>WFLX010066393.1_pt1 | contig 27302 bp, 26 predicted proteins | sample 4967041 | NCBI WGS metagenome assembly WFLX01 (sample SAMN12857096, study PRJNA449069) | gut metagenome | isolation source: stool from male and female vole | host: Microtus ochrogaster | place: USA:Florida | collected 2017
CATGAGCCGGAGTGACGTGCCATATTTGATTTCCTCGCCGAGCGAGAAACATACCATCAGCATTATCATCAGCTGAAACACGCAGGGGACAAACGAATTGCAGAGATATATGGCATAATTAAGCCCGGGGTTGTTCAATGGTCTGCTCACTATATTAATGGGCTGCATCATGGGCACCACCTCTTCGGGAGACAGTCCGGCAGTCTCGGCAACGTTCAACATAATGCCCGCCTTCGACATAAGAGCCGTTGTCTTGAAGCTTTTGAAAAGGAGTGATGCCGGCACGAAATATGTCATGTTGGTATAGAACGTGATTGTTGGGCCCTTACCAGCCAAGAGATCCTTTTCAAAATTCTCGGGAATCATGAAAAAGCCGAATATCTCCCCTTCTTGCATCTTATGGCGCGCTTCGGTGAATGAATTGCTCTGATCGACCAAATCGACCATCTGCAGGGAGCCAAGATTGTTGGTGATCTCCCTCGAAATTGCAGTTCCATCCTTATCGACGATAGCCGCAGGCACTTTATCCGGAAGTCCCNACTCCATCATATTAGTGAGCATGAGCATNAGAAAGAGCGGCAGAACGAACATCGCCACCCAATATATGGGTCGCCGTGCCATCTGCAAGACCGATCTTTTGAATATTTGAATAAATCCACTCATGTCTTAAATTGTTTTTTAATATTCTTTTTCCTATTAGGAATCCTCGAACCTTTATTTCTCCACACCGAGATATACGACACTCATGCCCGGGCGGAAATTCTCTATTTTCTTAGCCGGCTTAGCCTTGATCTGGAACGTGCGGGCATCGTAGTCGCCGGTTGACTTGGTTGCCTGCCAGTTGGCATAAGTGCCAAGGTCGCGGATATAGAAAACAGTCATCACCTCCTCCTTGTCGAGAGCCGGAATCTTCACACGTATCTTTGTGCCTTCCTTAATATCCTTAAGGAGAGTCTCCCTAACATTGAAGACAGCATGGTCATCATTTTTCTGAAGGTTCATGATCGGGGCACCGGTAGCTACAAGCTCACTTACATTGGGATACACTACCGTAATTATGCCATCGGCAGGAGCGATAAGGAACTGGTCTTCCAATATAGCATCCACTTCGCTGACGCCACCTTGCGCCACTTTCACCATAGACTCAGCAGCAGCCTTGTCTTCAGCCTGGGGACCGGCAAGCGCGAGTTCATACTGGCTTCTTGCAGCAGCCTCGCCCGNCTTGGCAGCCTCATACGCAGCCTTAGCCTCATCGCGTTTCTGTTCACTTACCACACCTTTTGCAAAAAGATTTTCCATGCGGTCGTAGGTCTTCTTTGCGATACCGGTTGCGGCTGCGGCCTGATTCATGACATCGCGCGCTGAATTTATGATCTGCTTGCGAGTGCCGGCATCCACCTTACGGTTGGTTGCCTGCGAAGCAGCTTCCATCGCCTCAGCCTGNGCNAGACGNGCCTCTACAAGAGANGAGTGGATNTGNACNAGNGTNTCGCCGGCTTTCACCTGCTGACCTTCCTCAACATATAACTTTGCAACTCTTCCGGGGAGTTTGCCGGATATACGGACTTCTGTTGCCTCTCCCATGCCTTGAACCGTGTCGGGAGCGGGCTTAATGAATATGAAACCTACTACGGCCATTGCCGCAACTATGAGAAGCACGACGACTATAGTGAATATAAGAGATTTCTCTTTTGCGCTGACCTCAGTCTGATCGGCGATAATAGGATTGTTGGTATGCTGTTCCATGGCAATATATTTTAATAATTTCAGTTTACAGAACTCACAGAGTTCACAGAGATATTTAAAGATTTATGATTTATAATTAGTGAAGTGTACCCAAGACCTTGCTAAGATAGGTGTTGCAAAGGCGAATCCCAATCTGCGCGTCGATCACTTCCGACTTAGCCTGCAACCATGCAGTCTGCGCAGCAATAACATCATCTGCAGTCAAGACGCCTTCCTTAAATGCATATTGAGCGTTGCTGAGATTCTCTTCAGCACTCTTCATATTATTACGTGTCATATTATAGGTCTTGAAAGCCTCGTTATAGCTGTATCTTGCCTGGCTCACCTGAAGCGAAACCTTTTCTTCCATATCTTCAAGAAGCAGTTTCTGGGCAGCTGTCTGCGATTTCGATGCACGATACTTGTTGTAGTTTCCTCCCCAGTGCCACAGAGGTACTGTGAGCATGGCACCGACAGAGAATCCTCCTCCGAATTTCTTCTTGAATCCGTCGTTCAGGTTAGGGTTGGAGAATGAATAGGCACCAAAAGCCTCAACCTTAGGCAACATAGATGCGAGCGACAAATCTTCCTTGCTTTTCAGGACATCGATCCCCTTCCTAAGCACCTCGAGGTCGGCACGGCGAGCGTATACGTCCTGCATATTATCTGACGAAATTGTCATGTCGTCGGTTGGAATCCCATCCGAATCTTCATCAGCAAGTGTCATACGCGTGTCGACCGGGAGGCCACAAATCTGCGCAAGCGCCATGCGCGACAGCGACAAGCCGTTGTCAACTTTTGTCAGCATTATACATGCTTCATTATACTTCACCTCAACATTGAGCACATCGGATCGTGTTGCCACACCCTCGGCGAGCATATCCTTAACATTACTTCTAAGCGAATCGACGAGATTAACGAAACTCTGCGCAAGATTTCTTTTCTCAACAAGCGAGATCACCTGCCAATAAGCCTCGTCGACGTTGAGCAGAACATCTTGCTCCGCAACCTGCTTCAGCGATCTCGCCATGCTCTCGCCATGCTTTGCAATCTGGTTAAGTGTCCGGATCCAGCCACCGAGATAGATCGGCTGCATGAGGGTGAAAGCACCGAAAAAGATATTGCGTGTGTCGAAACTCATTGCCTCTTTTGGAATAACAGCCACTTCGCTTGGAATTGGCTGGCCGGTGGCAGGATTCATCACCGGCTTTCCGTCGGCGCCGGTCACCAGATTATAATTGTAGCTCATGGTCTTGGGATCGAAGCTCATTGTAGGTAGCTTCGCATCTTCACCAAGGAGGGAAATCTGATGCTGATTGTGGACGTAGCCTCCTGAAAAATCAATTCCGGGAAGGTAAGCAGCCTTAGCTGCATCCTTGAGGTATCCAGCGCCACGGATATTCTCTTCTGCAATCCTAATTGCCTTATTATTATGCAACGCCATGCTACGGCAACTGTCGATCGAGACCGTTGCTTGAGCAAAAGCTACTGTCGCGGCAAACGTGGCTATTATACTAAAAAGAGTTCTTTTCATAGTGTAAATATAGTTTGTGAATCTTTTAACTTTAGATAACGCTTGTAAGTAATACAATATAACATGAAAAAAGTTGAATACATAAAACATCCACCGAAGTCGTTTAACCTTATTTAGACGCCGTCTCATAAAATTTGAGACGGGGTCTTAATAAAAGAATAAGTTTAAACAACTTCATCAAATAATGCCATATTTACTTGCATTTAAGCGTTTTTTTTTCTAACTTTGCACGATAAAACGGCATCAATCAGACGCCGAAAGGCTCCCGACAGCAAATTCGGGAACCAATTGTTTTGTATTAATCAATTACTTACAGTATAATTTAAGAATGGCAACTTTAGAGAAAATCAGAAGCAAATCTGTCATGCTGATTGTAATAATCGGCGTGGCGCTTCTCGCTTTCATTGTTGGTGACGCACTCACCAACAGCCGCAATCTGTTTGGAGACCACACGACAGTGGCGAAAATAGGTGGCAAAAAAATAGACTACACCGACTATCAGCGGAAACGTGAGGAACTCAATCGTCAGCTTGAACAGCTTAAGCAGACAAATCCGCAGCAGTATGCCAATTTCGACACACAGTTGCTCGGAGAAATGGCAGTTGAGCAGCTTATCGGAGAGAAACTTCTTGACGAGGCAGTCAAGAACACAGGCATTGAATCAAGCCCCGAACAACTCCGTTTCTTTGTGCTCGACAACCCAATCAACCAAGAGGCCATGGGCGCCATCATCTCGCAGCTGAACGCATCCGGATTCAGTGTCCAGACGCCAGCTCAGGCATACGAGGTTGTGTTCAACCCCGGACGTAACGGCATGTCGGAGCAGCAGGCAAAGCCATTCCAGAACGCATGGGTAGCCATGGAAGAAGAGACCAAGCAGCTGATCAAGCGTCAGAAATATCAGCAGCTGGTGATCGGAACCGTAAAGGCCAATGACCTTGACAAAAAAGCTCTCTATAACGATTATGTAGCAACCAACAATGTTTCGCTCGCATTCCGTCCTTACGGACCCATCGACGAGAAGAAATATCCGGTGAGCGATGCAGAGATCAATGCAGCCTACAATGAATCGAAAACCGACTTCACTGTAATAGAACCGACCAAGGAGGTTTCTTTTATCGCAATAAACATTGCAGCCTCAGACGCTGACCGCGCCGCTGCCAAAGCTCTCGCCCAGAACACATTGAAGGCACTTAACGACTCAACAGGATCCGGACTACCTTCCGACATAAAGAAAGAAGGGGTGGTAATGACCCGCTCACAAGTTCGTGCATCCGACCTCCGCAACGGACCGGTCAAGGAGTTCGTGAGCAGCGCCAAGGCCGGAGAAGTTAGCCTCGTTACAGAAAACCTCCGTGGATTCGAGATTGTGAAGATGGGCAAGCGCTCTTATGAAGTGGATTCAATCCAGATCAATCTTGTACAGGTTGCAGGCGACGCGCTTCCAGCAAAGGTAACATCACAACTGAACGCAGGTCTTTCTATCGACAGCATCAGCAAGGTGTTTGGAGCAGACAGCGTATTTGCACAGAAAGAACAGTGGATTCCACTTTATGCAGAGAACGGGGCCACCAACGCTCTCGCACCTTCACAGCTTGACTCCTTGCGCTCGGCAAGCGGCAAATATGTTTCTATCATGAGCAGCCCGCAAGGTTCAGTCCTCGCTAAGATTGTGAAGCAGAACTCTCCAGTAGAGATAGTAGAATTTGAGGAATACAACTATCAGCTTAATCCGTCTGCCAAGACAGTAGATGACGAGATAGCCAAGTTTGAGAAATATCTTGAGAAAAACAACACTGCAGAACTCTTCACAAAGAACGCAGCAGCTCAGGGCTATAATGTTCAGACTTTCCAGTTCACCCAGTCAACACCGGCAGTTCCAAGAATGGCCGGCTACAACCAGTTCTTCCCCGACAGCCGCCAGGTTGTACGTTGGGTTATGATCGACGGCAAGCCCGGACAGGTTAGCCACATCTACGAATCTAAGGATGCTACCGCACCTATGCTCTATGCAGTGGCAGTTGATGCAGAATATGACGACTACGTTCCCACCACCAACGCTGACGTCAAGAACTACCTCACAAACAAGGTGCGTCGCCAGAAGGCAGGCAAGGATCTTGCAGCAGAATACCAGAAGGGTGGAAAGACACTCGATGCTGTTGCTAAGGCTATGGGCGTAGAGCCAAGAGTTCTGTCAGAATTCCGTATGGGCCGCGGCATGGGTGTAAACGATCCTAAGGTGCTCGGCCAGATTGCCGGAGCAAAGGCAGACAAGAAACTCGTTGTTGTTCCGGGTGAAGACGGCGTATATGCTTTCGTAGTCAACGGAANNGGAAAGGNAGACATGCCCTACAACGANGCAAACNACGAGCAGCAGTATTTCCAGCTCGTAAATCCCAACTTCGACCNGATGCTCCGCGGTGGNGACAANCTCGTCAACAAGAGCTACAAGTTTGAGGGGGGCGATTGATATCGGAAATCCTAAATTTGAATTACTACACACCCAAGATCGAGGGTCATCCCCATTGAGGAGATGACCCTCTATAAATATCAAGACCCAATGAAGCCAACACTAATTGGAATGACGCTCCAGGAACTGGAGGGTGTTGTGAAAAGTGGCAACATGCCAAGATTTGTAGCCAAGCAACTGGCTGACTGGTTATATTCCAAACGCGTGACAACGTTTGAAGAAATGGCGAATATTTCTAAGAAAAACCAGGCATGGCTTGCTGAAAACTATGAAATAGGACGTAGCAAGCCCGTAAAGGTTTCGAAATCACAAGATGGAACTACAAAATATCTGTTTGATGCAGGAAACGGCAACCGTGTTGAATCGGTGATGATTCCTGATAAGGAAAGAGCAACGCTCTGCGTCAGTTCACAATGTGGCTGCAAAATGAACTGNTACTTCTGTGCAACCGNGANATTGGGATTCAAATCAAATTTNACCNCAGGNNAGATAATGAACCAGATTCTTTCGATGCCAATACGCAGNAACAAGAAAGGTGGCNGCAAACAAGGAGAACTCACCAATATAGTATTTATGGGGATGGGGGAACCACTTGACAATTTCACCGAGGTGATGAAAGTGATCGAGATACTAACATCGCCGTGGGGACTTGCATGGAGCCCGAAGAGGATAACTGTCTCAACTGTTGGGAAACTTCCCCAGCTTAAGGACCTTCTTGAAAAGACCAACGTGCATGTANCCATAAGCNTGCACANCGCCGACCTCGATGCAAAGAGAGTCTATGNTGCCTGNACAGAAAGCTTTCCCGATTCAGACTGTGATGAAAATGCTCAAGTCGTATGATTTTTCGGGCCAGCGGAGGCTCTCGCTCGAATATATCATGTGGCGCGGAGTAAACGACGATGTTGCGCATGCCAATATGCTGATAAAGTTGATAGGTGATCTGGATTGCAGGGTCAACCTGATCAGATTCCACCGCATACCCGGTGTTGATCTCCACCCTGCGTCGGACGACAGGATGCAGATGTTTCGTAACATCTTGAACGAGCATGGCATAACAGCCACAATCAGGGCTTNACGCGGAGAAGACATAGACGCAGCATGCGGAATGCTTGCGGCAAAAAAATAGGTGCATATACCGCGCCTATTCATTGCAAAAGGCTTTTTGTTTTGGTCGTTTAAGAATTATTTTGTAACTTTGAAAGTTAATACACNAATTCGAAAATNTGNATANTCCTATACGANTGNGAATAACCCACGGANATTTCAACGGTATCGGCTATGAGGTGATTGTCAANGCCCTCGACGAGGAAGATATCACTGAACTCTGCACCCCTGTAATTTTTGGAAGTGCAGAGCTGCTCAATACTGTAAGAAAGAGTCTTGGAACAGAAACATTCAGGTTTTCGCCCGCCAGAAGCGCAGCAGANGCCCAAGACGGGAAAGTGAACGTGGTCGATGTATGCCCACGAGGCATGGAACTGACACCGGGCCATGCTTCGGCAGAGGCCGGAGAGGCAGCTGTAGCAGCCCTTGAGGCAGCATGCGACGCGCTTGAGGCTGGAGAAATCGATTTCATAGTGACAGCTCCTATCAATAAAAAAACTGTATACAGTGAAAAATTCCCGTTCCCGGGACACACGGAGTATCTGGCGCAAAGACTGTCGGAAGGTGACGGGAAAGGGACTATGATATTGTTTGACGACTATATTCGTGTAGCACTCGTGACCACCCACAAGGCATTGCGTGATGTACCGTCTGCAATCACCAAGGATTCTGTAAAGAGCACCATTATCAGCCTTGACGCAGCCCTGAGGCAAGACTTCAGGATGGACAAACCAAGGATAGCAGTACTATCACTCAACCCTCATAATGGAGACAACGGTCTGCTTGGCGACGAGGAAATCAACGAGATTGAACCGGCGATTGCAGAATGCGTTGATGAAGGCATTCTCGCGTTCGGCCCGTTTGCCGCCGATGGATTCTTCGGCAATGAGGATTATGAAAAATATGATGGCATAGTAGCCATGTATCATGACCAGGGACTCGCTCCGTTCAAGGCACTTGCGCGTGAATATGGAGTGAACTATACAGCCGGNCTTAAATTTGNGCGNACCAGCCCGGATCACGGCACAGGATACAATNTTGCAGGGANAAACNAGGCTGATCCCACATCGATGCGCCAGGCAATCTATCAAGGAATCGACCTGACCCGCAATCGAGCCATGCACAAGAAAGCTACAGAGAATCCGATGCCAAAGCTCAAGCAAGAGAGACGCCAGAAATCAAACGAGGAGGAATAACCGAACAATCAGGCCATGGCAGAGATCAGAATAGCTGCAATATTAAGAGCGGAGATCTTCTCCCCCAACCACATCGCGAACGATGCGGCCATACTGCATGCCGTGGTGTNGGAGCTAAGAAGGAGGGGATGTGCGGTCAACATCTATTCTGAGTCAGAGTTTTGTGAGAAATCTATNGANGAAGATGTGATTCTGGCAATGTGCCGAGGAGAAAAAGCACTTGAAAAAATCCAGGCCCTCGAGGACGAGGGGAAGATAGTGGTCAATTCCGGCTACGGCATTGAAAACTGTGTGCGCATGATAATGGTGCGTCTTCTGGCAGATGCAGGAATTCCTATTCCCGAAAGTGTGGTTGTAGAAACTGATGTAAATGTCAAGAAGAAACTTGAGAAGTCCGGATTCAGTTCATGCTGGGTTAAGAAAGGAGATGCTCCGGTTCATCATCAGGAAGACATAGCGCGTTGCCGACATCCGGAAGAAGCCCAGGAGATTCTTCATGAGTTCTTTTTCCGACACATAAAGAAGGCAGTGGTCAGCAAAGACATCCCAGGCGAGAAAATCAGATTCTACGGCATAGNATCCACAAGATGGTTCTATTGCTTCATGCCCTTCCGCCCGGNCAANATGCAAACCGACACCCNTGAAGATACGGATGTAATTTTGAAGAAAGCCAAGGATATCTGCATGAAGGCTGCCGAGGCTCNCCGTGTTGATNTATTCGGAGGGGATATGGTGGTTACTTCGAATGGAGATTGCTATATAATGAATTTTGACGATTGGCCCAGTTTTGCACCGATACGGAAAGAGGCTTCGAAAGAAATTGCAAAATCAGTCATGGGACGCATAAGGAAGCTACGGCCGAGCGTCATATCAAAACGTAATCGAAAATGAAATCAAGACGACCTATACCAATCACAGACGAAAAGTTTCCGCTTTTCCCGAAATTGATAGCCACATCGTTTGGCGCAGGATTTCTGCCGGTAGCTCCCGGAACATGGGGGGCTTTGGTTGCTATAGTGCTGTGGCTCCCCCTCTATATATGGCTTCCAGGCACTCCTGCATATATCATTACAGCATTGGCAGTCGTGGCTTTCACGATCGGTGGCACCTGGGCAAGCTCGGTATCGGAAAAATATTGGGGAAAGGATCCGGTAGTGGCTTGTGTGGACGAGACCGTCGGGCAACTCATATCGTTGCTGCCGCTCTGTGGAGGAGCCGCAACAGCTCCATGGTGGCTCATAATAGTATCGCTTGCCCTATTCAGATTCTTCGACATATTCAAGCCATTGGGCATCAGAAAAATGGAAAGATTTCCCGGAGGCATCGGCATGATGGCCGACGACATTCTGGCTGCAATATATTCAGCAGTGATATTGATTGCAATAATAATGTTGCTATAACGGAATAACCTTATAAGTCATGAATACCAAAAAAGGAGACACAACAGAACCGCATGGCACCCACAAGATAAAGCATCTTGGAAAACACTTGCTCAACAGTAAGTCGCTGGTGCCAACTTTCCTACGTTCTGCCGTTTCGAGCCAGGCATCCGGTTGGGTTGATTTCATAGTGGGATTTGTGATGTTCTACTGGGTGTTCAACCAGCACATGTCGTGGCTTGCCACCGGCATAGGAGTGGTGGCAGGCGGAATTGTGAACTGCATAATCTGCTATAAATTTACGTTTCACGCAGAGAATTGCCCATGGAAGGCAGTAGTGGTGAAATACGCCCTCGTCTGGATCGGCAACCTGATATTGAATTCCGGCGGCACAGAGGTGCTCTATATTCTGCTGAAGAAGTGGAATGTGCTGGAAGAGCTTGGGTTCAAAACCGCAGGCTATTATTCAACTGCACGAGTAGTAATGTCGCTGCTTGTGTCGTGGTTCTGGAATTTCATTCTGCAACGGAATTTTGTATATAGGCCATCGAAGTTTGACCCATACGCAGTGAGATTCATGACAAAACTGTTTTCAATTTTAGGAATCAAGAATAAAAATAATAACTAAACATAGCGATATGAGCAATATAAAGGAAACTGCAAAAAGTATGCGCGATTCTCTCCAGCAGGGCATATATTTCGTAATAAATCCTTTTGTAAGGTTTCTGATAAAAATTGGAGTCACGCCAAACATGGTCACGACAATAGGCCTTCTTGGGAATGTGGCTGCGGCTGTAGTGGTTGCCATTGCAGCATACACATCTCTGAGTCAGCCTCTTGATTGGAGCCTGCTGACATGGGGGGGAGCCTTGATCATAGGCTTTTCGCTTTTCGACATGCTCGATGGCCAGGTGGCGCGTCTTGGGAACAAAATCACCAAATTCGGTGCGTTCTATGATTCAGTGCTCGACCGATACTGTGAATTTTTCACAGTAGGTGCCGTGGCATATCTCCTACTATGCAGCGGCTGGGAAATTGCAGCACTCCTCACATTTCTGGCCCTGATGGGCTCGCTTCTCGTGAGCTACACAAGAGCAAGAGGAGAAGGCCTCGGTGTGGTTTGCAAAATAGGCTTCATGCAGCGTCCTGAAAGAGTTGTTGTCACTGCATTGTCGCTAATCGCAACCGGTATATGCGGACAGGCCGGGGTATCCTCGTTCAATCCGCTATGGATAGTGGCTATTGCAATGGGGGTTATGGCATTATTCACCAATGTTACTGCTGCAGCCCGAATCAGTTATATGAAAAAGCATTTGAAATAAAACAAGATGAAACGCTTTCCTTCTTTGCGTGAGCAAATAATATGTCTGTGCGCACTTGCGGTATGGCTTACAGTGACAGTGCTGTTCATAGGCTTTCGCCCAGAACATATATTTCTTGCTCTATTGATTGGAGGACTATTTTATTTTGCAGCTCCAACCCGACGCCTCGTGGTGGCTCTTATTCCTTTCATTTTGTTTGGCATAAGCTACGATTGGATGAATCTTCTCCCCAACTATGAGGTGAATCCGGTAGATGTGAAAGGCCTATACGAAAACGAGAAATCACTGTTTGGAATAAGCGTTGCCTCAGGAGTGGTGACACCAAATGAGTTTTTTGCGCTCCACAATCATCCGCTTATGGATTTCATGGCCGGCGTGTTTTACCTTTGTTGGGTTCCGCTTCCAATCTTTTATGGCCTATGGGTATATTTCTCAGGGAAGAGCTACGATTACCTGAGATTTGCATTAGTGTTTCTGCTTGTCAACCTGATAGGCTTCGCCGGCTACTATATTCATCCTGCCGCGCCACCATGGTATGTGGCATTGCATGGTTTTGAGGCTGTGCCCGGCACCCCAGGCGAAGTGGCAGGCCTCGGACGCTTCGACGAGATGACCGGTCTTTCCGTTTTTCACGGTCTTTATGCCCGCAATGCCAATGTGTTTGCAGCGATGCCATCGCTCCATTCAGCATATACTTTTGTAGCCTTCATCTATTCATTTATAATCAGGAGCAGCAAGGTTTGGAAATTTATTCTCGGAATAGTAACACTCGGAATATGGTTCACTGCGGTCTATACATCTCATCATTATATTCTTGATGTCACAGGCGGAATTGTGTGCTCAATAATTGCGGTGGTCCTTTTCGAGCAAGTATTGATGAGGCTTCCTGCATTCCGCAAATGGCTTGGCAGGTATGCCGCATACATTTCCATCCCAAAACAACTGAAATCTGAAAATTGATAACTATGTCTTCTGAAGAATTAAGGCAATACCACGCTGAGATGCGTGAGAAATATGACGTACATCCAGATGTGCTAAACTATAAGGATATAGCCGAGTTGGTTCCAAAATTCCAGGGACACGAGAAACTCGTGAACCGGCTGCTTCATTGGCTTCAGGTGGATGAAGTGAATGCGGTGCATCGCCGTTGGTGCGATACCCCGGGGCCGGAGTTCGTAGAGCGTATGGTGGAAGACGACTTCAAGCTGAAATTGCGTGTCGACGGCCAGGAGAACCTCGACAACATGCCAGACGGCAGGTTCATTACAGTCTCAAACCATCCATTCGGCGCATTGGACGGCATAACGCTGATATACCTTGTCACCCGTCGTTTCCGCGATTATAAGGTGATGGTAAACATGATATTGAATAAGATTTCAGCCATGCGTCCCAACTTCATAGCCGTAGATGCCTGGAGCAGCAAAGATCCGGCAAAAAGGCAAGTATCGGTAAATGGAATCCGTGAGGCACTAAAGCAGATCAAAGATGGGAAACCTCTGGGGTTCTTCCCTGCCGGCGCTATGAGCAAGGTGGATATTCATGGACACCTTGAAGACCGGCCGTGGCAGAAATCCGTGCTTCAGATCATCGGCAAGGCTAAAGCACCTGTGCTCCCAATTTATTTCCACGGCAGCAACAGCTGGTGGTTTAATTTCCTCGGCCATGCATGCTGGCCTGCCCGCTCGCTGCGTCTACCGGCTGAGGTTTTCCGCAAGAAGGGAAAAGAGATACACATAAGCATAGGCGAACCGATCTCGGCAGAAGACATCCAGGCTCACAACACCAGTCCTGAGGAATTGGGCAAATACCTACGAGCCAAGACTTATGCACTCCGCGCACTCAAATAATTGAAGGCACAAATGTCCATTGGTAGTAAATTAAAAAGGCTGCGTGAGGAATACAGGGGCAGTCTTAAATCAGGCGATACAGAAGAGTGGTTCGATCTCATCTTTTATCGTCCGATTGGATTCACGTGGGCATTTATGGCAAGGAAATTGGGAATACATCCCAATGCCATAACCGTAGCTTCCATATTCTTAGGAATTGGAGCCGGAGTGGCTTTCTATTTCAACAACCTGTGGATAAACCTGGTGGGCATGCTGCTGCTGATCTGGGCCAACTCCTTTGACAGCGCAGATGGACAGCTTGCGAGGATGACACACCAATATTCCCGGCTCGGTAGAATCCTCGACGGAGTAAGCTCCGATATATGGTTTATTGCCATATATGTTGCCATCTGCCTTAGGGAAAATTGCACCAACCATTTCTTTATGGACCACAAATGGGTGATATGGATAATGGCTGTGGCTGCCGGCATAAGCCATGCACAACAAGCAGCCCTGGCAGATATATACCGCCAGTTTCACATCTTTTTCCTCAAGGGGAGAGCCGGATCAGAGCTTGAGAATGCAGAGGTATTATGGAAAAAGTATCATTCCTTGTCGTGGAGCAAAGAGTTCTTTGCCAAACTCATGATGGGAGTATATGCCAACTACACCCGCACACAGGAGCGTTGCACACCTCAGATGCAGAAACTTCGGAGAGCTCTATATGACAAATATCACTCACATATACCAAAGGAATTTGCCGAACAATTCAGGAAAGGGAGCCTGCCACTTATGAAATATACCAATATTTTGAGCTTCAATGTCAGAAGCTGGGCTCTTTTTATATCTATACTCATTTTCCGAATGCCCTGGCTGTATTTTGCCTTTGAACTTACTGTAATGAACATCTTGCTCCTCTACATGGTATTCCGGCATGAATCTCTTTGCAATCGATTGCGTCTTTCTCTTTGACCGTTCAAATGCATTAACTTCAAATGCATAATGAATGGCAAGTTACGGACACTTTGCAAAATCCTTATTCATCATTGCGCAAAAAAATCAATCTAACCCAAAACTTTTATACTTTTGAAAGTGTTTTAACTATTGTGGTGTTAATTTAATATCAAAATTTCAAAATATGAGAAAATTTGAAAGCGTATTCCCGGCACTGATAATAGCGGCAGGAATCATAATACTCGGTTTCGCCATTAAAGGGGGCATTGACAATATTGCGTTTAGAGACAGAGAAGTCACAGTTAAAGGTCTTGCCGAAAGGGAAGTCCAGGCAGACCTCGTGACATGGCCTATATCATATTCCGTGGCGGGCAACGACCTTTCCACCATGTATGATCAAGTGAGCCACAACAATGAGACCATAATTAAATTTCTCACTTCCAACGGCATAGGGAGGGATGAAATCTCTGTGAATCCTCCAGACACATACAACGCAGTGTCAAATCAATATCGTTCAAATACGTTCAATTACAATTATTCCATCAGCAGCACTGTCACCGTAACCACCAAGAAGGTTGACAAAGTGCGAGAACTTCTCAATCGCCAGTCGGAGCTGCTGAAAGAGGGGGTGGCTTTTTCAAATTCCTATATCAACTATCAATTTACAGGTCTAAATGACATCAAGCCTGAGATGATTGGAGAGGCCACGAAAGCAGCCCGTGCCGCGGCAGCACAGTTCGCAGCCGACAGCGACAGCCGTGTAGGAAAGATTAAGAATGCCCACCAGGGTCAGTTCTCAATCGACGACTCCGACTCAAGCACTCCCTACATAAAGAAAGTGCGTGTAGTCACAACTATCGTCTACTACCTTGAAGACTAATAAGTAGCTAACAAAAACTGAAGATATATTCAAGTAGACCCGAAAGCATCTTGCATATATACATTAATTTTCATCAGCCACTTAAGAAACAACTAACAACAAAAACGCTGAAACCTGATAAGAAATGGCATTAGTAATTCCAAAGAAATATAACCGCAAACTACTCGCCGAAACCACAGAGGTGGCAATCCAGCTTATAAAGGATAGTTTCCAGAAAGAATTAGCAAAAGCCCTTAACCTGAGAAGAGTGACGGCACCCCTGTTTGTTCTTTCAGGCACCGGAATAAACGATGACCTCAATGGAGTGGAACATCCGGTGAGTTTCACAATTGATGCCATCGGAAACCGGAAAGCCGAGGTGGTGCATTCGCTTGCAAAATGGAAACGAATCAAGCTCGGGGCCTACGATATTGCCCCCGGCTTCGGGCTCTATACTGATATGAATGCAATCCGGACTTTTGAAGATCTCGACAATCTGCATTCATTGTATGTGGATCAATGGGACTGGGAAAAATCCATCCGATTGGAAGACCGGAATCTGGATTATCTAAAAGAGACTGTAAAGAAGATTTTCGGAGCAATAAAAAAGGTTGAAGCCGAAATCTATGAACGCTTTCCCCATATCACTCCTTGGCTCCCCGACGAAGTGACTTTCATTCATTCGCAGGAACTTCTCGACATGTTCCCGGATATGTCAGTAAAACAACGAGAGAATGAAATTGCCAAGAAGCATGGGGCGGTGTTTATTATAGGAATAGGAGCTGACCTTTCCAACGGCGAGCCGCATGACGGACGAGCTCCAGATTATGACGACTGGAATTCGATGAATTCTGATGGTTATCGTGGATTAAACGGCGACCTTATTTTCTGGAATCCAATTCTCCAAAGCGCATTTGAACTCTCGTCGATGGGCATACGCGTGAGTCCGGAGTCATTGATGGAGCAACTGGAATTGAGAGGATGTCCGGACCGTGCCCGATTTGACTTCCATAAATCTCTTCTTGGAGGGGAACTCCCATACTCCATCGGAGGCGGCATAGGCCAAAGCAGATTGTGCATGTATCTGCTTCAGAAAGCACACATCGGTGAAGTCCAGGCTTCTATATGGCCGGAAGAACAGGTAGCAACCTGCAAGGCTGCCGGAATTGAACTTATTTAAACTGTAAGAATAAAACTTGAAATGGCTATCACCAAATGATAGCCGTTTTTCCATGTGCAGTCAGATATTCATTAGCTTGAGAAAAGTGTCTGCAACCGAAAAAACCCCTTGATGCAGAGAGCGGAGACGGATGCGGAGCCTTTAGCACAAGATGACGGTCAGTGTCGATCATACTGCCCTTCCTGATAGCATCAGAACCCCAAAGCATAAAGACTACGTTCTCGCCATGCTCANTCAATGCACGCNCGGCAGCATCGGTAAACTCGCTCCAGCCGATATTCGCATGAGNTCTCGGCTGATGTTCCCTTACAGNAAGAGTTGCATTCAACAGAAGCACACCTTGACGCGCCCATCGTGTCAGATCGCCGTCTACAGGAACAGGGGCTCCTGTGTCGCTGTTGATTTCCTTGAAAATATTGCGGAGAGAAGGTGGAATCATGATTCCCGGAGACACAGAAAAGGCAAGCCCGTTTGCCTGACCCGGACCATGGTATGGGTCCTGCCCAATAATCACGACTTTGGTGTCGCTGAATGGTGAATTGTCAAAAGCAGAGAAAATCTTTCCTGCAGGCGGATAGACCCGAACCTGAGGGTTGCCATATTCCATTCTCACAATAGATGCCAGCTGCATGAAATATGGCTTCTCAAACTCCTTGACCAACTCCCTTTTCCATCCATCTTCAATTCTCACTTCCATTTTTCTCTTTTTATGAATATAACAATAATTTCATACCCATTTATCGAAGTTGCTTAAACTTAGGCCCTGACTCATAAGATTTGAGAGGATTGTTTCTCCTTCATAAATAAAAAACAGTCCGAAATCTTAATAAAAAAATAAGTTTAGACAACTTCATCAAGTATTTATTTTGCCGATTCCCTCAAAAGTGTTAAATTTGCACCAATATTTTTGATTTCCACCAACTGAAATCTGACACCTATGGCAAAATATCTGTATTGGGTACTGCTCGCCCTTATGTTCATCCCGTTCCAATTGATTTTCGGATCAAGTTTTATATCTGCTCCTGTCGCATTATTCCTCGGACTTGTCTTTGCCCTGATATTTGGCATCCCCTATCCCAAATTCAACAAGAAACTGTCAAAATATCTTCTCCAGGCTTCAGTCGTTGGTCTTGGATTCGGAATGAATCTCGAAAAATCACTGCAGAGCGGTGCAGAAGGGATGATTTTCACTGTGGTTTCTGTTATTGTGGTTATGGTTGCCGGCGTTTTGCTCGGGCGTTTCATGCGCATAGACTCAAAGATATCCTATCTGATATCATCGGGCACAGCAATCTGCGGAGGAAGTGCGATTGCCGCTGTGGGAGGAGTGCTGAATGCCAAGGAAAATGAAATGGCAGTCTCGCTCGGAGTTATATTCATACTCAATGCTATAGCACTTTTCATATTTCCCCCAATGGGGCACGCTCTCGGACTGACGCAGCATCAATTCGGCACATGGGCTGCCATAGCTATACATGACACAAGCTCGGTTGTGGGGGCAGGAGCAAGCTATGGCAATGAAGCATGTGACCTTGCCACCCTGATCAAATGCACACGAGCCCTCTGGATAATTCCCCTCGCATTCTTCACCATGTGGTTTTGCACCAAGAACTCATCTCTTGCCGATGATGAGGATGGGAAAAAAGGAAAGGTATCAATACCTTGGTTTATTTTCCTTTTTGTGCTTGCAATGATTTTCAATACATACATCGGCACCGATACCCTTCGCCCACTCTATAACGGCTTGGTCGTTATCGCCAAGCAATGCCTGATAGCCGTCCTCTTTGCCATCGGTGCCGGCTTGAGCATAAAAGTCATCAGACAGGTTGGCGTGAAGCCACTTATTCAGGCTGTGATACTTTGGGTGATCATCGGCGTCGGATCTCTTGCCGCCATACTGTATTTAGGTGTCTGAGCCAACTTAATTATTCATTCAACAGGATTATATAAACGTGAACACTCTAACCCGCACCCTTGCCCACAACACCCACCCGGCGTCGCTGATCTTAGGCTTAGGCGCAGTCATGGCCGGGCTTACGGCATCTGTCATCAGAGGTGGAATAACCCTATTCCCGGCAGTCATGACCCTTATATTTGCCATGCTGCTTCAAATCTCAGCCAACCTATATCATGGATTCACCGACCTCCGTTATAGCGGTGGAGAGAATATCTCCGGTATGGGCGACAGAAATTCGAGGTCTTTCAATTCCGCAAGGACCCACCTTATGAAAGTTGTGGCCGATGCAATCGGGCTTCTTGCCCTGACCACAGGATTGGCATTGTTTTCGTTTGTGGGATGGATTGGCGTGGGCTATGTAGCGCTTATCCTTTTGATCTTATATTTCTATTTTGCCGGACCTAACCCCATGGTACGCACCAGATGGTCGATAGTTGTTACATTCCTTCTGTTTGGACCAGTGGCAGTCAGTGGAACAGCGATCATACAGAATCCTGATTGCTCAGATCTGCTTCCAATTGTGATTTACTCCGTGATAAACGGACTAATGGCAGCAAACGCACACATTGCCATCCAGTATCTGCGCTACGAAGAAGACCTCAAAAATGGCAAAGAGACATTGGTTACCGCCAAAGGGGGATTTTTCACAAGATTTGTGTATCTCGGCAACACCATCATAGTTGCATTGATATTGATACTGCGCCCCACTGCAGTGGAATATGTATCCCCGTGGGTGGGCATATCGATAGCAATAGTGCTTTTGTTATCATCAGCTTGGGTATTCACCATGATGCACAGGAATCCGGTGACAGTTTCACGCAAGCTTAAGGCAATAACAATGAGCCAATACCTTCTTCTCATCATCACTCTCCTTTGCATAGTTCTTTATTCTTTCGATGATTTCGAACTAAACTTTATCCGCCTCGTCTGATTAGATTTTTCTTTGGCATCTTCAGGAAAGCTTCCATTTCGGATAGGGACACAAGAAAGAAGGCAGCCTCATGCATGCATCATCATAGCTTCTGAAGACAGAAGAGCGACATCTTAAAACTTACGACCACAATTTTTATCTTTTTTTTTGCATACGACAAAAAAAATTATTAACTTTGTGCTCCGAATGAGGATTGCAGAGCGCAACTCGTTCTGAATGCACATATATTTGAATAGATAATAAAGAAACAATTATAAAATGGCATCAAGCAACCAGACACCCGAGCAGCCTGATTCATTGGATAATATCAACAACAGGCTCACAAACCTCGGACGTAACATAGAAACTAACAAGAAAGCAATGGGTATCGCAATGGGAGCAATCCTTGTTGTGGCTGCCCTAACATTTGCATGGCTTTATCTTTACAAAGTGCCTACCAACAACAAAGCTATGGAGGCCTACAATAAAGTTGAGCTAACCACCAATGGCAACGACTCTCTCGCAGCCGCCCAATACAAGCAGGTGGCTGACAAATACAGCAGCTCCCCCGCAGGGAACCTCGCATCAATCAGTGCTGCAGAAACCCTTTACGAGTCAGGCAAATATGACGACGCTGTAAAATACCTTAAGAAATTCAGTTCAAAAGACAAGGTGCTTGACGCCAACGCTCAGATTCTTCTTGGCGACTGCTACGTGAACCTGAAGAAATATGAAGATGCAATCTCTGCATTCAAGAATGCCGTTAAGAAAGCAAAAGGCAACCCTCAGATTGCACCCCGTGCTCTCATGAAGCAGGCGGTTGTATTTGACGAGCAGAAGAAATATGGCGACGCCATGAAATGCTACGAGACCATCAAGAAAGATTATCCTGAATTCATTCTCGGCAACGGTCTTTCAATTGATGCATATATCGAACGCGAAAAAGCCCGTCTCTAATTCATCGCCATTGTAAATTATTAATAATAGCATTGATAATTTATAATTAAATAAGACCCCATAAAATAATAAAACATACTTGCTTATTTTATGAAAGGGAAGTTCGCTGCTGCGGCCTTCCCTTTTTATTTTTTTTAACACTTATTCGGCCAATATATCAAATATTATTCCTATATTTGTAAGACCGAATTAGACCCTCAACATGAACGACAATACATACCGGGATTTCAGTCCCGAAGAAGAAAACGAAATAGACCTTGCCTACGATGCCCTGCTCCGTTCTTATGTGGAGAGCAGGCACCGAAAGAAGGTTGATCTCATTGGCAATGCATTCCGATTCGCACGCGAGGCGCATCAAGGACGCAGGAGAAACGATGGCAGTCCCTACATTCTGCATGCGCTTGCCGTGGCAATGATCTGCAGCCATGAGCTCGGGCTCGGCTCCACGAGTATTGTTTGTGCCCTGCTTCATGACATTGCCGAACACTCAGATAAAAGCATATCCGACATAGAGGCAAATTTCGGACGCCAGATTTCTTCGATTGTGGCTGGAATCACCAAACTATCTGGTGGCATTTTTGATCATGCTGCAGAGACCCAGGCTCAGAAACTGCGAGACATGATGATGTCGATGAGCACCGACGTGAGGGTCATACTCGTAAAGATGGCAGACCGGATGCACAACCTGAGAAATCTTTCTACCCAGCGTGATGAACGCCGGCACAGGGTAGCCCGGGAATCGCTCTATGTCTACGCCCCGCTCGCCGAGCGTCTCGGTCTCTTCAAACTAAAAAGCGAATTTGAGGATCTGGCTTTCCGAAATGAACATCCCGACGATTATGATATGCTCAGTCACAAACTGAAACAGACATCAGAGGAACGCCAGAAGATCATAGATGAGATAGTTGCTCCGCTCCGGCACCAGCTCTCACTTGAGAGAATCGACTGCGAAATAAAAGCCCGGGTTAAAAGCGTCTATTCCATTTTCAGGAAAATGCAGAAGAAGGAAATTCCCTTTGAGGAAGTTTTCGACATATATGCAGTCAGGGTAATCTATGAGAACGACGATGATGATCAGGAAGAAGACATAGCCCGCAGAATTGCCGGAATCATTGCTGAAAACCATGAGGTTCATCCCGATCGGACCCGCGACTGGCTGCGCACACCAAAAGACAACGGATATAGGGCGCTTCACCTGACGCTCCGTGGCGACGACGGCCGCTGGACAGAGGTTCAGATCAGAAGCCGCAAGATGGATGACATTGCCGAATTGGGTTATGCAGCTCATTGGAAATATAAAGACGGGGTGCAGACCGATACCGAACGCCTTGATAAACTTGTCAATTCCGTTAAGGAGATTCTTGCCAACCCCGAGCCAAACGCGCTCGACTTTCTTGATTCGCTTCGGTTCAACATATTTGCGGAGAAAATATATGTATTCAATGCAGCCGGGGATCTTGTAGGCCTGCCATCAGGCGCGACTGTACTCGATCTGGCTTATGCCATAGATGAAGGAACAGGGAACTCCTGCACCGGAGGCAAGATAGATTCCCGCCGGGTTGAACGCAGCCACACCCTGGAGAGCGGAGACTACGTTGAGATTATAACAGACAACGATATTACACCTGAAGAAAGTTGGCTCGCATCGTGCGTTACGGCACATGCTCGCAACATAATCAAGTCAAGACTATGAAAGTTAAAGACCTTATATCGAATGCTTCAATTCTAAAAATCGCAGTGGCACTCACGGCGTCTGTCATTGTGTTGCTGCTCCTGATGAGAAGCGACCATCAGAATTTCAGTTATGAACTCAACCAGCCATGGCGCTATCCGCTGCTGACTGCCGAATTCGACACCCCTGTGATGCGAGATTCCGTCTCAGCCCAACTTATGCGCGACAGCATAGACAGGGATTTCGTACCTTTCGTGATCCGCGACTCCCGCATTTCGGCGCGCAGTGTAGACCGATTCGTTAAGATAGCCAGCAATTATGTGAGTTCAGACGAGGCAGCCTTTCTGGGTAGGAAGTTATCTGAGGTCTATGCTCGCGGAGTGGTCAGTACAGAACTTTACGATAAGATTCATTCTTTCTCGCAGTCTACACTGAGGGTCAACGACGAATCGGAAGACATGAATGCCGTCAGGGTGATTGACGCCTCCGCCATGCTTTCACCAAGTATGGCCTACAAAGCTGTCGACTCAGCTTATGTGGCAACAAAATCCACGCCCAAGAACGATGTACACCTAAGCGCTGACGTGGCAAAGGCACTGAGCGCGAGCCTGACACCCAACATTGTGATCGATTCCATATCAGACTCAAGGTTCCGCGACCAGGAATACCTCAATGTCAACTCAGCACTCGGAGTGATAAAGAAGGGGCAGAGAATTGTTGACCGTGGCGACATAATTGATGCACAGATCTACACTAACCTCAACAATTACATCGACATGCTCGACAAGACACAATCGAAAACCATGTCGAAAAAGTTTTTCACAACAGCACAGGCTCTCTACATCCTGATGCTATTCACTCTTCTCTATCTTTTCCTCGCGCTTTATAGGAAAGAGATCTTTGAGGATTTCAAGACAGTGATATTCATTGTCTCCCTCATCACTTTCTTTGTAGTGATTGCAATAGAATCGGCGGAGGTCTTCGTCAATGGCCTCTACCTTGTGCCGTTTGCCGGAGTGCCATTGATCATATCGGTCTTCANAGTNTGNNCGNANTGCAATTTTTTCGTTGCTCATCTGTGTGCTCATGACCGCTCTCGCCGCCCCATTCCAATTCCAATTTGTAGTGATACAGCTGATTGTTGGTATAAGCGCAACCTACAGCATACATCATCTTGCAAGGAGGAGCCAGCTCTTGCGCACGGCACTCATCACATTTTTCCTCTACAACATCAGCTATGCCATGATGCTGTTGCTTTCAGAAGGCACAATCACATCATTCTCATGGCGCATGATGGGCGTATTCGGCATCAACAGNGTNCTCCTGTCGTTTGCTTATCTCCTCATCCTTGTGGTAGAGAGAATGTTTGGGTTCACCTCCACCGTCACCCTCGTGGAACTTAGCGACATCAACAGCCCAATTCTACGCCACCTTGCAGAAGTGGCACCAGGCACATTCCAGCATTCCATGCAGGTGTCGACGCTTGCAGCGGAGGCTGCCCGTGCAATCGGAGCCAACACTACACTTATCCGAACGGGTGCTCTCTATCATGACATAGGGAAAAGTGAATCGCCAATCTTCTTCACTGAAAATCAACACGGAGTGAATCCACATGCCGGACTTGACCCCACCACCAGCGCCCGCAAGATCATCAGCCATGTCACCGATGGCATTGCAATTGCATCGCGAGAGAAACTGCCGCAGGTGATCAAAGACTTCATAGCAGAGCATCATGGAAAGGGTGTGACAAAGTATTTCTACAATACTGCTGTCAACAACAGCCCTGATGGGAAGGTCGACAAGACTCTCTATCAGTATCCCGGACCGAATCCCCATACCAAGGAGACCACCATACTTATGATGGCAGATGCCGTGGAAGCTGCATCAAGAAGCCTTAAAGACTACAGTCCGGATGCAATCAATGCCCTTGTAGACAAAATCATCGACTCCCAGATGGCAGATGGCTTATATAATGAATCCCCGATAAATTTCAAGGATATCAACGTGATAAAAGACACCTTCAAGAAACGTCTCGCCACTATCTATCACTCAAGGATAGAATATCCTGAAATTCAAAAGAGGGAAACCGCCGACCAACAACAAAATCAATAATATTTACGTTTAATATTATAGGGGTATACTGTAATAATCCCGCTTGAAAATGGAATCGACTTTGGAACCAAAAGCAAACAATAATAAAAATCTGATTTCTGCAAAATCGCGACGAGGGGCCACAACATGGCTCAGCATTGTTGTGCTAATTCTGCTTATGGCGTGTGCCATGCCTTCCGACTTAGGTGCGGCCCGCAAGAAAACATCAAAGGCAAGGACCACAGCCACAACCAAAAAGAAGACATCGACAAGCAAGAAAAAAAGACGTACCACAAAAAGAAGATCCTCAACATCTTCACGTGGTGCAAACTGGGCATTGACGGCAGCGGATGTCAATCCGGATTCCAAGAGTCCTGAGGTGAAGGCTAAGAAAAGCTCAAAGAGGCAGGTGACTGTGGAGCGTCCCGACCTGGAGGCAATACGTGTAGCCACACTCGACCCCAACAACAAGATGTATTTCCCTAACCTGATGAAGAAATTCAACCGCAACGACACCACCATGACAGCTGATGAATTCCGACATCTTTATCTGGGATATATGTTTCAGGAAGACTACGACCCTTACCGGGAGTCGCCCTACTCAAGCGTGACAGACAGCTACCGCAACAAGACCTCCCATACAAAGGAAGAGATCGACACCATTCGCAAGTATGCAGAGCTCACCTTGCTCGACAACCCTTTCGACTTGAGGCAGATGTCGTTTCTTGTCCACGTTCTCAAAGAGCGCAGGAAAGACATGAGCGCAAAAGTATGGGAATACAGGCTTGAACACCTTCTTGGCGCCATCAAGAGCACCGGGACAGGCGAGAACGAGGAGAATGCATGGTTTGTCATCTATCCGGCACATGAATACGACATGGTGCAATTGATGGGCTATCATGCAGTGGATGCAGATTTCATAGAGCCGGGATTTGACTATCTTATGGTGGAACCGGAAGATGAAACAGCCAAACGTCTGCGCGACAAGGTGCAACCCGGATTCTATTTCGATGTGCGCCAGATTCACCAGCAATATGAATTGAAACATCCGGAAGATGCTGAAGAAGAAGATAGCGAGGCTACTGAATCAGACGAGGACCCCGATGATGTGCCGGCAGAGGGAAACCCCGATGAAATTCCAGCTGATTAATTTGGAATTGGACTTAAGGCCGGAGCTTTTAAGGTGTCAGGTGTCAGGTGTCAGGCTTCAGCTTGGTAGGACAGTCTTGAGTCTTCAGTCTTCAGTCTTAAGAGAACGGAAAACGTAAAATNTAAAAACTGAAAACNAAAAATANGGAAGNAAATNAAGAAATAATAGGCGATGGCAAGNTTGTAGCATTTGCCTATACCGTAAAGGATGCCGATAGCGGTGAAATCCTTTTTGAAGCAAAACCATCAGCACCTGATGTTATGGTCTATGGCGTGAGCCAGGAAGTGATACCCGGTCTTTTGGCAACTATCAAAGGCCTTTCCAAGGGGGATCGATTCTCCGTTACGCTTCCGCCGGAAGTAGCATTCGGAAACAGGAATGAGGAGTATGTGCAGCAGGTGCCCGTTGAAGCTTTCATGCGCGATGGCAAAATGGCTGTTGAAGTTAAGGAAGGCTCCATGCTCGACATGATGACAAACACCGGCGACATAGTGACCGGAATGATTAAGAAAGTGACACCGGAATTCATTGAGATGGATTTTAACCATCCATTTGCAGGAAAGACAGTTGACTTTGAAGGAGAGATTGTCGAGGTGCGCGATGCTACAGAAGATGAGCTTCATCCAAAGCACGGATGCGGATGCTGCCACCATGGTGATAATAAAGAAGGCAACTGCGGTGACAGCTGCGGTTGCGGTGAATGCGGAGGAGGATGCCACTAAATCCAGCAAACAATGAGATTCCGGAGGAAATTCTCCGGGTTAAGCAACGCCTTTCCATCATAGGCGACTCTCCGGCTCTAATTGAGGCAATCAAGAGGGCTGTGATGGTCGCCCCTATCGATTTGTCGGTGCTTGTAACCGGTCCGTCCGGATCCGGAAAGGAGTTTTTCCCAAAAATAATACACCAATTCGGAGCCAGGAAGCATAAGAAATATATCGCTGTCAACTGTGGTGCCATCCCGGAAGGGACCATAGATAGCGAGCTTTTCGGGCATGAGAAAGGCTCTTTCACCGGAGCCTTGTCAGCAAGAAAAGGATATTTCGAGGAGGCTGACGGGGGCACCATATTCCTTGATGAAGTGGCGGAGCTCCCGCTGACCACACAGGCACGTCTTCTTCGTGTGCTTGAAACCGGAGAGTTCCTGAAAGTAGGCAGCAGCACAGTGCAGACTACAGACATCAGGATTGTAGCGGCGACTAATGTGGATCTCATCCAGGCTGTTGCAGAAGGTAGGTTCCGTGAAGACCTCTACTATCGACTGTCGACGGTTGTGATTTCTGTTCCACCTCTCCACGACAGAGGAGACGACATCATCCTTCTGGCACGTAAGTTTGCAGCCGACTTCTCCGAGAAATACATGACTAAACCGATAACTTTCAGTGAAGACGCCAAACGAGCCATGATGCTTTATAATTGGCCCGGTAATGTGCGCCAACTGAAAAACGTGATCGACCAGCTTGCCCTGTTTGATTCAGGCACAGAAATCTCCCGCCACCAGATGCTCGAGGCATTGCCTATCAATCGTGACCCTCAGGCCACACCTATGATAGCACCGGCTCCCGACAACAGCTACGAAGCAGAGCGGAAGATGCTTTGGCAAATGCTCTTTGCCTTGCGCGAAGACATTTCCCTGCTAAGGCAACAGCTCAACGACAAATATGGCGAGGATGACAGGAAAGGTAAAGGATTGCCGGATGTAAGGGCACTAATGGCATCTAATCAGGATTCTGCCGAATATGTAGGGAATCCCCTCGATCAGTCGGAACGCCGGGTGATTGAAGAGACTCTCGCCCGGCACGACGGCAACAAGAAGCAAGCTGCCGAGGAATTGCAGATATCGCTGCGCACCTTATACAGGAAAATGCAGGATCTCGGCATCTCCTGACGAAATAACATTGAATATGAGAAGTTTCATTACATATCTTGCAAGTGCGGTAGCAGCCATCATTCTGTTGGCAGGATGCACCATAAGCTATAAATTTAATGGATCCGCACTTAACTACGACATCTACAAGACGATTCACGTTTCGGAGTTCCCTATAAGGGCTGCCCTTGTCTATGCCCCGTTGCAACAGACTTTTGAAAACAAGCTTCTCAATACAATCACCCGCCAGACACGGCTCCAGGAAGTAAATGGCAATTCCGACCTTGAGATGTCGGGTGAAATTACAGGCTACTCCCTCTCCCCGCAGGCAGTCGGCACCGACGCTTATGCAACCGAGACACGTCTCACCATTACAGTTAAGGTGAAATATACAGATCATAAGAACTCTGCTAATGATGTCGAGCAGAGCTTCTCTGCCTACAGGCAATTTGACAGTTCATATATGCTTACAGATGTGCAGGATGGTCTTTGTGAAGAAATTTGTGATGAACTGGTGGAACTTATTTTCAATGCCACCCTTGGAAACTGGTAATTACAGCTATGTCAGAAGTAAACAACAAGGAAAACAGATTTGCATATTATATCATTCCCGATATTGAGGCACTTGCAACGGAAAAGGATCCGGCAAAGCTAAGGGAACATCGCCGACGGATCGCTGCAAATATCGGCGACCAGGATGCCCTCCGCGCTATCTTAGGCGATGCAACGGAGGATTTCCACGATTTCTATGGCACTGAAGAAGCTCCGCAACTCAGCACTGCAGATACTATAGATTCCTTCATCGAGAAATTCGGCAAGCAGGAACATCTTGCCAATCCGGAAGATGACCAACCCATTCCCGTTGATCCTCCGGCATTAGATTATGCAGCGATAATTGAAGAGGAACTCCCTCCTCAGGAAGATGCCTCCAATAGAAGTTTCAACGGAACCTTAGACATTATCGACACTTTTCTTGCGCGGCAACCGTTGCCAAGAGTAAAACCGAAAAAAGACCCGAAAGAGGCGGAAAAGCCCTCCCTGACGGAGAGTTTTGCCAAAATTTTGATAAAAAATGGCAATTATCGGCGTGCTTTGGAAATTATTACCGAAATAAGTTTGAAAAATCCAGAAAAAAGTATTTACTTT
>WFLX010036592.1_pt1 | contig 27292 bp, 22 predicted proteins | sample 4967041 | NCBI WGS metagenome assembly WFLX01 (sample SAMN12857096, study PRJNA449069) | gut metagenome | isolation source: stool from male and female vole | host: Microtus ochrogaster | place: USA:Florida | collected 2017
TATCTGCAGATGCAACCCAAATCTATCATAACGCTATTAATCCCGATAGCTTTAAATTCAGGATATTTAAAGTTTCCTATCAACCGCTATCATTAACATATATTAAAGAGGTCACCATCCCAAGCGTGAACGGCAAAGGAAAAATCATAGGGTATGAGGGATTTGAACTTCTTCCTGACAATAAGACCGTGATATTCGACGGAATTATATTTGATCTATTTCAAGAGAAGGTTCTTACTCAAGTTCCATTACCAACTCCAACCTACTATTATAAAATCTATGGGTTTGAACCCGGAAGAAAAGAGATTTTTCTGTATACCACTGGAGGACTTTGCCTTGCAATTGGATCTGGCACTGGATACATTGAGGTATTCGATATAGAAACTGCAATGTCAGTAAGAGCGACTTGTGAAGATACTGCACTGGCATTATCGCCTGATGGATGTTGGCTTATTATGCGTACTCCTGACTATAAGTTATATAGAACGGACCTAAGCTTGCGATATAAGAAAACATTAAAAGGAATTATGCCTGAAAATGTGATCAATATTCTATTCCATCCCATAAAAAAAGCATTTTACGCTATCACCCGAGATGCCGCTATATATTTTTGCAATATGGAGGGGGAGATACTTGCCCGTGCTCTTGCTGTGGGAATTATTGATGCAAAGGTAAGCAGTGAAGGGCTCGTCATACTTAGAGAGGGCGTTCAAGTGTCACTTTTTACACCTTCTACAAGCATAACTGAATCTCTTCCATCGTGGGAATTTGACGATTGGCTGATGACCGCTTCATTCAGAGATTTATATTTCAATAAATAATTACCTGAAACACTCATACTTAGCATGAGTACAAACGACTATAAACCTATGGGGGTACTTCAAATGAGTCGAGAGCGGATTCGGCTCTGCGATTTTCATGCCGAGGTTAAAAATTTTGAGGAATGATGCGTTTTTCATAACTTTGTGGAATAACATACCCGCATAGTCCCTGAATTATGGCAACAAGTACGGACATCACTACCTATAATCTCACACCTGAAGAAGAGGAACAACTCATTGAGTCTGAATTTCAGGATGTTCTTAACGGCTATCTCAAAAGCAACCATAGGAAGAAAGTAGAAATAATCGAGCGGGCGTTCCGTTTCGCCAAAAAGGCGCACGGAGGAATCCGCCGCAGAAGTGGTGAGCCCTACATTCTCCACCCTATCGCTGTGGCAAAGATTGCAAGCCAGGAGATTGGTCTTGGTTCTACATCCATATGCGCGGCACTGCTCCACGATGTCGTGGAGGACACCGACTACACAGTAGAGGATATTGAGGCGCAGTTCGGCAAAAAAATAGCGCAACTGGTGAGCGGGCTCACGAAAATCTCCGGCGGCATATTCGGCGACCAGGCTTCAGCGCAAGCTGAAAATTTCAGAAAGCTCTTGCTGACAATGAGCGAGGACATCCGCGTTGTCCTAATCAAAATGGCTGACCGCCTACACAATATGCGCACCCTCGGCTCCATGGCGCCGAACAAACAATACAAGATTGCCGGTGAAACTCTTTATATATATGCGCCCCTGGCACACCGACTCGGTCTTTTTGAAATTAAAACTGAGCTGGAGGACCTGAGCTTCAAATATGAGCATCCCAAAAGCTACGAGCGCATTTCAGAACTCATCCGGCAGAGCGAAGCAAGGCGCTCAGAGGTGTACAATGATTTTTCCGCGCCGATTAAGGAGAAGCTTGACACTATGGGGCTCAAATACGAGGCGCAGTCACGCCTTAAATCGGTCTACTCAATATGGCGCAAGATGGAAGCAAAGCATGTGCCGTTTGAGGAGGTGTACGATCTCTACGCAATGCGCATTATTTTCGACTGCGAAGACCAGAGCAAGGAGAAAGAGATATGCTGGAGCATATACTCAGCTATAACCGACCTATACCGTCTGCACCCGGACCGCACCCGCGACTGGATTTCAGTACCTAAGGCTAACGGGTACCAGGCACTTCACCTTACCGTTATGGGACCGGATGGCAACTGGATTGAAGTGCAGATTCGTTCACGAAGGATGGATGAGATTGCTGAGAAAGGATTTGCCGCCCATTGGAAATATAAAATCGGCGAAAGCGACGAGGAGAGCGAGCTTNNTGTNTGGTTNCGCACCATCAAGGATATACNTNANGANNCCAACCCGNATNCCATTGACTTCCTCGACACGCTTAAGCNCANCCTGTTTGCATCAGAGATTGTCGTGTTCACCCCAAAGGGCGAACTGATTACACTGCCGAACCAGGCAACTGTACTTGATGTGGCATTTGAGCTTCACTCGCAGATAGGCACTAAGTGCATTGCCGGCAAAGTGAACCACAAACTTGTGCCGCTAAGCCACAAGCTGCAAAGCGGCGACCAGGTGGAAGTGCTGACTTCACAGAGCCAGAAGCCAAAAGAGGAATGGATGGCATTTCTCGCAACGGCAAAAGCACGCACACGCCTCAGAGCCGCGCTGCGCAAAGAGCAGCAGCCAGTCATTGACAAAGGCAAGGAGATACTTGACGCTTTCCTTAAAGATGCTGAAGTAGAGGCTACAAATGAAATCATCACCAAGATGACCGCTTTCTATCATGTGCCTAATAAAGAAGCACTTCTTTACCGGCTCGGAGCAGGAGAACTCAGCCTGGACGGGTATGTGCTCAAGGAATCGCCCAAGACCGAGAAATCACTCCTTTCCAAAATATTCCGTATCGGCAGGTCATCTAAAAAAGACAATGGCGTAACTCTCATAACACCGCGTGAAATAAACAAGAAGGAAACTTATACCTTGCGGTGCACCGACACAGAACGCAACTTCGTGTTTGCCGACTGTTGCCGTCCTATTCCCGGGGATGATGTCATGGGCTTCATAAACGACCTCGGGCAGGTTGAAGTGCACACTCTTACATGCCCAAGGGCACAAGTGCTTAAAGCTGCGCATGGCACACGCATCCTGAGCACACGCTGGGAAGAGGTGCGCCATAAATTCCTTGCCGAGATTCACATAGAGGGGGTGGACAGGCACGGCATTTTGCAGGAACTCACCCAGATGATTTCAAACCACTTGAATATCGACATACGCTCACTGCATATCGACACCGAGCATGAAGTTTTCGAGTGCCGCCTAACGGTGCTTGTCAATGACGCGGCTGTTGTGACCGACTTATGCAATAAAGTCAAAAAAATCAAAGGCATTACAGCCGCGTCAAGAGTAGGCGATGATGCCGGCAAAGAATAAGGATGCCTAAAACTGGGTAATTAAAATTCGCTACGATGAAGGTAAAAAAATCAACATACGTCAAATGGCTCGTCTTTCTTGCCTCGACCGCGCTAATCCTCTACTTCCTTCCAAGGAAAGACGGAAGAGAATACACTTACGAGGTAAACCGTCCGTGGGCATACTCGCTGCTTACCGCTCCATTTGACATTCCGGTGTACATGGACTCCATCAGGTCAGAGACAGTGATGGATAGCCTTGAAGCGAGGTTTGAACCGGTGTACTACCGTAATCCTAACATAGAGAAAAATGCACTTTCGCAATTCTCTTCACGCCTCAACCTCACATCAGGAGTCAACCTTAACCCCCTTGAAAAGAACGAACTCACCGCGCAGGTAAGGAAAGTGTTTGAAAACGGCATTGTGGATGCAGCAACCTATAAAGCAATCAATATCGGCGCGCTGCCAGCCGTAAGGATGATTCATGAAAATGTTGCGCTTTCGGTGCCAACCACAAAATACTGCTCTGTGCGCAAAGCCTATGCCACTATCGACAGCGTTTTCCATGACACACGCTTCACCCAAGCATTAAGCTCAACCGGGCTTGCCGACATACTCACCCCCAATATCATCATGGACTCCACCGAAACACAAAGGCTACATGACGAAATGATGCAGAGGGCGATGGCACCGGTAGGGGTAATACAGCAAGGCGAAAGAATTATTGACCGTGGCGATATTGTCACCCCGCAGCTATATACCATTCTGCGCACCTACGACACTATGGTGGCAAAGCGCGGAGGAAAGCAGAGCGCCGATTTTTACTACCCCTTAGCCGGACAGGCACTTTATATTATCCTGCTGCTTGGCGCACTGTACGCCTACCTGCATTTCTTCCGACCCAATTACTATGATTCGCGTAGGGTTGTGTTGATGATAATGCTGACTATCACTGCGGTCACTTTGATTGCATTCGGCATGAGCCGCGCTTTTATCCTCGGCATTTACCTTGTGCCATTTGCAATAGTTCCGGTCATTCTGGTTATATTCCTCGATGCACGCACAGCCGTGTTCGCCCATATTGTCACACTGCTTCTGGCAAGCATAGCCACCAGCTTCCCTCTTGAATTTATATTCCTCCAGTTCCTTGCCGGAGTAGCTGCTATTGACAGCCTTAAAGAACTAACTAAACGCTCGCAGCTTCTACGCACCGCGTTCATTGTTTTCATTGTTTATGCCCTCGGGTACGTGGCAATAGAGCTGTACCACTCCGGCACAATTGAAAAACTGTCGCCGAAAATGTTCGGTTATCTCGGCATAAACTCGCTGTTCCTGTCATTCGCTTATGTAGCGATTTTCCTCTTTGAAAAAACCTTCGGGTTTATCTCAAAAGTTTCTCTTGTCGAGCTGTCTGACATCAATAACCCGTTGCTGCGTGAATTATCCGAGGAGTGCCCGGGCACATTCCAGCACTCTATGGCTGTCAGCAACCTTGCTTCTGCCGCGGCAAGCAAAATTGGGGCTAATGTGCAGCTTGTCAGAGCCGGAGCCCTTTACCATGACATTGGCAAGATCAATAACCCTGCATTTTTCACCGAAAACCAGCATGGAGTTAATCCCCACGATGCTCTTGACCCTATCCAAAGCGCAAGAATTGTCATCGGGCATATAACAGATGGACTCAAGCGAGCCGAAAAAGCTAATTTGCCTGAAAGCATACGGGCTTTCATACGTGAACACCACGGCGCAGGAAAAGCACGGTATTTTTATAACACTTGGTGCAACACGCATCCGGATGAAAAGCCGGATGAAAAGCTTTTCACCTACCCGGGACCAAATCCCCGCTCCAAGGAAACATCTATACTTATGATGGCGGACTCTGTTGAGGCGGCTTCAAGGAGCCTTAGCGAGCATACGCCTGAAAAAATATCCGCTCTCGTCAACAAGATCATTGATTCGCAGATTGCCGAGGGGCTGCATGACAACTCACCTATGTCCTTCAGGGATGTGAAAGAAATCAAGGAGATTTTCGCTAACCGCCTCCGCACCATGTACCATGCCCGCATCTCTTATCCGGACATNGTCAAGCCTGTTACTAAAACGGACTCACCCGACAACCAGCAACCGTAATGAAACTGAACATTTTAATAACATTATTACTTCTTTCGATATTCTCACCAACACTTTCAGCACAGAATATCTCTCCCCAGCTCAAGATTGAAAAGCCCAACCTTGAAGCAATAAAGGCGGCTACCTACGATCCCACCTCACCTTATTATTATCCGCGCCTCATGAAGGAGTATATGCAAAACGACACTCTCATGAAATTGGATAAATTCCGCCACTTGTATTACGGGTACATGTTTCAGGAAGATTATAATCCATACCGCCCCCAGGCAGTGAAAGGTTCTGTTCCTGACCCTGCCGATAATCCGTCGCTAACCCGCGCGGAATGCGATTCTGTGATTTCACTCTGCGATAAAGCCCTTGCCGACAATCCGTTTGACCTTACAAACATGATGAGGCTGATTTCCGCGCTACACCTTAAAGGAAAGAATCATCTTGCCAATATCTGGCAGTACAAACTTAACTATATACTTATGACTATCGCGTCATCGGGCAACGGGCTTGATGANGATANTGCATGGTATGNGGTTGCGCCGCAACATGAATATNTGCTCCTCGCAGCAANGNGGCATAAAGCTGTAAACCATCTTTTCTACGCTCNATTTTACGAATATATACAGATAAAAAAAACAGAGCCCTCCGGAGCGGAAGGCTACTATTTCAATATAAAGACAATTTTAGAGGAGTACTACCGTAAGTACCCTGAGGAGAAATAGGTTCATATCAGTTCAGTTTATCCATATGTTGTGTCATTCAATCAATGACGCTGAATCGCACACGGCAACCCATAATTCCGCCATACGGCGATGTGCGGCGGCAGTAGGATGAATACCGTCCCATATCCAGTACTCGGGAGCAACTTCAGCATGCTCCCGGAGCAGTGAAGTGAAGAGAGAATCATAAGGAACTACTGCAGCATTATAATCCACAGCGATACTGCGCACATGTTTTGCCAAAACACGCGTCAGGCTATCGCGCATCGCATAGTCCGGGGCAGCTCCAAGCCGTCCGCTTTGCATTGAAAATGGTATTCAAAGCACATATTTTACATCTGGATTCACCGCCCTGGTCCTGTCAAGCAACGCACGGTAGCGTTTATCCCAGTCTGCAGCATCATGCACTGTATCATTTTCAAGGCAGTAATGTACATCGTTCGTTCNTACAAGAATTGAAACGAGATCAGGACAAANGCTTAGGACATCTTCATCCCATCGTGCCTCTATCCTTGCAAGGTCATCGCCTCCAATGCCACGGTTGAAANATTCGTACCCCGCTTCAGGATTGCGGTTAAGATACTCGGTAGCACAAAAAATCATGTAACTGTGCCCGAATATATGGTNTAAGTCATCCCGGTCGCGCTCCGAGGACGGATAAGGACGACCACCGCTTCTGCCCCACCCTCCGTCAGTCACAGAATCACCGATGAATACAACACGCTTTTCGCTGTAGCCAAAGGCACACACCGCCATTATTAACACAGCGATAACACCGATTCGCTTAACCATCGCTTATTTCAGGTCTTTACCGTCATGAAAAGCATTTCCGATGCGAGAACCGAGTGCTACGTATCCGTTGTGTATTGGATCAAATGTAATCAGCTGCATTTTTTCAACATCAGGCTTGCCATCCTCGGCAAGATAAGCCTCATCACATACNATATTGAGAATCTCCGCAATAATATAATACCCGGTAGGTGACTCATAAAGCTTCTCTTTGATACGGCACTCCATTGTCATAGGGAAACAATTGAAGACCGGTGCATTGACAGTCTCCCCTTTTTCGCTTTTCCAACCCGTTTTCTCTATTTTGTCCGGATGAGTTTTCNCGCTTACGATTCCAACATAGTCCGAAGCGACCATAGTGTCAACAGTAGCGAAAGCAACTGTAAAGTCNCCACATCTGTTCAGGTTTGCGGTTGTTGCATGCGAGCCCATTGAAATCATTATTTCGTTCATATCCCACTGACCAGCCCATGCCGCGTTCATGGCATTTGGGCTCCCATCTTCATTGTATGTACCGATAATCAATACCNGCTGCGGAAGCAGCCACGCTTTTGGCTTTAANTTCTTTTTCATCTCTTTGACTCCTTATTTAAAGTTAACACATCCACAAATTTAGTGAATAGCCTCGNATATATGCGATATAAATTCGTAACTTTGTACTATGACAGACCAGCAGAATACACATACGGGCAAAATTTTTCTGTTTCCGGTACCGCTGAGCGATGGCGATATCAATGCGGTATTACCCTCATATAATATCACCTTAATCAAAAACATAAAGGTTTTTGTAGTGGAAAATATCCGCAGTGCAAGGCGTTTTCTGAAAAAATGCGACCGTACCATAGATATTGATACCCTGACATTCTTTACCCTAAACGAACACACTTTGCATCAGGACATCCCTCAGATGCTTGAACCGGCATTTGAAGGAAAGGATATTGGTGTGATTTCAGAAGCCGGATGTCCTGCAATTGCCGATCCGGGAGCAGACATTGTGGCACTGGCACAGCGCAAAGGCATTGAAGTTATTCCACTTGTGGGACCCTCAAGCATCCTTATGGGGCTTATGGGATCGGGATTCAACGGTCAGAGTTTTGCTTTCGCCGGGTATCTGCCGGTAGATGCTTCCGCACGTGCCGCACGGCTTAAAGAGATGGAGCGACGCATCAACCGTGAGCGCCAGACCCAGATATTCATAGAAACCCCGTACCGCAACAACAGGCTGATTCAGGAACTTTGCACTTCCCTCCCCTCATCTATGCTGCTATGCGTCGCCTCAGATATTACCGGGGCAAAACAGAGCATCATAACACGGTCTATCGCTGACTGGAAGAAAGCGGCATTTGACTATTCACACACACCGACAATATTTCTACTCTTCAATTGACGGATGGCTAAAAAGATTGATAAATATGGCACTCCGCAACCCGGGCTCTTTGATATTATTGACGATATATTGCCGATAAGGGAAGAACCTATCCCCGTCCACCCCTCTATTGAGGACTTTGTGGTGGAAATAAAGAAGGAGCAGGAGAAGGAATCAAAGGCAAAGGCTGCTTTTAACCCGCTTGACGAACCTATAGAAATGGATTCGCGTCCCCGGGATGCAATCNTTTTCAAANGNTTTGGAAGCGGAAGCAGCGGAANCNGTGCTTTCATTGGGGACCGCANCGGCGGAATACTCATTGATGCAGGGGTAGACGCACGCGCAGTTATTGCCGGGCTTGAATCCATGAACCTATCCATGAAGGATATACATGGAATATGCCTTACCCATGACCATGGCGACCATGTGAGGTGCGTGTATTCGATAGTTCGCCGGCATACCCACATCAAAGTTTTTTGCACTCCAAAGGCTCTTGCGGGCATTATGCGCCGGCATAGCATTTCACGCCGGCTAAAAGATTACCACCAACCGATATACAAGGAATTTCCTTTCAAAATAGGCTCATTTGAAATCACTGCTTTTGAAGTGAGCCATGACGGCACCGACAATGCNGGATTCTTCATTTCCAAAGGTGATTTGAAAATGACTGTCGCCACAGACCTCGGTTGCATATCTGAGCGGGCAGACTATTATATGCGCCAAGCTAATTTCATTGTCCTTGAAAGTAATTATGATGCTGAGATGCTCAGGACTGGAAAATATTCTTCCTACCTTAAAGCACGCATTGCCGCATACAACGGTCATATGGACAACATTGAAACGGCAAAATATCTTGCATCGATAAAAACTCCCGAGCTCAAAAATGTATTTCTGTGCCATCTGAGCCAGGACAATAACACCCCTACGCTTGCATTGTCTACTGTTGCTCAGGCACTCGGCATAACCCCCGGAATAGTGTCACCTCCTGGTACTTTGAGAGTTGAAGTCCTGCCGAGATTCAATGCTTCACCATTATACATATTGCGAAAGTAATTATGACTGACTCAAAAATTCCGCTTATTGGAAAAACGCTTGAAGAGTTGCAGCTCATTGCAGCCGGATTAGGCATGCCACGNTTTGCAGCGAAACAGATTGCAGACTGGCTATATGTGAAGCGCGTCACCGATATAAACGCGATGACAAACCTGTCAAAANCGGCAAGGGAAAAACTTTCAAACCAGTACACTGTCGGTCGCATTGAGCCACTCGAATGTTACCGCAGCAGTGACGGCACGGCGAAATATATNTTTCCCGGTGTGCCCGGAAGAAACATTGAAGCGGTAATGATTCCGGACAAAGAGCGTGCTACCTTGTGCGTAAGCTGCCAGGCAGGATGCAGAATGAATTGCGCATTCTGCATGACCGGCAGAAACGGATTTGACGGTAATCTGACAGCAGCGCAGATTATGAACCAGATTCTTTCTGTTGATGAAAGCGAGCGACTCACTAATATTGTTTTCATGGGAATGGGTGAGCCGACAGACAACCTTGATGCTGTCCTTTCCACTATTGAAATACTTACNGCACCATGGGGACTTNCATGGAGTCCTAAAAGAATCACTGTTTCAACAATAGGCAATATCGCCGGATTGAAACGCCTGCTTAATGAAACAAAAGTGCATATTGCCATAAGCGTCCACACACCGTTTGCCGAAGAGCGAAAGGAGATTATGCCGGTGGAAAAAGCATGGTCGGTTGCTGAGGTAATGAACCTTTTGCGCCAGTATGATTTCACCGGACAGCGCCGCCTGTCCGTGGAATATACAATGTGGGCGGGCAAAAATGATGATATGCGCCATGCACGCGCCCTCGCCCGGCTGTTGCGCGACACTCATGCGCGCGTCAACCTCATCCGGTTCCACAAGATTCCTGGCTTCGATGGCAAAACAGCTTCAGAGAATGCCATGGTCGAGTTTCGTGACANGCTCAACTCACTTGGAATAACAGCAACCATCCGCGCTTCGCGAGGGGAAGACATTATGGCGGCTTGCGGCATGCTTGCCGGAAAATCCAAAAGCGATGGCGGAGCACAATGACANAGGTTCATGGGGCGAAGAGCAAGCACGAGATTTTCTTGTAGCGCAAGGGTATGCTATACTGGATACAAACGTCCGCTTCGGGAAAAACGAGCTTGACATTGTNGCGCGGCATCATGACCGCATTGTGTTTGTCGAAGTGAAAACCCGCACTGATGACGAATACGACCCTCTTGAATCTATCGACAGAAAGAAAATATCTCACCTATGCCGGGGCGCGGAAGCATACGTNAAGGCATACGACATTCCTCACCCTGTGCAATTCGACGTGATCGTGGTAATTGGCGAACCAAAGTCAACTCCGCAGATTCATCACTACCCGGACGCCTTCCTGCCACCGCTTAGCACTACATAGCCGTTTCCCATTAACTTTTTTTAGAAGGAGTATAATTTCTATTTCGTGGAATTATTATAACTTTGTACTCTTTACAAAGTTATATATGTTACAACAGCCACATACATCCGCCAAAATCGCGACTCAGGCGCTCAACCTTATAAAAGATTGCGGTCTGCGTCCATCTCCGCAGAGAATCGCGGTTGCGGCTTATGTGCTGTCCCACCGCACCCATCCTACCGCTGATGAAATTTTCATTGGACTTAAAGAGCAATATCCCTCCCTTTCCAAAACCACAGTTTACAATACATTGCACTCCCTTGTTTCGAGCAAAGGTGTTTTGGAAGTGAACATTGAGCCCGGAATTGCGAGGTTTGACGGGTGCACGGAGCCCCACGCCCATTTCCGGTGCTTGAAATGCAACATGATATATGACATCGACCTGCTCGAAATGTCATTCCCGGAAGAATTTGATATTTCTGGAGTGCAGGTCAACCTGACAGGATGTTGCCCGCAATGCAGGACAAATCCGAAACCATAATTTAACCGAAATAACCCACCTTTTTATAAAGTATAATTATTCAACAATCTAACAAACAACAAAATGAAAAAGAAATTTATCTGCACAGTATGTGGTTATGTTCACGAAGGTGATGAAGCTCCCGAACAGTGCCCCCTCTGCAAAGCTCCGAAGGACAAATTCAAAGAACTCACTCCTGACGAAGCTCTTAANTTTGTGACAGAGCACAAAATCGGTGTTGCAAAAGACACTGACGAACAGATGATTGCCGACCTNACAGCACATTTCAACGGTGAATGCGCNGAAGTGGGAATGTATCTCGCAATGAGCCGCCAGGCAGACCGCGAAGGTTATCCTGAAATTGCTGACGCATTCAAGCGCTATGCTTTTGAAGAAGCTGAGCATGCTTCAAAGTTTGCTGAACTCCTTGGCGACTGCGTTTGGGATACCAAAACCAACCTTGAAAAGCGCATGGCTGCAGAAGCCGGAGCCAACGAGGACAAGATGCGCATTGCTGCACGCGCTAAACAGCTGAACCTTGACGCTATCCATGACACAGTTCATGAAATGGCTAAGGATGAGGCTCGCCATGGTCAGGGCTTTGAAGGACTTTACAAACGCTTCTTCAAGAAATAAGCACTTCCACAACTATCTATAAAGATGCTGCTCCGGATGCGGGAAATCTGCTCCGGGGCAGTTTTGTTTCAGAACAAAAAAGCCCCGGTAGGCATTATAATTACAGAAATATCAAACACATCCAAACCATCATGAAAACAGTCAAAGACACTCTGCTGCAACGCCGCAGCATCCGACGCTACGAGCGCGAAGCTATTCCACAGGAAACAATGGATTTCATATATGAAGCGATAAGAAACACTCCCACGAGCTACAACGGTCAGCAATTCTCTGTCATAGATGTTACCGACCAGGCTATGAAAGAGAAAATATATGAACTTACATCGCAGAAGCAGATCAAGACCTGCAACCATTTCCTTGTTTTCTGTGCAGATTTCCATAAAATAAAAGTCATTGCCGCTGAAAAGAAAATAGATTTCCCTAACTTCCAGAAAACTCTTGACGGAGTGATTGTAGGCACTGTCGACGCTGCACTTGCAATGATGAGCGCACTTACCGCTGCTGAATCCGCCGGACTCGGCACCTGCTGCATAGGTTATACAAGAACAGCCGCCCCGGAGGAGGTCAGCCGCCTGCTGAACCNGCCGCAGNACACNTATNTNGNATGNGGGNTTGCTATCGGTGTGCCGCGGGAAATGCCGGATCTGAAACCGAAACAGCCGCTCCAACTTGTAATCCACTCAAACACATACTCTGATGAAGGACTCAAAGAGGCACTCATAGATTATGACAAAGAGATAGAGCACTACAATGCGACCCGCGCCGGAGCGAAAACCACCAATGACTGGGCAGAGCACATGGTAAATTATTACCGCCTTGCCATGAATTACCGGATGCTTGATGCAATCCGCCGACGCGGCTTCGATGTTGTAAGCTGAATCATATCCCACAATATTTGCCGACCCTTTTGCCACTACGGNTCAAAGGGTCGGTTCTTTTTATCCATGCCAAAAAACCTTGCAATTTTAAAGTGGTACTTTAAATTTGCAAGATTTTATATGCCATACGAAACGGTATGAGCAAATTTGCACAGCAACAAGAGAATAGCTATTTTTGTAAAAATTCTTTTCTCNTCCGGCATATTTGGCTTGAAAGATAGAATCATTAACCTGTATATCCATTACAACCCGCAACATGAAAAAAACATTGTGTCTCGCCATGGCTGCACTCGCGCTCACTGCCACGGCACAGACCAGAAATTCAAACGGCGGCATCACTCCGGAGATGATGACCACCATCAAGGGCGCTTTTAAAAACACCCCTGCCGACAAGGCTATCTTCAACGCGATTTCAAACAACGACATCAACAAGCTCGCTGTAAACACCGCGTCAAAGAACAACTTCGATAACCATTTCTCCCATCGTGTGCCAAGCAAAGGAATCACAAACCAGAAGAGCAGCGGAAGATGCTGGCTTTTCACCGGGCTCAATGTGCTCCGCGCACAGGCTATGGCAAAGCACAATTTGCCGGAACTGCAATTCTCGCAAAACTACAATTTCTTCTGGGACCAGCTTGAAAAGGCAAACCTCTTCCTCCAGGGAATCATTGACACGTCAGACAAACCTATGGATGACAAGACCGTTGACTGGCTTTTCAGCCATCCTCTCAGTGACGGCGGTCAATTCACCGGCATTTCTGATATCATTTCAAAATACGGTGTTGTCCCCGCAGAAGTGATGATTGAAACAAACAGCTCAAACTCTACTTCACGCATGAGCAACCTCATCGGGCTTAAACTCAAAGAATACGGGCTTGAACTGCGCGACCTCGCAGCAGCAAAGACCAAACCCGCTGACCTACAGAAACGCAAAACCGAAATGCTCGGCGAAGTGTACCGCATGCTGGCGCTTAACCTCGGCGAACCTCCCACAGAGTTCACTTGGACACGCCGCGACACTAAAGGCAACGCCATTGAGACAAAAACATATACTCCCCAGTCATTCTACGCGGAATATCTCGGCAATGACCTCACCAACAACTATGTCATGCTGATGAATGACCCGAGCCGCGAATACTACAAGCTTTATGAAATAGAATATGACCGCCACGCTTATGACGGCAAGAACTGGACATACGTCAACTTGCCGATTGAGGAAATAAAAGAGATGGCTATAGCTTCAATAAAGGACAGTACAGCGATGTACTTTTCTTGCGACGTCGGCAAATTCTTTGACCGCGAGCGCGGTGTGCTTGACGTTGACTACCTTGACTACGGCTCACTTTTCGGCACTACTTTCGGCATGGACAAGAAGCAGCGCATTCTCACCCATTCAAGCGGTTCCAGCCACGCAATGACNCTTGTTGCAGTTGACCTCGATGAAAACGGCACTCCGAAAAAATGGATGGTTGAAAACAGCTGGGGTCCCGGCGCAAACGGCGGCCACCTGATCATGAGCGACAAATGGTTTGATGAATACATGTTCCGCCTCGTTGTAGACAAGAAATACCTCACCGGCAAAGCTGCGGAAGTGCTGAAACAGAAACCCACCATGCTACCGGCATGGGATCCCATGTTTGCAGACGAAATCTGACTCCTACATTAATCATACTTACGGCTTCCTGGATATGCACAAATGCGGCAATTCAGGAAGCTGTTTTTTTATCTCATTTCATCCCAGATATGACGCAATGCGGCTATCGGGTTTACAAGAAGCATGCGCGGTCCCATATAGCGCATAACCTCGCAAATGCGCATCCTGAATTGAGGAGAATAGCAATGTATGTCACATTTCCGGCAACTGGTTTTCATCTCCCCTTTAGGGCATTTATCCATACGTGCCATTACATACTCCAGCAGCCCGCAGCAATCAGCGCACAAGTTCTTGCCGCCATGATGCCGACGGCAATAATGCACAATCATCTGCGNCACTACCCTCTTTTCACGCTCAATCCGATTCATCAATATNGAGTCTGTAATTTCAAAAAAACACTCCACGAAAATACCAAAACTTTCCAATATAGCAAAAATCACCACCAAAGCGGTGTGGAACGGGCGGCTCACCTACACCGTCAAGGGTGGCAAATGGCTGATTATGCTTGACGGCTTTGATCTGCTCCACCAGCTTGACAACGTTACCTACAACGTCAACGACCAGGCGCTCACTGAGGTTTACACCAACGTACTGCCACGATACGGTTTGCTCCATGTGCAGTACAAGTTTGCTGTGCAGCCAAAAAAGAAATAATCGACATGGTCCACAACTTCAGTGAAAGTTAGGCAAATAGTGGAATTCATTTTCAATAATCTTAATTTTTGCCTCCATTAAATATTGTATGATACTTCAAAGGTCTAAAAGAGAAGCTGCGCCGTAAAACTTAATTACGACGCAGCNACTTTTTAGTAAAGCCATAATCAGAGGGAGACCTCGGGGTACATGGATTCCCACCATTCGGGCTGATCCTTGAGGTATTTTGCGAACCATGCGAAAATTGTGTCCTGCCACTTTATGCGCTTGTCATAGTCCATGATGTGATGGTCCTGGTCTTTGACTGCGACAAAAGCTGTCGGGCGGTCAAGCAGTTTAAGAGCGGTGAACATCTGTATGCTCTCCCCTACAGGCACATTATTGTCAGCGTCTCCATGCAGGAACAGCAGCGGCGTGTGTATTTTGTCGGCATTATATAGCGGGCTCTGCTTCACATAGAGTTCTGTTTCGCTCCACGGATACGAGTCTGCCATGGAGACTTCGCTGTAAGAGTAGCCCCAGTAGCCTTCACCCCAGTAGCTTGTGTGGTCGCTGATGCCGGCATGAGATATCGCAGCGGCAAAAATATCGGTAACTGTCTGGAGATATTGGGTCATGAAACCACCGTAAGAAGCTCCGATGCAGCCGATTTTAGTGGAATCGACGTATGGATGCTCCTCACAGAATCGTTTGGTTCCTTCAATAATATCCTGGGCAACCCCTTCGCCTGCCGTGTTTACATGACGTGAAGAGAACTCCTGCCCGAATCCGGTTGCGCCACTCGGCTCAATCACATAAACCACATATCCCTGCGCTGCGTATGCATGGTGAGGATAACGGCTCTCGAAGTTGCGGCTTGTGGGGCTGCATCCACCGTAATAGTTCACAATCATCGGATATTTCTGGCTTGGGTCAAAGTTGGGCGGCAGATAGAAACGCCCGTGGATGCTGTCGCCTCGTGAACTTACGAAGCTCCAGGGAGCAACTTCCCCGAGCTTCACATCTGCAAGGTCGCCTGCAAGCGGCTCGTCAAGCTGAATGCTCTTTAATGTTTTTGTATTAAGTGTGTAGAGCCGGTCGGGGTTATCCATGCTTTGGGCACAGAATGCTGCATTTGCGCCCACATCAGGCAAGCTGAGTCCCTTAATAATGTCTTGTCCCAGCGGCAACTGAGTAATTTTGCCACTCGCAGGGTCAAGGCGGAATGCGCTTATGCAGTCGCGATTCTCGGCAAGGAAATAAATCTGACCGTCAGCACGGCTCCAGCGGGCAGAAGTGACGCTCGGATCAAAATTCTTTGTCATAGGAGTGAATTTGCCGTCACCTATATTATATAGGAAGAGCTGGGTGTCTATCATGCTGGGGATTCTGCCTTCCGGCACATTCTTGCCAATGCCGCCGATAGCTTCCGGAGAGCCGAACACAAGCACCTGGGACGCATCGGGAGAGAACATTGCAGTGCTTACAAAACCATCATCTGCAACTACTGTGTCAAGCGCCATCGTGGCAAGGTCAAGCACTGCGATTGTGCTCAGAGTGGTAGGACGCTTGCTTAAGCGGCTTTTGCTTGTGCTGACGAGCAACTTTGATGCATCGTCGCTTATGTCCTGGAGATGTACATTATGGTAGCCGAAAGTGATAGGGCGCATGACTCCAGTGGCAATGTCATATATAGCAAGTGAAGAGCGTTTCCTCCAACCCGGCTGCCTGTCCTCAGGCTCAAGAATGCGGTACACTGAGGCATCCTCCTTTGGTCCGTCTGCCATCCGGGTAACCACAAGATACTTTTCATCGGGAGAAATAGTGAAATGACCTGAAGGAATACCCTGGGCGAAAACCGACTCCTTGCCGGTTGCCGCATCGGTAACAATTATGCTTCTGCCTGAGGTGGTATTTGCAGTGCGGTAATAGCGGGAGCCTGAGGGCATCCATGAAATGGACTCGTTTGACCGTGCCACAGGCTTGCCGTCATAAGTTGTCACAATCCATTCCCATGTGGTTGTTCCGCCTTTGAGCCCGTTTGAATAAATAGTCATCAAGTATTTACCGTCCGGTGACACCTCGGTGGAGTAAATCCTTCTCCCATGGAGCACATTGTCAAGCGTAAACAACTTTTTCTGCTCTCCGATCTCAATCTGCTGCCCATCGGGAAGCGCAATTTTTATATCGGCGGTATCGCTCTGCCCTGGCTGTGAGAGGTATTTCACAGCAACTTTGTGGGTTGCCGGCTTAAGCTTCATTTCGCCCGGGTGTGCCGGCTCACCATCTACAAACAGCTNGTAATCCTTTATTCCGCCGAGCAGCAATGCCGGANTCACATATCCCCGGTTTGTAATATCGAATGATATGACATGGAGCGCGGGGGTTGATGNATCGCCGGGCAAAACTTCACCGGAAGTGCTGTTACCGGCGAGCGCCGCATTAANGTTAAGCGGCATTTCAAGCACGNTCTTTATGTCAAACTTGCGCGAATTGACATCNACCGAGTCAATAGCAACAGGGGCATAGACTGGAAAAGGACCTGCGTAGCGGAAATTTTTCACCGCGATAGTGTCTGCTCCGGCATACATTACTGCCGTAGCCGCCAACATGGCAATTAATGGCTTTTTCATTTGCAAAATGTGATAATTGTTTATTTATTGCTCAAAATTACAAAATAGTTGCGGTTATTGCCGCGCAATAGTTAAATTTGTAGGAAATATAAGAAACCCNGAAATTATTACCNATAAATCATACCATCAATCATGAAAAGANTTTTTGCAGTGCTTGCCGCCGCTGCGGTTGTTGCATCGGCAGGCGCACAGACTTTCAAGGAGTGGCAGGATCCGCTGGTGAACAGCGTTAACCGCCAACCCATGCATTCAGCTTACTTCGCTTATGAAAACAGCGATGCCGCAAAAGCAGCGGTAAAGGAAAACAGCTCCAACTTCATGAGCATGAACGGACCGTGGAAGTTCAATTGGGTCAAGGACCAGACAAGCCGACCCACCGACTTTTACCGCACCGATTTCAACGACAAAGGCTGGAACGAACTTAATGTGCCCGCAGTGTGGGAGCTNAACGGCTACGGAGACCCCATCTACGTNAATATCGGTTACGCATGGCGCAATGATTACAAAAATAATCCTCCATACGTTCCTACCGAAAACAACCATGTTGGTTCATACCGCCGCACATTCACAATTCCCGCGGATTGGAAAGGGAAGGACATAATGGCACATTTCGGCTCAGTAACCTCCAACATGTACCTTTGGGTCAACGGCAAATTCGTTGGCTACGGCGAGGACAGCAAGCTCGAGCAGGAATTTGACCTCACTCCCTATCTTATCCCCGGAAAAGAGAATTTGATTGCTTTCCAAGTGTTCCGCTGGAATGACGGCACCTATTTCGAGGACCAGGACTTTTTCCGCTACAGCGGCGTTGGACGCGACTGCTACCTGTATGCACGCGACAAAAACCGCATCGAGGATATCCGCGTTGTTCCTGATCTTGACGCAGCGTACAAAGATGCGACCCTCAAGGTAGACGTTAAACTGAAAGGCAATGGCACAACAGAACTAACCCTTGTTGACGCACAGGGCAAAGAGGTTGCCACCGGCAGCATCAAAGGCTCCGGCACAACCACACTCAATATCGCCGACCCGAAGAAATGGACAGCCGAAACCCCGAACCTCTACACCCTCTATGCTTCACTTAAAGGGAGCGACGAAACAATTCCTGTAAACGTAGGCTTCCGTAAAATTGAACTTAAAGGGGACCAGATTCTTGTTAACGGTCAGCCGGTGCTCTTCAAAGGCGCAGACCGCCATGANCTTGACCCGGACGGCGGATACGTTGTATCACCCGAGCGCATGATTCAGGACATTGAGCTTATGAAGAAGTTCAACATCAATGCAGTGCGCACCTGCCACTATCCCGATGACAACCTCTGGTATGACCTCTGCGACAAATACGGCATCTATGTTGTGGCTGAAGCAAACCTTGAGAGCCACGGCATGGGCTACGGCGAAAAGACACTCGCAAAANNNCCCCTNTACAAGCAGACACACCTGGAGAGAAACCAGCGCAACGTGCAGCGCAACTATAACCACCCCAGCATTATNTTCTGGTCACTCGGCAATGAAGGCGGCGACGGACAGAACTTTGTTGACGCATACAACTGGGTTAAAGCTGAAGACCCGAGCCGTGCTGTGCAGTACGAGCGCTGCGGCTATGCCGACCACACNGATATATATTGCCCCATGTATGNCGGATACACCGANGTGGAAAACTACGGCAAGCGTACAGATGTTGCGAAACCGATGATACAATGCGAATACGCCCACGCAATGGGCAACTCCGAGGGCGGATTCAAGGAATATTGGGACCTTTTCCGCAAATATCCCAACCTCCAGGGTGGATTCATCTGGGACTTNGTTGACCAGTCACCCCGCTGGACAGGAAAGNACGGNGCTGAAATCTATGCTTACGGCGGCGACTTCAACCGCTTTGACGCTTCTGACATCAATTTCTGCGACAACGGACTTGTCAGCCCCGACCGTGTACCCAACCCGCACATGTACGAAGTAGGAAGAGTGCTCCAGAACATCCACACTACCCCCGCTGACCTCACAAAAGGAGTATTTGATGTTTACAATGAAAACTTCTTCACCGACCTATCAAACTACGAACTCAATTGGGAACTCCTGCATGACGGCAAGAAAGTGCGCNCAGGCAAAGTNGACAANTTCAACGNTGCTCCGCAGGCATCTACAAAGGTGACTATCGACTACGGCACACTTGAGCCGGAAGGCGAATACCTGCTGAATATCGCATACACACTCAAGAACGCTGACGGCATACTTGCCCCCGGCACCGAGGTTGCGCGCACACAGGTGCCTCTTACCGAAGCGCCCAAGGCTGACATGACTATCGCAAACGTCACAAAAACCAACACTCCCCTCACCGAGCCCAAGATTGTGGACAACCAGACCAACTACCTTATCGTCACCGCACCCGGAGTTGACATCGAATTCAGCCGCGAGAACGGTTTCATGAGCAAATATGAAGTTGAGGGAGTGGATATGCTCGCCAATGGCGCGCAGCTTACCCCCAATTTCTGGCGTGCGCCCACCGACAATGACTACGGTGCAAACCTCCAGCTAAAATATGCTGCATGGAAGAATCCTGAACTTAANCTCAAATCACTTGACGCCAAGAAAACCGACGGGCTCGTCCTCGTTACGGCAAACTATGAGATTCCCGCGGTGCATGCTGCGCTAACNATGACTTACCTCATCAANAATGCCGGCACAGTGAAAGTGGAAGAGAGCCTCAAGGCAAGCAAAGANGCAAAAGTTTCTCCNATGTTCCGCTTCGGAATGCAGATGCGCATGCCTGAGAGCTTCGACAGGATCCAATANTACGGCAGAGGTCCCAACGAGAACTATGTTGACCGCATCCAGGCTGCAGACCTCGGAGTCTACTCACAGACTGTATCAGAACAGTTCTACCCCTACATCCGTCCGCAGGAAAACGGCAACAAGACAGACATACGCTATTGGCGCCAGATAAACCATGCAGGGAAAGGTCTTGAATTTATAGCTGCACAGCCATTCTCAGCATCCGCGCTCAACTACACTATCGAGAGCCTTGACGAAGGGGAGGCTAAAAAGCAGGGACACAGCCAGGAAGTTGAAAAAGCTCCGTTTACCAACCTGCTTATCGACAAGCAACAGATGGGTCTCGGCTGCATTGACAGCTGGGGAGCTATCCCGATGGAAAAGTANCTCATGCCCTACGGCGACTATACCTTCACCTTNANCATGAAGCCGGTACAGAATATNATCCNGTAAACCNATTTTCCCTCTCTANANCGCCCCGGGGCATCAACGNTCCGGGGCATTTTATTCCTCTGCCGCCGCTACACGCATCAAAGCCATTTTATCAAACCGCAAATACTATCTTTTTAAAAAATTCTTACCTTTGTACCCTAAATCGGATTTTAATTGAGATTCCACGCGATTTATATAATATATTGCTGATGGATTGGCTACAGACAGTTTTTATTCAACACTCACCCCTGCAGGCGGTTGTGGTGATTTCAGTCATCATAGCGGTTGGGCTCGGGCTCGGCAAGATAAATGTTTGCGGTGTGAGCCTCGGAGTCACATGGGTTTTCTTTGCCGGCATCCTCGCCGGACATTTCGGGCTGAGCATCGACCCGGCGATGCTTTCCTATGCTGAAAGTTTCGGTCTTGTCCTATTTGTTTACGAACTTGGCTTGAAAGTCGGTCCCGGATTTTTCAGTTCCTTCCGCACCGGAGGCATAAAATTGAATTTCATCGGGCTTGCAGTGGTGCTTCTCGGCACATTTATGGCTATCGGCATATCGCTCGGCACAGGCATATCAATGGCAGACATGGTTGGCATCGTGGCAGGAGCCACAACAAACACCCCGTCACTCGGCGCAGCGCAGCAAACCCTCCAGCAGCTTGGGCAGAGCGCAAGCGGAGCGGCGTTAAGTTGCGCAGTGACATATCCGCTTGGCGTTGTCGGCGTCATTCTTGCTATTATTGTGGTGCGCAAACTCGCCGTCAAACCCTCAGACCTTACCGTCAACAATCCTGAATCCGCCCCCTCGCACACCTATATCGCCGCCTTCCAGGTTCATAACCCTGCAGTATTCGGCATGACTGTCCGCGAAGCCGCTGCACTGATTCAACCCAAATTTGTGATTTCACGCTTATGGCGCCAAGGGCAGGTGAGCATTCCTACATCAGATACCCCCCTCCTTGAAGGAGACCGGCTGCTGGTAGTCGCTACCGAACGGGATGTGCCCGCACTGACAGTGCTGTTCGGCGAGCAGGAGCATACCGATTGGAACAAAGACGACATTGACTGGAACGCCATCGACTCCTCGCTAATATCCCGCCACATCATCATATCGCGTCCCGAGCTCAACGGCAAACGCCTCGGCTCACTGCGCCTTCGCAACACATACGGCATAAATATCTCCCGTGTACTCCGCAGCGGGGTTGCGCTTCTTGCCACGCCGGACCTGATACTCCAGCTTGGAGACAGGCTGACNGTGGTTGGCGAAGCAAAGGCTATTGAAAATGTGGANAAAGTTGTTGGCAACACGGCAACTGCGCTGAAAGACCCTAACCTCGCCGCTATCTTCATCGGAATCGTCCTCGGGCTTCTTTTGGGAAGCATACCAATCTTTGTGCCGGGAGTTGGCGCACCCGTGCGCCTCGGTCTTGCCGGAGGACCAATCGTTGCCGGCATAATTATAGGAGCATTCGGTCCAAGGTTCCGCCTCGTGACATACACNACCCGCTCAGCNAACCTTATGCTCCGAGGCATAGGGCTGTCGCTATACCTCGCGTGCCTCGGACTTGANGCCGGAGCGCATTTCCTGGAAACAATACTGCGTGCCGACGGGCTGACATGGATCGGGGTCGGTTTCCTCATCACCATTATACCCTCGCTCATTATGATATATGTGGCAATGAGGTGGAACAAACTCGACTTCGGCAGCGCATGCGGCACTGTGTGCGGCGCAATGGCTAATCCAATGGCATTGACCTACGCCGGGGACACTATACCGGGAGACACTCCCGCCGTGAGCTATGCTACGGCATACCCGCTCGCCATGTTTGCAAGAGTGGTTATTGCCCAGCTTCTCGTTCTTTTCTTTGTTTAAACATAAAAACCATAAGACACATATCACCATGACAGACACCGGAAGCACAAAAAAAATGCCCCATGCAATAATTACAATCGGGCGCCAGTTTGGAAGCGGAGGAAGGGAACTCGGCAAAAAACTGGCTGAGGCGTTCAACTACAGCTACTATGACAAGGAGCTGCTGAGCGAGGCGGCTAAAAAAGCGGGCATGGATCCCGGATTCTTTGAAAAGAATGATGAAAGGGCGCCATCTTTCATCAACGGTATTTTTTCTTTCGCGCTTGGGCTGACACCAAACAACATATACACCGGCTCAACATCTATCAGCGATGACAGCCTGTACCGTGCCCAGAGCGACTTTATCCAGTCGCTTGCCGAACAAGGACCCTGTGTGATTGTAGGAAGAAGCGCCGACTATGTGCTCCGTGACCATCCCCGCGCGGTAAACATATTTGTGCATGCCCCAATCGAATCATGCATAGAGCGGATANTAAAAAGAGAGCCTGCATTATCTAAGGAAAAAGCACGCGCACGCGCAGAAAAGGTCAATCGCCTGCGAGCCAACTACTACAATTTTTATACCGACAAAAATTGGGGTGCAGCCGGAAGCTATCACCTGTCCATAGACACCTCCTTGCTTCCTATGGATGACATTACCGAAATTGTGCGCGAATACATCCTGCGCCGCTTCAAGGAAGACTGAAAAACCGGCATACATACAAGCGAAGCTCCCGGCATCCCTGCCGAGAGCTTCATTTTTTTAGTATGAAANTTTTCTTAAGTATGAATGGAATTTATATTCGGNTCTTTTCCTGGAAATTTATTGTCTTATGCTTATCCTTAAGTTTTCGGTTGCCCCACTTGTAGGTCAAGCTGAAAGTAACATACCTGCTGTCNTAATAATTATTATAGGTCTGGATGTTTGAAGCCGATACCTTACGGCGCCTCAACAAATCCTGTTTGAAAATATCGTTTGCTGTAATGTTTGCTATAAGTGAGTTATCAAGGAAAGCAGCCTTAAATCCCGCACTGAAATCCGCATAACTCCGGTCATACGTTATCCCTACGTGATAAGGGAAATTATGGGAGTAATTCAGATAAAGCTGGAATCGCTTCTCTTTGTCAAATGAAATAGTGTTGTTGATGCGGAAATCAAACGAATGCCCGTTTTGAGGAATATATCCTGGAGCTTTGATTTTTGATTTGTTGTACACATAGTTGCCGGCAATGAATGAATTCCACCATCCGAACAATCGGAGGTTATATGACAGGTTTACGCCAAACTGGCTGTTATTATAAATGTTCTGGTAAGTACTATAAGTTGTATTGTCCTCATTCACATACATTATCTGCCCGTAAGCATCATTCTCTTTCTGATAATAAACCGTTGCCGACAGATTGCTCCGAAAGATATAGTTAAGTTCCAAGTTGTCAGCAAATGATGGTTTCAGCCCGGGATTGCCTTCATCAACGTTATTGGGATTTGTGTACCATTTGAAAGGATTGACTGCCCTGAAATACGGGCGGTTTATTCTACGGGCATAATTAATATTAAACAGGTTATGGCTGTTTAATGTATATGAAAGGTAGACTGTCGGGAAAAACTTGCCGTAATCACTCTTTACATCCGCCACATCACTATGCGGGGTTACTCCCTTGGCAAATGTATGCTCATAGCGGAGTCCCGCCTGAGCGGAAAAGTGGCTGTTGATTGAACGCTTGATGCTTACGTACCCGGCAACTGTACGCTCACTGTAATTGAACTGGTTGCATCGTCCAGGATTCGCTATATAACCGTTGACAGTAAGCGTATAATACTGCATATCTGATTTGTTTGTTATATCACTGTATTTTGCACCTGTCTCAACCTTCGCCCAACTGAACGGCAGCTCAAGGTTGGCTTCGCCTGTCCATATGGAATAAACGATATTGTTAGGCTCGCGCACGGTTACAGAAATATTGTCCTGATGGTTGAGTGTGGTAAAGTCCACATCCTTATCGGGTGAATGGTGCATATAATTCGCTACAAAACCCAATTTCTTGCCAAGAGTATCAAGCTGTATATCGTAATAAGCATTCAGGGTATGCACTTTGGTATTCCCTTTTTGGAGTGACCGTGTTGTCAACAGCGAGTCCAGCACATTGTCGGTGTAGTAACTATAACTGTTGTCCATATCTATGTTGTTCCTGCCATATCCGAAATCATANGTTNCGCCNAAGGTGGAATAACGGCTGAACTGATGCTCGAATGTGATATTNGCTCCATAATTCTTGTAAGTGTCAATTCNATGTGTCTTACTATGCTGGGATTTCACTGGGGCTGCAATATCATATTCCTCTGAAACTGTTCCTTTACTGGTATTCTGACGAAGTTTAAGCGATAAGAATGATTTTGCCGACCTGTAATTCACCGTAGCGTTCAATGATTCTCCGGCATAAGAACGCTGGGTATAAGAGGCACCAAAGGAACCATTCCATCCGAGATCCGGGTTTCGTTTGGTCACAATGTTGATAATGCCTCCGTTTCCACCTGCATCATATCGGCTGGGTGGGGTAGTGATAACCTCTATTGAAGCAATATCGTCTGATTGCAAAGTCCTGAGATACTGCATCAGGTCTGCACCGTCAAGATACGAAATCTTGCCATTAATCATCACCTTCACGCCATTTTTGCCTATGATGCCGATTGAATTGTTTGTGACCTTAAGCAGTGGAGTCTGTGCCAGAAGATCCATAACGTTACTCCCTTGCGATAAGGCGGTTCCTGTTACGTTAAATACCAACCTGTCTAATTCACGCTTTATTATCGGACGGGATGCTTTAACCACAACCTCACCTAACATAGTGCCATTAGGCATGAGATGGATTGTACCAAGGCTATCCTCTTTTATTTCAATTGTCTGTGGCACATAACCGATATAAGAGAGAGTGATATATTTTCCTTTCCCATTGTCCTGTATTGAGAATATGCCGTCATCATCGGTTACAACCGAAGAGATAAATGTTGAATCCGCGCCAAGCAACACTACTGCCGCATATCCTAAGGCGTCCTCCTGATCGTCAAGCACACGCCCGCTGACAGTCCTTGAGTATGAGGATAATGCTACGAGCACAGACACCAGTATTAATAATATTGTTTTCATACCATTATTATTTTATTGATTTCTGATGCAAAATTACGACCGTGAAAAATCCTTATCCATACCCAAACGGGTACTATTGCCTCTGGAAAGCAAAACATACCCATTTGGGTATGGCACAGGGGCGGGAGCTAATCTAATTTTGTAATGTACATGAAAACAAGTATGACAAACGAAGAAAAACAGCTTATACAAGCATGCCNGATAATGATTATCGGCACAGGTGAGTTCATTAACCATGTCAGGATGGAACTGAGGCAACTTGGTTTCAACGAAATTATAAGTGTAGAAGACAGCGCAATCCTGCCGGCTCCAAATTCAGGGATAATAATCGAATCCACGGGATTTGAAACAGATAATTCCAAGGAAACTTTAAAAGTACCTGTAATATACCCCTTTGATTTTATACAAGGTGCTGGAGCAATTGTCNTGTTACCTGATTCTCACCGNGAATTTCTATCCAGACATAATATACGATTGTGGNTGNCAGAGTATATGNCTGGCTATTNTNCATTCTGGAATATTGGGGGATGTGACTGGCTAATGGAAGCCATACCCGCTATAAAAGAGGGAACTACAAGCACGGCGGCGCAGAGAACAGCGGCATTATTGTGTGCAAAGATAGCTGCGAACATAGCTGTTGACAGGAGTGTAAAGAGTTATCCACGATTTTATTTAGTGGAGAATATGGAAACTCATATTTTGATTACAACTGCTTGCTGTTAGTTGCCGCTACGATAGCCTCCGAGATGTTGCGCACGCCAAGTTTCTCAAATATCTGTTTCCGGTATTTCTTGATAGTATCAGGCGACAGGCACATTTTATCTGCTATCTCTAACATTGTTAAACCTTGGATTGAAAGCGTTATAACTGACTTTTCACCCTCTGTCAGAGTTGGAATGCTCCTCTTGTCCCAGCGTTGCGTCACAATATTATATTCATAGAAGTCAGGAGAACCGGCACAATGCATCTCGATGTGTCCGGGTGTAGTGTGGGTAGAAACTGACACGACACAAAGGGCAAGCCATATACGCCCGTCAGAAGTGAGCACAAGAGGGGTAAGTTTGTGGTTGACAAGAATTTTCCTGCCCTTATTTAAGATGTGGAAGTCGTATGATATATACCACTTGCTCCGCTCCTCTGNCNGGATACGGTTATACANTGAGAATCCGGCTTTATTTATCTCCAACAATAAAGACTNCTCATNTTCAGGCACATAGTTAAGNTAAAAGCGATAACCGAGTTCTTGCATCTGTTCNGGTGATAGACCGCACAAAAACANAGGGNTAGGCGAAACATACAGAAAGTTCTGTTTGAAATAGTCGATTATATACACACTCTGGTAAGTAGACCGTGAGAACGCTTCCGCCGAAGATATATACTCATAAACTCGGCTGTAATCAATCTCTTCCGGCAGTTTTACCTCATTGTCCGGTATGAAAAAGTCGTCTATTTTCTTTGTATCCATAATTTTAAAAC
>WFLX010392552.1_pt1 | contig 27280 bp, 21 predicted proteins | sample 4967041 | NCBI WGS metagenome assembly WFLX01 (sample SAMN12857096, study PRJNA449069) | gut metagenome | isolation source: stool from male and female vole | host: Microtus ochrogaster | place: USA:Florida | collected 2017
TAGAAAAAGTTATTTTATTCCTCTTATCTGCTTTGCATATAACTACCGAAATAGACATCTAAATCAGCATTTCTAACTACCGATTTTAATTATATTTTTGTACATCTATATGTTTCATTAAGATTTAGTGCGCGCAATTTAATTGTCATAATCATCTAATATCTCTTTCAATTTTTTGTTTGCCAGAAGAGTCAAAAGAAAGCCTCTCATATGAGGATTGTTTCGATTCTTGCGTTTATTCCTCATACCTCTCATTTTCATTTCTTTCAAAATTCTTTGTATCAATCTACTATCGTGGTCATGTACCGCTTTATCTAGTAGCTCTACTAAATCGTCATTAGTTAAACCTATAAACCCAGAGTCATGCCCTTTGTTTCTTTCACGGCTAAATACTATATTCCCAGAAGTAATCTCTAACTCACCAATATTTGAACCAGTAGTATCATCTATTGTATTATTTGATGAAGTTTCGTCTGTGATTGTATCAATAAAATCCGCAATAAGATCGCCTATTGCTTCACAAGCATTCTGAATAGGATGCTCCGTTGCTTCTATTCCGGCAACAAGCGCAACAAACAATAACCCCCCTATAGTAAGTGCCACACCAATAGAAATCGCAACTTCTCCATTGGGATCAATATACATTATTGGATTGTTACCACAATAAGCGTATAGATTAAGTCCGTTTATCTCTTCAGGATCGGCATAATCAACATTATCCATATTGATAAATCTGCCGGTTTCAGGGTCATAGTAACGGGACTTTAAGTAATACAGTCCGGTTTCATAGTCATAGAAATAGCCCCTGTATCTGAACGGGTTTATATCGCATAACTGCGTAGGCGCCGTTGCATATCTCCTACGACCGGACGATGACAGAAGTCTATTGTTCGCATCGTATGCTCTATGATTACCCCATGCATCATATACGTATTGTACTACGGTTGCCCCGGTATTGTCAAGTATGGCTACAATATTACCCAGCGCGTCTTTCTGATAAACATATCGCGCGCCGTTATACATAAAGCCCGCTACTCCGGTATGGTCGTAAAAATACGTCATTCCGTCGCTGCTTTTAATCAGTCTGTCAGAACTGTCATAGTAATAGGTTATTGCGTTCTTTCTTATTCTCCTGCCCAATCCGTCGTAACCGAAATCGTTCACGTTATATTCGATCAACTGCCTGCCCTTAGTCCACGACATCATGTATCCTTTATAGATTTTGGGATTACCTATTGCGTCGTAACTAATTGCAGCATTTGATCCGTCTTTAACTATTCTGCCATTCAAATACGTGTAGGTCAACTTTGTCGCCATTGCGTGCATATAGGATGAATCTGTAGTATATGGCAATGACTCTTTTCCTGTAATATTTCCTTTATTATCGTAAAGGTAATAATAGCTTAATCCCAACGCCTGATTGTCTTCACGAACGAGTCTGTTTAACCCATCGTACTTGTAATAGGTCATTTTACCGTTGATATCTTTTACCGACGCTATATTGCCGCATGAATCGTACGTATAACTTATAGTTTTCGTTCCGCTCGCGCAGTTAAACGTGATTAAGTTGGGACGGATTGTTGTCTTGTTAAATGCTCCGTAATATCCTAGGTCTTCCGTACATATCAAGTTGCTATTGCAGTAAACCTTTTTGCCTGTGTTTCTACCAAGTTTATCATAATCAATTTTGACTTCAATATCTGAATCGCCCTTTATACTGCTTAAACGTCTTGCCGCCGTCTCTTCATAAACATAGCTATAAGTACTGCCTAAACTTTCGGTTTTATTACTCAGTTCTCCGTAATCGTTATAAGTAAAGTCTTCCGTATAAACCGTTTCACCGTCGGCTGATTCAGTGTATTGCGTGGGCGCACCTAAGGAATTATAGGTAACGTTGCCTGTTTTTCCCGTTACGGGATCTTCAAACGACTTCAACGTTCCGTCTTTATTGTAGTTGCACCGCAGAATCAACGAATCTTTATAGTATACTTCCTGATATTCGTGATTGGTTTTTTCACAATATTTAAATTTTTCATTCTTGGCGTTCGTTACATTAGTAGTCTTGACGCTCAACGTCAACCCGCCAGCCCCCCTTGTTAAATAAGAAATTGTCTGAAGTTCGCTTCCTCCCACGTTAACGCTTGCTATCCTGCGTTCATTATCGTAAGTGAAATCAATCTGATCGTCCGCGCTGGTAAGCTGTATAATTTCATCATTTGAATAAGTTATAACATTTTTATTTTCTACTTCAGCGTTACCGTATACTTCGGACAATACCCCTCTGTCGTTATACTTATAGTTAATTTCAGAACCGTCAGGATATACAACCGACGCAAGCTTATTAAGAGCAGCTGACATACCCGCAAGCGAATCAACATACTTATACTGAGTTTTATATTGACCGGCATCATCCCAAACCGCAGTGACTTTACCAGTTTGGTCATACGATCTCTCAGAGCAAAATTGATTCGAAGGCTCTAAGCTATTGTATGCAATCGTTTTTGTCAAATAACCTTCTTGGGAATAGGTATATTCTTCAACAGCTTTACCGTTTGCAGAAACCTCTTCTTCTATATAACTTTCTTTTTTAGATATTTTTCCTTTATCGTTATAAGTATAATTGATGGTTTGAGTATAAGTTTTAGTTTCCGAGCTTAAGCTCATAGTTACGACTGTTCTTTGCTTTGTACAACGATGTTCATTATTATAAGTGTAAGTTGTAACCGCGTCAGCCGTTGCATTCTCGGACATCGCAATATTTTTAGTTTCAGCTTTTATGGGCTGCTCAAATTCGTTTAAAGTAACCGTAATATACTCGTCATATTCAAAATTAAAATCTGTATACCCGTTTTTATATAAAAGTTCTTTTTTTGCTTTAAACGTCTTTTTATACGAGCGTGGTACATACTTATACTGCTCCGCAGCCATAACAACAGAATCTGTCTGTCTGAAATAAGCGCAAAGATATCCTTCGTCGGCAAACCTATAAACATCTTTATTGCCGTCTATATCATCCACCCATGTCTCTTGAGTACCAAAAGTAATTCTCCAACTGTTTATAGCCGGCAAATTAGTACTAGTTGCTCCGTCCGGGATTGCAACGAACGACGATTGCGTAGAGATATTAAGCGCCCCCGAACTCGAAATTTTATTGATATATCCGTCGGAAACATCTACCTGTGTTAAATAATTGTCAGAATAAGTTATCGTTAACGACAGTCCGCTAGAAAACGTTATCCCGACCAATGAGCCGTCTACATACGTATACGTAATTTCTTTTTTATTTAATGTGTCACTTATTTTTGACAGATATCCCTGACTGTTATAAGTAAAATTGAATGTATTAACGCCAAAATTATTTCGCAAATCCTGCACGTCTGAAATTTTATTTGACGAATTGTAATTTATTTGAAAATGATTCCCATATGTATCGCTTATTAAAACAAGATTCCCATCTGCGTTAAAGCCTCTTGTATAGTTAACGCCTACAAGCCAACTTGTACAACCGATATTTCCGAAAAGATTTTTAACTGATTCGGGCGCGGTTGTCGTATAAGCCATATTTTTAGCTATACCGTCTTTTATAAGATATCTATCGCCCAAACCGTCAGTATAATATAAATTGCCGCTGATAGTACTTATTTTTTCGCACAAATTAAGGCTATAACCCTTACCATAGCCAACATTTGCTCCGTTACGCCTATAAATATGCGAAATATTTAGTCTGATCAAATTGTTACTATTAGAAATATCATCAAAAATACATCTTTGTGTTTGTTTGAATAAATCCACTGAAACCGACATATTGCCCGGCAATGCAAAATTTCTGTAATAGTGCAATTCTTCATATGTATTGTCTTGATTATTGAGTTCTACTGCCTGAATATTTGTGTTAACATCAATCTCATCTTTTAACGATTCAACTGCTTTCTCGGTAATGTTTACCTGTTCATTTTCATTGACTGCATCATTGTTGTTTAATTTTAATATTTCCATAATTTTTCTCCTTTTTAAATTAATTTTTATTATTTGATAATATTATTTTCTTTTGATTTGCGTCTTGTTCCGCTTCGTTTTGCTCCGGTTGTTGGATTGCCGTTTCGCTATCGTTGCCGGCATCTATCAACTTACTTTTAAGCTCTTCAACTGCTTCTTGATTAACTTTAATTTCTGCTTCGGAAAGTATTTTCTTTTCCGAAGGCACAAACTTTTCCCAAAAAGCGTAAATCGCCAAACTTAAACTGACTGCTGACAGCCATCGGGCGAAAAACGCCTGATTGAAGGCGACTTCATTTTCCATAAAGTACGTCAGCAACGCCGTTAATCCGAACCCGATAACAATCGGTAAAAAGGTTATAAACCGTGTAATTTTGCTACTTTTGACCGATTTACTTGCCAAATATTTGACGGGCATTTTTATTAAACCCGTTAAAACAATTGTGGCAATAGCAACCAATAAAGTATCTAGCCCGTGTTGCGAAAGAAATTGTAAAACCGTCATCTTTAAACCTCCTTATGATTTTTTACTGATAAAACGACTTGATTTTCTTGCCGCTTTTTTATCGCGCAGTATGATTTTAATACCGTTACCGATGAAATAAAACTTACGTTTCACCGCCGTTATCAGATATTTACCCCGCCTGTATACCGCATTTACCGGCATTCGAAAATTACCGGTTATTCTTTCTTTAAGTTTTCCTGCAAAAAGCGTAAAAGTTCTTTATTGCGCTTTTGAATATATTTTGGCGTATAACCTATCTCTGTCGCATAACCGTCCTGCGTACTACCGTTAACGTACAATCCGATATACAAATCGTATAGTTTTGGCGGTGCAAAAATCATAACCGAATTGTATCTGTCAACCTTTTCCCGAATTACATTGACGCCGACGCTTTTCACGTTGCCTTCAAAAACTTTTTTTCGCATATAGTAATATCTGACGTCTTTTAAATCTTCTCTTATACTGTCTAATGAAACCATTCTCTTTCCTCCTCTTTTTAATAGCAATCATTATATTTTTTTTAGAATTCTCTTTTTCTTTCGTTTATCGCAATTACCCTCCTTTGCCGTTATCAGCTGTATTTTACTTAATTAGTCCGCCGACATTTGCAAGAACAAAAGCCCCGGCAAATCGGACTCCTTTCAGAATCTTCATTGTCGGGGCTTCTCGACTTTCTCGGACTAACCTCGATTCGTTAAGTATATGACCTGATTAAGGATTTAAAGTTGCGATACTTTTTCAATCGCGACCTTAACCGTCGTTATACCTGTTTAGTTTTCAACTTCTCCGCCATGCGGAGCAAATACATCAATACGTTCATGACGCCTGCTCATACTTTTATACACCATAAAAACGCCGCACGCAGGACATTGTATTTTTAATTGACCGTTTTTATTTTTGTATCCTGCAACTTTTTCTCCGCAGTTATGACAAATTCTTATTGATTGCCCCCAATTATTTTTCTCCATCTGACACCTCTCCTCTCATTATTTTCAATACGAACATTTGTTTGTGTTTTGTATTATAATCTCTGTTTCCGNGGTTGTCNATAAANATANCACTTTTNTTCTTAAATAAAATTTTTANCATTTCTTGCTTACGTTTTAAAAGGCGCAAAAAAAGGGCCAGCGCGTAATATTTTAAAAAAGGGCGGGTATAACCCGCCCTTTACGTATTTACTTTAAGCTTACGCCTTGTCCCTTTATTCTGAAAACGGCGCGGTCCGCATCCGCCGAGGATACCGTAACGAAATACTCCCTCTCGCCGTCGGAAATTATCCTTCCCGAAAACTTTGCGCCGATAGTTTCTACCTTNCGCGGAATAAACGCTTTGCCGCCGGCGCGCTTGAACTCCGCCTCTTTTTTAGTCCAGATTTCGTTGACCGCTCTTGAATAGTCCCCGTCTCCGAGACCCGCGAGCGAATTCTTTTCGCCGTCGGTCAAAATTTTTTCGCCGACTGCGGCAAAACGGTCGGGGTTTATCTCTTCAACGTCTACGCCGACGCTCTTGCGCGACAGGGCGACGACCGCTACGTCCTTGCAATGCGAGAGAGAAAACTCGCAGTCGGAACATGTCCACTTGCCGTTCGTTTGTTTGAATTTTATATTTTTGATATTCCGTCCGAAAGTCCGCTCAAGTCCGTNANCTAACAGNTTCCACACGTTAAGNTTTTGCAGCTTGACCGTCGCGTCGGTACAGCTCTCTATTTCTTTGAGCCTTGCGGGCGGATAAATTTCGTCGCCGCCGAAAGACAGCGGAATTTTAGCAATATATACGTCCACCACGGGGATAGCGCGCACCTTCTCGCGCAGCGCGTCCGTCTGCGAACTGTACTTGACGCCGAAAGCGCACTCGAAAGCAAAATGCTCGCAGTTGTTGTGTAAAAAATCGTATCCGCCCTCGCCTATACGGCTTCTTGCGCAGGTTACGGTAGCTTCCGCGCTCTTTTTGCGCCTTCTTTCCGCGCCCTCCGGACGGCCGACTTCCAGAAAGCCGCCGCCGAGAAACTGCCCGACGGAGGAAGACAGCACTTTGACGTCCTGCGAGAGGCGCTCGGGTGTAGGAGGAAGCCCGAACTGAATTACTTCGTCATCGCTTACATATATGCCGTAATGGTATATAACGCCCGTCTTTACGCGGACGATATCTCCTGGGAAAGCCTCCTCCGCAGACCACTTCATATACGCTCCTGAATAAAGTTAATAACATCGCCCACGGTTATCAGATCGCCGAATTTGACGTTATCGAAATTTATATTAAAGAATTCTTCTATGGATATGACGATAAACAGCATATCCACCGAATTCATTCCGAGGTCGGTGTTTATATTCGTGTCCTCGCCAACGGCGTCCAGATCCAAATGCGAATTAGGATTGGCAAGGCGCATTATATCCTTCAGTTTTTCGCCGATTTCTTCTCTTGTCATAACGTTTTCCTCGGTCTTAACTTTTTCATACTTGCCGAACGCGGGAAGTCCTCGTCGCGCACGGAAATTCTGTTGACCCTGTGGTAAGTAGGCAAAGTCAGGTTAATTGCTTTAAGCTCTTCAATAACCTGTTCTTTTGTAACCGTGAAGCCGCCGCGCAGCACGACTTCGAGAACGAGTATCTTTTTCCCGCCCTCGACGACATCGTATACAAGCGCGTCGTTTATATAGTCGGGTACGCAGAATTTTTCCTCAAGCTCCGCGGGAGAAACCTTTTCCCCGCTGTCAAGGAAGATAAGCTCTTTAATTCTACCTACGATATACAGATATCCGTTTTCGTCGAAGCGGACGAGGTCGCCGGTCTTAAACCAGCCGTCCTCGAACGCCGCGGCAGTCTCTTCCGGCTCGCCGACGTATTCGAGCATAAGGTGGTCTCCCTTTATCCACAGCTCGCCGTCAACGATTTTAAGCTGCTGATACTGATAGGGAAATCCCACCGAAGAAGGGTTTTCCAGCGTGTGAGGGTTTCCGCTGACTAAATTTGCGGTTTCGGTAAGTCCGTAGCCCGCAAGAAGGGTAACGCCTATATCCGCGTACTCCTTCGAAAGATGGGGCGCAACCGTGCATGCGCCGGCAATGATATGCTTTAACGAACCGCCGAATATTTTAGTACCCAGCTGTTTTGAAATATTGAGTCCCAGCTCCGCAAGCGCGGGTACGAGTATAAGTACGGTGGGCTTGTACGCAACCATTTCGTTAAACATATTTTTGGGGTTGCGGCAGATATATACCGCGCTGCCGGTAAGAAAAGGAGTAAGCGTATCCCTTACAAGCCCGAACACGTGCGTGAGGGGAAGAACGAGCAGATACCTCTCTTTGAGAACTCCTTTATATCCGTAACAGCCGTTAATAGCGCCGCGCATAAGCGCGTGATGGGTTAAAAGCGCGCCCTTGTTTTTGCCCGTCGTACCGCCGGTAAAAAGTATTACTGCGGGGTCGGTATCGCTTACGGTCTCCGCCTCCGTCTTTTCGCCGCTCTCCGTATCGGAGATAAGCGTAACGGGTAGCGAAGACACAAGCTTTAATTTATCCTGTAAAGCCCCGTCATACACGAGCGATTTAAGCGAGAATTTAAGTGCGCTGCCGTATACCGCTTTTTCGTCAAGCTGTGGCGGCAACATAACCGCCACTGCGCCCAGCGTTACGACCGCAAGAAAGGCTTTTACGCACTCAAATGAATTGGGAATATAAATTCCGACGCGGTCGCCCTTTTTAACTCCTCTGGCTTTGAGCGCGCCTCTGAACGCGGCTACAAGTCCGTCAACCTCGGCGTACGTATAGGTATTGCCGTCGCCGATTGCGGTGCAATCCGCAAAGTCTTTAACGCTCCTTGCCCACATTTCGCCGACGGTAAACGCCTCGCGCGAGCGCAGATATTTCAGCTCTTCCGCGTCGCCGTAATCTTCAAATAAGTTTTCCTTTACTTCGATAATTTCTTTGCTTTCCATAAATCGTATATTCCTTTGAGATCTATCTCTTTTTCTCTTAACCGTTCGCTTAATTCATTAACCGTGTCAAGGTTATAAGCGTTTTTCATCGCTCCGACGGCGTCGATAGGCTCGCCTATGNCGCACACGCTGCGCTGCCACCACTTTTTTNTCTTTACCATATACAGCGGTATAATCGGCGCTTTACCGCGGACCGCTATGAGTATCGAACCGGCCTTGAATGGCGCAACCGTCNNGANTTCGGGCTGCTNGNTTATTGNCCCCTCNNGGAAAATGACCAGCATTCTTTCCTCCTCGAGCGCGTCCAGACACTCGCGGAAGGTTTTNATTTCNAAGTTCTCTCTGTTNACGGGNNTACAGTTCATTCGGCTGAAAAACCATTTGCCTATACGCTTGCCGAATATTTCGTGTAAGGTAAGAAAGAACAGTCTGCGGTAGTAAAAAGCGCAGTGTACGGCAAGCGGATCCAGCATACCTATGTGGTTGGCAATTACCACCGCCCTGCCCCTTATCTTCTTCTTTGCAAGCTTACTCTCGTAAATCAGTTTGGGGCGGACGTATATCAGTGTGGTAAGCGCGCCCGTAGCTTTTACAAAGTCGTAGAAAAAAGTGCAGCGTCTACGCTTTTTTACCTTTTTTTGCTTGTTTTGCTTCTTTTGTTTTTCCATCTCTCAATTCAAGTTCTTTCCCCAACCGTATCACCGTACCGCGGAGATTTTCGCTAATCTTTTCAAGCCTTTTCTTTTCGTCGCTCTCGTCCGTAAACCACTCGCGGACGTCGACGGGTTTTCCTATAATAACGTTCGCCCTCTTCCGCCCGAAATAATTGCCGTCGGTATATACGGGAATTACGGGTACGCCCGATAAGAGCGCTATATATGCCGCGCTGGGTTTAAAGGGCAGGGGTCTTTCCTCGTCCCCGTCAGCGAGTCTGCTTTCGGGGAAAATCCCAACAACGCCGCCGTCGCGCAATACGTCCAGGCACTCGTCGATAAACGCGAAATTGTAGGAGTTGCGGTCAACCTTTATTCCGCCCATATGCTCCAAAAATGCGCCGAGGCGTTTCTTTTCGAACAGCACCTCCGCCATCAGATAGCGCAGCGTTCTGCGCGGAAAGACGAACAGCATCACGGCAAAATCGTAGACCGAAGTATGGTTTGAAATTATTATTGCCGGACCCTTTATCCTTCGGGTTTGTACGGACTTGTCCTCGTAATGAATTTTAGTGCGGAATACTACCGCCTGCGGCAACCAGCCCGTAAACTTTGTAAACCACTGAAAGGCTTTACCCATTTACGGCTTCCGCCTCCGCAGGCTGTTCTGCTACGGTAACGTCGGCGTTCGCGTTATACAGCTTGTTTATATCGCGCTGCATTACCGATAGTCCTATAACGTTCAGGAACGAAAGAGGGAATATTACCGAAGTAATAACGTACAGTACCGTACTTCCCATAAGCTTTATTCCCAGTTCGTCCGCGCGCTTTTTAAGCTCCGCGTGCTTTCTTATCATAACGTACGCTCCGCCGAACGGCACTAGCGCGCCCAAAAGCCACCAGAGTATATTTGTCTTTTTAGAGCTTACCTTTGCAATCTCACGAACCGAACCGAGGATAAGACCGTACCAGATAAAACCGAAGAGGAAACCGGAAAGTATGGAGAGCGCAATCTGTACGAACACGATTTCGCCGCGCTCCTTTTTCTGTTCCGCCTCTATCGCTACGACCGAAGAAATATCGAGGTTGGGATTGAACTTTTTAAGCTCTTTAGCAACAAGCTCGGGCGTGTAGTCTTTGGGCATTCTGAACGCAAGCACAAATCCTAAAATACACATCAGGCTTGTAATAAGCGGTACTATAAGCGTACCCAGGTTAAATACGTTGCTTGCGTCGACGCCGAATTTTGTAGCGGCTTCTTCAAAATTTTCCGCCCAGACGACTCCGCTTGCGCCCTTGCTTATAAACAGCATTTTGATATTTTCGTAAACCGCGGAGGAAGCGATTGCGCCGGCAACCGACGTGGTAACCGCCTGCGCCGCAAAGTACATTGCGGAATGGTTTTTGCCGGTCAGCTTTTCCTCCACCGAGGAAATCTGCGCGGGAACCAGATAGGGCATCATGAAGAACGAGCCTATCGCCCAGCTTCCGATGACGCCGCCCACGCAGCCTATGATATATTGCAGGGTTTTATTATTTGGCCCTACTACGAAAAGCGAAGCCGCGTCGAAGGAAAGTATCGCAACGGCGAACGCCAGAAGACAGGTCTGGAAGGCAAACCTCATACCCTTTTTGTTTTTGAGTTTATTAAAAAGATACAGACATACCGGAACCGGCGCAAAGGCGCAGGTATTGAGGAGGGTCATCTCCCAGCCCTTCATTCCCATGCCACCCATAATGAGCGCGTTCATGGATACGAGGAACATCTGAAGTCCGAAAAACGCGCAGCAGTTTACCGCGGTCCAGCGCATAAACGTGCGGTTGCCGAAAGTGAGTTTAAGGCTGGAAAAAAGTCCGACCTTTTCGGGCGAGAGTCCGTCGTTTTCGGGGAAGCCGTACTTTTTACCCTCTTTTATCATAAACAGAGGAATAACTATTGTCAGCATCAGCGGCAGACAGCAGAACACGNAAGTGTCNATATGTANTNTCGCGCCNCTCAAAATAACGGGTACGAGNGCATANACAAGACAGTACGAAACGGTATCGNAGNATNACNTATAACTCGAAACCCTTACTCTTTGAGGTTNGTCGCAGCAAGTAGTCGACAGCGAGCCGTAGAACGCTATAAGGCACATCGTGTAGGTCGCGAAGAATACCAACGCCCATAAGAATATCCAGATAGTGTTGATAATCTGGTTTTCTCCGCCTACGGGGAACCAGCACAGCGCGTATGATACTATCATAGGAACCGCGCAGACTGCAATCGCGGGACGTCTGCGTCCCCACTTCGTCGAAAGCGTGTCCGTTATCGCCGCAAAGGGGATATCTATTACGCCGTCGAATACTTTGNCTATCATCNACAGTATAGGGAANACCAGAGGCAAAATNAGGCAGGNGNCTGTTATCGCCTGATACGCGCCTTCGCCCGCTCCGAGCGCCGCAGGGTTAATCGCGTCGGTAAAGTACGCGCCCATAAGCACCATGAGGAGGTTAGGACCGAAGCCTGAAAATGCAAAAAGCACTTCCTTCCATTTCTTGTCCAGAGATTTTACTTTCATAATAACCCTCACTTTTTTTCTTTATCTCAAAGTAAAAATAAATTTACAATATTCTCTCCAGATATTCGCAGAATTTGCGCACCGTTGCCGGACTTTCGTTGCCCGTAACGGGGAAGTTGACGCCGAACTTCTTTCTCACGTTGGACACAAGCGTAAAGTAGTCGAGACTGCTTCCGCCCAAATCGAAGAAGAAGTGCATATCGTCGCCGATGTCGCTCTCGCTTTTACCGAGCGCGGCGGCAAATTCCGCGCGCACCGCGGAATAGAGTTCGCCGCTTCCGCGCTGCATTGCGTCCGCTCCGGCGTCCGCTATAGCAAGCTCGCCGCTTGCGTACGCAGCCGCAAGACGGCGGCGGTTCAACTTGAATTCGTTTTCTTCCATAAGCGGCGATTCGACAAGCGCAACAGTACGCACCTGCGAGGACATCCCCAGCTTTTCAAGCTCTCTGCGCGCGCTTTCGGTTACCGCTTTGCGTTTGCCGCCCGAAGCGTACTTGTTTACGCTTACAAGCAATACGGGGCTGTCCTGACTTTTTATAATCGCAACGCCCGAAGCGCCCTCCACGTTCATACGGCTTTCGGCGTAATCGGGATTTATATTCTCTCCGCCCTCTTCGACAATCATATCGTCCTTTCTGCCGAGTATGTAATATCTGCCCTTCTTTACGGACACTATGTCTTTGGNATTNTAGGCGGTACCGGCTATAACAGTCTCCTTGCCGCCCTCCCATATTCTCGTTGCGGTCGATTCGCCGCGNACNAGCAGNTCGCCGTCGGCGTTTACCGAATACTCNANATGCGAAAAAGGCTTGCCCACAGAACCTTGAAAAAGCTTTTTACTGCTTGCGGACAGCTCCACGGAAGTTATGCCGACCTCGCTCATGCCGTAGCCGTTTGCAAGGGGATATCCTATCGCGTTGAAAAGTCCAAGAACCGCGGGGGAAATTGCGCTGCCGCCGGTTATCATAAATTTAACCGAGTCGCCGAAGAGGTTTTTACGCACTTCGCCGAACGCCAGCTTCGAGAAAGTTTTACTGCCCGTTTTTTGAGCGATTTTAAGACCCTTGGCAAATTTCTTTTCTGTCTTTTCGCCCATTTCGGCTAACTTTTTGTAAAGCCCCTCGTATACCTTGTTCCAAAGCAGAGGCACCGCAAAAATATGCGTTACCTTGTGTTTTTTTATAGTGTACAGTATCGTGTCGGGATTGAGGTCCTTTAGAAATACGAAAGTACGGGAATAAAACCCGAACCACATATACATAGCCGCAAGCCCGAAGATATGGTATAGCGGAAGAAAGGCGAGCAGCTTTATTTTATAATTATAGTGCTTTTTAATCTGTTTGCACTTTCTGATTATGTTCGCGCTGTCCTGTATCTGGCAAACGAAATTCCTGCCGGTATAACCGCAAAGTTTAACTTTGTCGCTCGTACCCGAACTCATAACTATTATTTCGTCCGCAAAGTTTTCGCCGTTTACCGCGGGATATTCGCCGCTCTCCGCTTGTACTAATTCGTCCGCAAGCAAAGTCTTGCAAGGGAACGTCCTGCCGTCAGAAACAACAGCCTTTGCGCCGCAGTCCGAAAGAGTCGCGCACAGTCTGTCGTAGTCGAGGCGCATATTCATAAGCAGAGGACGGTAGCCGCACTTTAAGATAGCCCAGAACAGCTCTATCCATTCCTCGCAGTTATTCATATGCAGTCCCACGATTTCGCCTTTTTCTACTTCCGCAAGCTCTTCATTTAAAATTGCCGCAAATTTTTCCGCGCGCGCCTTTGCCTGCGCGTAAGTAGTGGTTATTATTCTATGTCCGTCGGTGCGTTCCGCAAAGACGTTGTCCCCCTCCGAGAACATAAAATTGTACAAATCGGAAAAATGCTTGTCCGTTCCGACAAGCGCTTTAATCTTCCCCTTTACGTAGGCGTTTATTGATGAATAATTTCCCAATCCGTATTTCGACATTTTTCTATCAGAAACCCTCTTTTTCTCCATCAGTAATATTAATACAATCCGTAAGGTTTGTCAACGAATAACGACCGGACAAAAATTGCCAATATGCGCCGGATTACTTTGCTTTGCGGAAAGTCTGCAAAATAAGATCGAACAGCTCGCCGTTTACTTCGCTGTATAATCCGTTGTCTACCAGGCGGTAAATATCCCTCAACTCCCCGTCGGTAAGCTTGCCGCCCTTATCCTGCTTTTTGCTTTTTATCAGCGCGGCAATCTCCTGCTGATAGCGCGCCGAGCGTTCGGAATGCCAGATTGTATCGTGTCCGCTTAAAAGACCCTTGCCCGTATAATATATTACGTTGGGGTTTGTTATCTTATCTTTTTGCGCCGTTATGGACTGCGCGCCGTAGCTTATGACTTTATCGTTTTCGCCGTGCGCAATCACCACGGGAATATCAGTGGAATTTATCCCCTTGACCCCCGTATATTGCGTATAGTCCCTGAACAGAATTTTCTGGTATACGTCCAGAAAGGCGTGCGGAACCTTGCCCGCGCCGAAGTCGCCGGCATACTGGTAACCCTTTTCGAGTATCAGGTGGTAACCGTCGTTGAAGGGAGCTACGCACGCGGCGGCTTTTATATTGCTCTTTAACGAAAGCACCGCGGCGGTAGCAAATCCGCCCCAGGAGTGACCGAACAGATAAAGGGGCATATTTTTAAACCGCGCGTCCGACTGGATAAATTCTATCGCGTGGTTCAAATCGACGAGCGATTCGCTCATGCCCACGGTGGAATCTCCCTCGGAGTCGTACGTTCCCTTGTAATTGTAGGCGAACACGCTGAAACCGTGGCTGTAAAAATATAAAATCGCAGGCAGATAGTCGTCCGCGCCGGCGTGTATGCCGTGGCTAACCACTACAAGCCCTTCCGATTTTTCGGCGCGGTAATAATAGCCCCTTAACTTAACGCCGTCGGAGTAAAAGTCGATTTCTTCGCGCGGCATAACGTCCCTGACCAGATCGTAATTATAGTATCCGGCGACAAGACCGTAGTCGGGTCTTTCGTACCGCCCGAAAAAGGAATCGTACAGTTGCGCCGCGCCGAATACCGCAGCCGCGCTCATACCCAGTCCGGCAAAGGACGCGATAAGCCCTATAAGCCGTCTTTTTGTCTTTGCCGATAAATGCGGTTTTTTATTATTACCGTCGGAAGTTTCCAAAATCTTTCCCTCCGCTTTTAATCAAAATAGGTATCACANAATTTACGGATCGCTCCGTCGTACTGCTCCTCGTTGTTTATCCTCAAATGCGAGTGGGCGCCCTTATCGAACCACTCTATCTGCTTGGGCGCGGCGCAGGTGTTGTACAGCTCCTCCGACTTGTCGGGTCTTGCAAATACGTCCTGTCTGCCGTATAAAAACAGAATGGGTTTATTCAGCTTTTTTATTCTGTANATNGGNCCGTCCGTCGTCGGGTTTGCGCCCGANTTTGTTTTTAAAAACGCCATTATGTAACCGAGGAAAGGGAACNCCGGTCTCTTGTCCACGATAAGGTGNTTTTTGAACAGCTCCTTAAAGGTGGTATACATACCCTCGCAAACCATTCCCGCCATATAGTCGGGGCAGCCCTCGCTTACCAGCGCGTACAGCGCGGTCGCCGAACCTATACATATGCCGTGGCAAAGTATAGTATCGTTTCCGTACTTTTCGTTTAAAAGCTTGCCCCAGGTGAGAATATCTCTGTATTCCTTTAAGCCCAGCGCGGGGTGGGTGCCGTCGGAATATCCGTGGCAACGGTTGTCTATTACCAGTACGTTGTATCCCGCCTCGGCGTAGGGCTTGGCAAAGTAGTAGGAGTAGTTGCACGCCTCGGTGCGCCCGGGGATAATGACGACGGCTTTTTTGTGACCGAAATCAAAGTATTCGCCGTAGAGGTTAAAGCCGTCGCTGACTATCCAGACTATCTCTTTCGCCTTTTCGTTAGCCGCTCCCCACTCTTCGCCTCTTGCGTACATTTCCACCTGTTCCGCATCGTCTACCGCGCTGCATTCGTGTCCCCACTTATCCTTGCTTGTGCGGACAAGTATATCGTTGTATACGTTGTTCGCTATAAACAGGGGCGGAATAAACAGAGATATAAGTCCCAACGCTATTACACAGCCTACGACAATCAAAACAATTTCATAAGTTTCCATAAATCACCTTACGATAATCCTATAATCAGCGGATATGTCTCCTGTCCGCCCTCTATTACGTCCGCGGATATATCGTACTTTTCCTCGATAAGTTCAATAACTGCGTCGCAGATTTCGTCCGTACAATCTTTGCCTTTGAATATTACGCAGCACTCTTTTTCCGCAACCTCTTCAAGCTTTTCAAGCCCTTCGGAAATTGCGTTTACCGCGTCCGCGGAAGCCGAAACAAGGTCGTCGCCGGCGAGGCATATATAATCGCCCTTGCGGCAGCTTACGCCGCCGTGCGTCCAGTCCCTCGTTGCGGTTGCAACGGACAGGGTAAGCAGGTCGCGCATACTCGTACGCATTTCCTCTATGCGGTTATCTATATTTCCGTCGTCGTCGGTGTTCATAGCAAGCGCGTAATATCCCTCGACCAGATTGCGCGTGGGAATTATTTCGATATTGTTCATGCCGGCAAGCTTAACCGCCTGTTCCGCGGAGCGGAAGATATTTTTATTGTTAGGCAATACGATTATGCGGTCGGCGTGTACGGAAAGAAATTTGTCCACAAAGTCCTTTGCGGAGGTGTTCATCGTGGGGCCGCCCTCGACGTAAAACACGTTTTTAAAACTGCCGTACAATTCCTTTACGCCGTCGCCGTTGCCCGCGCTTATTATCGCGTACGGAAGATGAACTTCCTTCTTCTTTCGCTCGTTCTGATTTTGCAGGCACATATTCTCCAGCTTGAATGTCGTAAACTCGCCGTACTTCTGCGAAAGAGTTATTACCTTTGCCGGCTCGAAGGTGTGAATGTGTACCCTCACCCTCGTGTCCTCGCGTATCGCAACTATCGATTCGCCGAGACCTTTCAGCGTGGAAATATAACCGTCGGTATCAAACTCCGACGCGGGCGCCTTTTCTTCGAGAAGCTGAAGCATAAACTCCATACAATAGCCGTACTCGAAATGACTGCTCTCGTTGAACAGCGAATAGTTCATTTCGTCGGGTTCTGCCGCGGCAGTAATTTCCTCGCTGTATCCGCCGGTTATTATCTCGCCGTTAAGATATTTATACATACCGTCAATTATGACAATATATCCGTATCCGCCGCTGTCCAAAACTCCCGCTTCGCGCAGTACGGGAAGCAAATCGGGAGTGCGCCGCAAGCTCTCGCGCATACAATTCAGGTACGCCGCAAACAGCTCTTCTACCGAAGTTTTTTCGGTTACCGCCCCGGGGATATTTTCAATTCCTTCGCGCGCTACGGTAAGAAGAGTTCCCTCCGCAGGCTTGACCACCGCGCCGTAAGCCACCTTATATGCGCTGACGAACGCTTCGGCAAGCGCGGTTGCGTTGACTTCTTTCTCGCTTTGCAAACGGTTATAAATTCCCTTGAAAAGCTGGGAAAGTATTACGCCCGAATTTCCGCGCGCGCCGAACAGCATACCCCTGCTCAAACCGCGCAGGTATACGGATATGTCCCCGTCGCTCTTTGCGCCGGCAATTCCGTTTTCAAGGGTCAGGCGCATGTTCGTACCCGTATCTCCGTCGGGGACGGGGAATACGTTCATATCGTTTATTATTTTCTCGTTGACGCGAATAAGATTGAGCGCATTTTTTACCATGCGCTCGAAATCGTTTCCGTTTATTTCTCTTCTGTTCATTTCAGTTCCGTACCGGTTAATTGCTTTTTACATGCGAACTTAATCTCTTTGGGAAGCAGCGGAGTAAGCGCTATCGACACGACGCAGGCGCCTACGATTATTATGGGCGCTATCCACAGAAGTCCCGCTCCCGCTAAATTTGTAAACACAAGTCCCGTTGAAACCGCCGCCACAACTCCCTCTATAAGACCCTGCACCGCGAAGTACATCGCGGGGTGGGAAACGCCAGTAGTTTTCAGTTCGTTGCTTGCTATGTTCGAGGGTACCGTGTAGCTTATCGAGAAGAAGCTGCCCGTACCCATTGCCGATATAACTCCGCCCACGCACGCAAGCGCAAGCCTCGTCGTATAGTCGGGGATAATATCCTCGCGGCATATCGCCATTATCGTCATCGCGACCGCGAAGGCGCCAACGGAAAATACGTAGCCCCATCGCAAGCCGAATTTACCTATAAGCTTATTGTACAGCAGCAAGAACAGCGGTATCGGCGCAAACGCGCAAGCCATAATCAACGTCTTGCTTATTCCGCCGGTAAATCCCATTACCACGGAGAATATTTCGTTGTTTCCGGTAAGGAACATCTGCACGCCGAATTGCAGGCAGGAATATACGACCATCCAGATTATGAACGGCTTGTTCGTCATAGTGAGTACGAACGATTTGATAAGCCCGGGGCTGGTCTCCTTTACCGTGGCAAGCTCGCCCTCTTTTTGCTCGCCTTCGGGCTGCTCTTCCCTGTCTTTATCGAGCGTGGATTTCTCCTTTATCATAAAGAGGGGAATTATCATAGTGAGCGCCAGCGGCATGAAGATGAGACCGACTATCCTGATGTTAATCGCGCCCGACAATATCAGCGGAATAAGCGCGTATCCCAACACGAAATATACTATATCGAATACCGTCTTGAAGTTGGACAAAAGCGCCCTGTCCTTTTCGTTGTCGACTATCTCCGAGAAGGTCGCGTAGTAGGTGGTCATCGTTACGGAGTAGAAGGTATAGAACAGGCAAAGCATAATGCCCAGCCAGATAGTGTTTAATATGCTATGCTCCGCGGCGGTAAGGGGGAACAGAAACGCAACGTAGAAAACGAGGGTAAATATAAGTCCTACAAGAATTGCGGGACGGCGTCTGCCCCAACGCGTTTTCAGCCTGTCGGTAAGATTTGCAAGCGGTATATCGATAACTCCGTCCACGACTTTCGCTATCGTGCGCATTATCGACCAAAGCACGATGGACACGACGGTTACGTCAAAATAGGTATAAACGCCGATATCGCTGCCGCTGTAATTTTCAACCATCAGCGCGCTGCACAGGTACGAACCGACTATCAGGTTGAGCATATTCACGCCCATACCGCTCAANCCGTAAAGCCAAAGCTGCCGCTTTTTNGTCAGCTTTTTCATNCTTCTTCTCCTTTNGTNTTANTTNTTGGACAATAATTTCTCCATTAACGCCCTTTCTTCNGTAAGACCTTCCGAAATGGGTTTGCCTATATAGTAAGCCGCCATAAGTCCGGGACCNACGTTTACGCCGTTGGTCGCNTGGACGGTCTGTATTATTATCTCCTTCGGATGGAATTTCTCTTCAATCATACTCTTATACGCTTCGGCTTGCTTTCTTCTGTTAGTCTCGGCAATGAGTATAATCTGCTCTTCGGGGTTTACTATTTCCGCCTCCATATATCCGAGCAAAGCTTTGTACGCGCTCTTTTCGCCCTTCGCCTTGCCGATAACGGTAGTAAGTCCGTTGTAGTCGAACTCGCCGAGAGGCTTAATGCCTACCAGAGTTCCGAAGAACGCCGCGGCGTGGTTTAATCTGCCCTTCTTTGCGACGAAAGACAAATCGTCCAGCCAGCCCGTCTGATGGAAGGTGTTCTTTTTGTTTTCAAGATAGTCCACAACCTCTTCGTAACTCTTGCCGTCGCGCTTTAAAATAGCGGCGTTTAAAACCAGCAGTCCGAGGCCGGGTCCGAAGCGGAGCGAATCCACGCAGTGTATTTTGGCATCGGGATATCTTGCGACTACGTCCTCCATAGCCTTAACCGAAAAATTGTACGAACCGCTCAACGCCGAGGAAATGGATACGGATATAATGGCGTAGCCTTCCTTTACGTAGCCTTCGAATTTTTCAATGTACTCGTCGATATTGCCGGGCGCGGTCGCGTACGCGGAGGGGCGCTTTTTCAGATCCTCGTAAAACTCCGCGCTGGTGAATAAATTCCAGTTCAGCTCGGAATGAACGTCCTCTCCTGAAGGAAGAACGAGGTGTCCTTTCACGTAGTCTTCAACGCCGTATTCCTTGCGGATTTCGTCGTCGAGGTCGCACGCAACGTCGGGTAAAATTACGTATTTTTCGTTTGTTTTCATTTCTTATCTCCTATAATTTAAATATATTTTTTCAGAAATTCGTAAAGATGTTTTTCAACCGTAGCCGCATCCACCAAAAAGCAGGCGGTATGTCCGGCTTCTTCTATAAGGCATATATCCTTGGGCGATATGCACGCCTCGTAGTTTTCCAACGAGCAGGAACAGGGAACGTCGCCGTCCTTTTTGCCGTGAATAAACATAACGGGAATTTTCGCTGCCGAAAGCGGTCCGGCGGCTCTCCCTTTAAGACTTACATGCGATATTATCCTTGCGTATAAAACAAACAGCGGCATCAGCGGAGGATAGAATATCTTACTGTTCTTCATACAAAATTTCAGTTCGTCGTAGGGCGAGCTGAAACCGCAGTCGGCAATAATTGCTTTTACGAAAATTTCATCGGCTTTATCCGAAACGCACGAAACGGTATAGCATCCCATCGATACGCCGTAAAGGATAATACTTTTTACTTCGGTGTTCTTTTTGACCCAGTCTATCCAGGCAAGAACGTCGCGCTGCTCTTTCACTCCCATTGTCGTGAACCTGCCGCCGCTCCGTCCGAACGCGCGCTGATGTATCATCAGCAAATCGTATCCGCGGCTGAAAAGGCTGTTACCGGAAACGGAGAAATTGTTAAGCGGCCTCGACCTGTATCCGTGGACGAGCAGGGCGAGCTTTTCGCCGCCGTTATCGTAATAATCGCCCGAAAGCGCAATTCCGTCTTGCGCAACGCAGTTCACTTCGCGGTATTTGCGGCGGCGCATTATATTCATTTCGCGGAAAAGCTTTTCCTTATAGGGTCCGTAATGGGTATTTGTCAGATCGACTTCGTCAAGGTACGGATCGTCGAGTCTGCCGAAAACTCTGCAATACAGACACAAGCCGAAAAGGAGATAAATTATAACGGCGGCGGCAATTCCTATGACAACGTATATTGACCAATGCACCGTACCGTTTCCCTCCCGTTTTGAACTTCCATAAAAAATTATACTTGTTTCGAGCTGTTAAATCAAGTATTTTCGGGAAAAATATGCGTGTGTTATTTGCCTTAATATTCCATACCGGCAATAAGTTGCCAAAAACTTTCTACGGTATTCACTGGATTTTTCGCCCGATAAGTGATATGATATATGTAATTCGTTATAAAATATATATAATTGAAAGTAAAAATACATATATCGGGTTTATACAAAAGACGGAGTATAATATGAGCGAAAAAAAGCAAAAAATTTTAATAGTAGACGATTCGGAAATGAACCGCGCCATTCTTGCGGATATTCTCGGCGGGGAGTTCGAGATTATGGAAGCCTGCGACGGTATTGAAGCGGTCAACGTACTCCGCAGTTTCAGCGCGGAGATTTCCCTCGTACTGCTCGATATAGTTATGCCGAAAATGGACGGGCTGAAGGTTCTGACCATAATGAACAGCTATAAATGGATTCAGGATATCCCCGTCATTATGATTTCCGCGGAGAGCGCGTCCTCGTATATCGGCAAAGCCTACGAGCTTGGCGCAACCGACTATATCCAGCGCCCCTTCGACACAACGGTCGTACACCACCGCGTGCAGAATGCGATAATGCTCTATTCCAAACAGAAAAATCTGATAGGGCTAGTGGAAGAACAGATTTACGAAAAGCAGAAAGACCAGTCCCTTCTCATCAATATTTTCAGTCATATCGTTGAATTCAGAAACGGCGAAAGCGGTCTGCACGTCCTGCGCGTCTACACTATGACGGAGATTTTGTTGCAGAATCTTATGAAGATGACCGACCGTTATCCTATGACGCCGCAGGAAATTTCGCTGATTGCCACGGCGTCCTCTTTGCACGATATCGGAAAAATTGCGGTTGACGTCAGTATCCTGACCAAGCGCGGCAAGCTTACGCCCGAAGAGACCGCAATTTTGAAAAAGCACGTTGAGTACGGCGAGCAGATGCTGAAGGATATTCCTTTCCACAAGAACGAACCGCTGATCAGCGTAGCGAAAGAAATCTGCCGTTACCATCACGAACGGTACGACGGCAGCGGCTATCCCGACGGAATTAAAGGAGACGATATTCCCATTTCCGCGCAGGTAGTTGCGCTTGCCGACTTATACGACGAACTGACAAGCGACAGCCCCTATCGGGAAACGGTACCGCACGCGCAGGCAATCGAGATGATTTTGAGCGGCAAATGCGGCGCCTTCAACCCCGTTCTTCTGAAAGTTCTGCAATTTTCCGCGGACAGAATACGCGTCGCTATGCGCGAGAGTCCTTTGAGCGTAAACAACCGTAAGGACGTGGAACGCATCACGCGCGAAGCGATTTCCCGCAGCGGCATTCAAGTTGCGCAGCGTACGCTTGAACTTTTGGACCGCGAGCGCGAGAGATGTCAGTTCATCGCCTCCGATTCCAGCGAAATTCTTTTCGAAGTTTTCCCCGAACCGGCGATGATTTCCTTTATGGGCGACAGCGGCGAAAAACTCGGCGTCGGCGTTACGGTAGCCGATCCCCTGAACGACGGCAGAATGATTGCCTGCTTCGGTGAAGAGACGCTGAAAAAGCTCTTCGCCCTCATTGACTCGGCAACCTATGAAAACCCGAAGGTCAGTATGGACTGCATGATAAAAATCAAAGGAAAACTTTGCCGCTGCCGCGTCGTTATGATGACGCAGTACATTCAGAACTCCGCTTCGGGTAAATACGAATTCGAAAGCGCGATAGGAAAAATTTACGCTTTAAACGCAGACGCAGCCGCGTAAAGTAAAAACAAAAAGGACGGGCATATGCAATGAACACTGAAACCTTTTACGCGAAGATAGGCGGAAATTACGCCGAAACGTTAGGCCGTTTGATGACGGACGAACGTATCTTGCGTTTCGTTCGCAAATTCCCTGCGGACGGCAGCTTCAACGCCCTGCAGGACGCGCTTGCCCGCGGTTCGCAGGAAGAGGCGTTCCGCGCCGCGCATACGCTGAAAGGGGTTGCGCAAAACCTCGGGTTTACCGCGCTGTATGAAAAAGCTTCCGCAGTCACCGAAGTACTTCGGGGCGGAAGTCTTGACGTGTCCGCGCTGATGCCCGGGTTGGAGAGCGTTTACCGCTTAACGGTAGAAAGCATTTCCGCTTTAGATTGAACCAGGCGCGGCGTGAAGCTGCGCCTTTAAACTGCGCTTTCGGCGCTTTGAACAAAGGAGTTGCGATATGCATAACATTTCAAAATACAAAAGGACAAAAACGGCGTTAAAAATAATACCGGCATTTGCGGCATGCCTGGTATTTCTTTTATCGTGTTTCTTTTTTATCAACCGCGTAACTGTATCCGCAGACAGCGCGCAGTCGGGCAACCGCACGGTTAAAGCCGGCATATTCAGCTTCGAAGGCTATCATATGAAGGACGGGGACGGCAGGCTTTCGGGATACGGCATTGAATTTTTAAATCTCGTTTCCGAATATTCCCGCCTCAATTTCGAATACGCGGGATACGACAGTTCCTGGGACGATATGCTTACAATGCTGAAAAACGACGAAATCGACGTGGTGACTTCCGCCCGCAAAACTCCCGAAAGGGAAAAAGATTTCGACTTCTCCCTCCCTATCGGCAGAAACAAAACAGTTCTTTCGATACAGGTCGATAACGACGATCTTCGCCGCGGAGACTATAAGACCTATAACGGAATGAAAGTCGGCGTTTTAAAGGGCAGCAGCCAGAACGAAAGTTTAGCGGTATTTGCGGAAGAGAAAGGAATTGCCGACTACGGGACAGAGGAATACGAAGATTCCGCCGCGCTCGCAGCCGATTTGCAAAGCGGCAAAATCGACGCGATACTTTCCAGCAATTTAAGGAAAGCCGAAAACGAANAGACGCTGGATATTATTGAGGNAGCTGATTTTTNCGCCATCGTCAAAAAGGGCAATACNGAACTTTNAANCGAGATANNTTACGCAATCGGGCAGATGGATATAAACGAGGGCGACTGGCAGAACGTGCTGTTTTATAAATATTACGGTCCGGTATATCCCTCCGCGCTGTCCTTTACCGCGCGCGAACAGGAATATATCCGTCAGGTTGTAGCGGGAGAAAAAACAATCACCGTAACCGCCCTCGGCGACAGAGCGCCCTACTCCTATACGGAGGGCGGCGAGTTAAAAGGCGTTATACCCGATTATTTTGCCGAGGTTATGAAGCTTGCCGGTCTGCCTTACGGGATTGTTTCGCCAAAGGATAAGGACGATTATACCAGCCTTGCGGGCGCAAACGGCGTAAACGTGGTAATAGACAGCATCGGCACCGACGATACTTTAAACAACGCCGGCCGCGGCTTTAATACCGAAAGCTATATGACGGCGGGAATGGCTCGGGTGACCAGGCAGGACCTTAAAGGCAGTATCAAGGTTGTAGCCGTATCCGAAGCGCAGGGGAAAGATTTGATTGACCCGCAGTTTTTAGAGGGCTATACCGTCAGGAGCTACGCTACAGGCGAGGAGGCTATGCGCGCCGTACAGAAACGCGAGGCGGACGCCGCTTACGTCTACGCATATACCGCGCAGATGTTTATAAATCACGACCATAACAGTTCGCTGTATTACAGTCTGATGAACGGCATGAGCGCAAAATTCAGTATGCGCGTCAGCGAAAATACCGACCACGAACTTATAACCATACTGAACAAATGTATTAAGCAGATCCCCGAAGATACGCTGAACCAACTGGCATCCAAGTACACCTCCTATACTATCGGCGACGTGAGCTTTTCGCAGTATCTCAAAGCGCATCCCGAAATTATAATCGCGGTTGTCGTCCTGCTCGTTTTGGTAATATTCGTTATCCTTACGCTATATCTGCGCGGACGGTGGAACAGAAAACTGCTGCTTGCAACCGAGCAGTCAAACAAAAAAATGGGCGAACAGCTTTCCATAGTCGAAGCGTTGAGCCGCGAATATACTAACGTGTATTCCGTCGACGGAGAAAACGGCACCGCCCGGATTCTTAAACTGGAAGGCTACGTGACCGAGGGACTGAAAAAGGGTTCGGCGGAAGAGTATAACTATGCCGCTATTCTTGAAAACTATATCCGCGCGCGCGTTCATCCCGACGACAGAGATGATCTGTTACAGGCTCTTTCGCTGGATACCGTAAAAGATAAGCTGAACTCGGACGACGAATATCAAGGCAGCTACCGCATAGACGATAACGGAGAAATCCACCACCTGCAATATACGTATATTAAGATTTCGGATAACGGTCAGGAACACGGCGGCTTTATCCTTGCCGGCTTCCGCAATATCGACGAGGTAATCCGCAAGGAACAGGAACAGAAAGACGCTCTGTCGGAGGCGCTGGCGCAGGCGCAATACGCTAACAAAGCGAAGACNACTTTCCTTNACAGTATGTCACACGATATCCGCACGCCGATGAANGCAATTATCGGANTCACNTCTTTGGCGGCGACACATCTCGATAACAAGGAGCAGATACGCGATTATCTGGGCAAGATAATGACTTCGGGCAACCATCTTTTAAGCCTGATAAACGACGTGCTGGATNTGAGTNGTATTGAAAGCGGCAAGGTTAAAATCGAGGAGAAAGAAACCAGCCTCCCCGAAATCATACGCGATCTGGAAACAATCGTCCAGGCGGACGTAAAAACGAGGAAGTTGAAATTCAGCGTTGATACGAAAAAAATTAAGAATGAGTCCATAATATGCGATAAGCTACGCCTGAATCAGGTACTTCTGAACCTTTTGAGCAACGCTATGAAATATAACAAGACGGGCGGTTCGGTCAGCCTGCGCGTCGCCCAGAAAGCCGAAGCTCCCGAGGGCTGCGCCTCATATGAGTTCAGGGTAAAAGATACCGGCATAGGTATGAGTCCCGAATTTCTGCAGCACGTTTTCGAACCCTTCGAGCGCGAACAGACCTCCACCGTAAGCGGCATTCAGGGAACGGGACTCGGTCTTGCCATAACTAAAAATATCGTGGACCTGATGGGCGGCACAATCACGGTGGAAAGCGAAACCGGCAAGGGTTCGGAGTTTACCTTGACCTTTACCTTCCGTATTGCCGAAGGTCCCGCCCGGCCGCAGCGACATAAGCGTAAAACCGCAGACGAAACTAATAAAGCCCTGCGCTTTGACGGAAAGAAAATTCTTTTGGTGGAAGATAACGAGCTGAATCAGGAGATTGCGCAGTGCATTCTGGAGGACGCCGGTTTTGTCATCGATACGGCGGACGACGGAAGCGTCGCTGTGGAGCGGATGAAAGAGATGCCCGCGGGGACGTACGATCTGATACTTATGGACGTTCAGATGCCTGTTATGAACGGCTATGAAGCGACGAAAGCCATTCGCGCGCTTGACGACCCCGTAAAGGCGGCGACTCCGATCGTGGCGATGACCGCCAACGCTTTTGACGAGGACAGAAAAGCGGCGTTAGATTCCGGAATGAACGGCTTTGCGGCTAAACCGATAGAGATAGCCGAACTGATGAAGACGTTGTCGGAGATTTTGAAATAAGGGTTGTTAAAAATAATATCTTAATAAAAAGAAAGCTCCTGAACAATATATCCGGGAGCTTTTTCATTCGCCTGAAAATACAATTCCTAAAANTTTAATTGCCCGNGGNGACGTACNCNTTTGCGCAANGTTTTTTATTAAAATTAATCACACCAATCCTCTTCCCTTAAACTATTGAAATTTAAGCCCCCTTGCATCTGTCTATTCCACCTCGCAAGCATATTTTTATTTCAGTTATTGGTAGTTTAAAAGTCCGAGTCTCATAATCAAAGGATTTTTATCGGGGTTCCCGAAAATATGCAAAGCAGATTTTCGGGAAGAGGAGCGGCTTTCAGAGGGAACTTGCCCTTTGCCGCAAGCGAACGGCTTTAAGCGAAATTAGCCGCTTCGTACCGAAGGCATAGCCTTACGAGCGTCTGCCTATTCTACCACACCAGCGCGCTTTTTTGTTAAGTTTTCAGTTTTGTTGTTAAAATTCTGTTAATTATTTTCTGCCAAAAATTTTAAGGCATATGCGTCAAAATCTGCCCTTAACAAAAACCATAAAAAACAGGGCGTTTTCAGCCGAAACCCGCCTAAAAACGCCCCGAAATCAATCTTTTCGCTTATTTAATTACTCTAAACCACAACCTATCCGTTTGTTACAAAATCCTTAAAATCAGCAACTTCCCAATTCTTCCCAAATTTTTTCACAAAATATAATGTTGCTAAAAGCCTTTTTTNGATTTTTANNAACNATTTTTTNTTTGCTTNGTTTNATTTNATTANTNTACTTCCTCTTTANTNTNTTNNGAAACACTATCAATTTCAGGGAAAAGCGTTGCTTTATTTATTGAATATGCGCGCAGCTCCTCCCTAATTTCGGATTTATTCTCAATTAATACAATTAAAGTTATACCAAATCTTTTTCTGCAAAACATTTGTAGTATAATGATGATGGTTCACTTTCTCCAACTACTCAAGCTTTGTAACAATCACACCAACAA
>WFLX010002343.1_pt1 | contig 27269 bp, 28 predicted proteins | sample 4967041 | NCBI WGS metagenome assembly WFLX01 (sample SAMN12857096, study PRJNA449069) | gut metagenome | isolation source: stool from male and female vole | host: Microtus ochrogaster | place: USA:Florida | collected 2017
AATAGTCAAATATAATGCCGGCAACATATTCAGTGTGATAAACGCTGTGAGACACATGGGAATAGAACCGGTGTGGACTGATGACCCGGAGGAGTTGATGTCGTCAGACAGGGTAATTTTCCCCGGACAGGGAGAGGCAAACAATGCTATGGCTTATCTCCGAGAACGCAATCTCGACAAGGTCATAGCATCATTAAAGCAACCAGTACTCGGCATCTGCGTGGGACAGCAGTTGCTTTGCCGCCACAGCGAAGAGGGAGATACTGACTGTATAGGTGTGTTTCCTATTGAAGTAAGGCGCTTTCGCCCTAATGTGCATGAAGAGAAAGTGCCATGTATGGGATGGAACTCTCTCGATTTAAGACTGCCTGAGACTTCAAAAGTAATGACAACAGAAAATGGTGTCAGCCCATTGTTCAAAGGATTGGGTGAGGAGGATTTTGTATATTTCGTACATTCATACTACTGCGAGCTATGCGACAACACTATTGCCACAACGGATTACATACAGCCTTATAGTGCCGCATTACAAAAGGACAACTTTTTTGCAACGCAGTTTCATCCTGAGAAAAGCGGCAGAGTGGGACGTATAATATTACAGAACTTTATCAACATAGAAAGATAACATCATGATAGAACTAATACCGGCTATAGACCTCATCGATGGTAAATGCGTACGCCTTACAAAAGGTGATTACGACAGCAAGAAGGTGTATAACGAAGACCCAGTNGCANNAGCAAAAGAGTTTGAGAAACNGGGATTCAANCGGTNGCATATAGTAGACCTTGACGGTGCAAAGAGCAAGCATATCGTCAACAACGCCGTATTGAAGGCTATAACCGAGGCAACAGAACTGACCGTTGATTTCGGTGGAGGCATAAAGACGGAAGAAGACATACGCAAAGCCTTTGAAGCCGGAGCGGATATGGTTACGGTAGGTTCTGTAGCTGTTACACAGCCGGAATTATTCCTTTCATGGCTTGACACATTCGGTGCCGAGCGTATTATCCTTGGCGCTGACGTACGAAACGGCAAGGTGAGCATAAACGGATGGAAAGAAGACTCAACTGAAGACTTGTTGCCTTTCTTGAAAACATACATAGAATATGGTGTAAAAAATGTGCTGTGTACGGAGATTTCTAAAGACGGAACACTGGCGGGGCCTGCCGTAGAGCTTTATGAAAAGCTCATGGCTGAGTATCCACAGATAAATCTTATAGCTTCAGGTGGTGTATCGAACGTTGAGGATATTGTAGAACTGAACGCCAAAGGTATACCGGCAGTGGTATTCGGAAAAGCATATTACGAGGAAAGAATCACCGCAACAGCACTGAAAGAAAAAGGACTAATGTAACAAAAGGTTACCCAAACCTGTCTGGTCTAAAAATAATACTTAAACAAACATCTATCAAAAGTGTTAGCAAAACGAATAATACCCTGCCTTGACGTAAAGAATGGAGAAACAGTTAAAGGCACTAACTTTGTAAATCTGCGCTCGGCCGGAGACCCCGTAGAACTTGGCCGGGCATACAGTGATGCTGGTGCCGATGAGTTGGTATATCTTGATATTACCGCGTCTCACGAAGGACGCAAGACGTTTACAGACATGGTTACACAGGTAGCACGTGAGATAAACATTCCGTTCACTGTAGGTGGAGGCATAAACGCCATAGAGGATGTAGACCGTATGCTGGCTGCCGGAGCCGACAAGGTGAGCGTAAACAGTGCCGCACTGCGCAGACCGGAATTCATAGATGAGATAGCAGGACGCTTTGGTTCACAGGTATGTGTATGCGCCATTGATGCAAGACTGGATTCCGATGGATGGCATTGTTATGTAAACGGTGGCAGAGTGAGAGTTGAACGCACTTTGTTGGACTGGGCCAAGGAGGTAGCAGACCGCGGAGCTGGAGAGATATTGTTCACTTCAATGAACCATGACGGTGTGAAGCAAGGGTTTGCAAACGAAGCTCTTGCCATGCTCGCTGACAATTTGCCCATACCGATAATCGCAANTGGNGGAGCCNGCTGCNAGGAACATNTCCGTGATNTNTNNGNANNTGNTAAGGNAGATGNNGNCCTTNCNGCNTCNGNANTNCANTNTGGAGANATACCTGTTCAAGAANTGAAACACTGGTTGAGAGACGAGGGGGTAACAGTTAGAATATAACCGGATAAAAGCTTAAAGACATATATAAGATGAAAATAGATTTCAGAAAAGGCGACGGATTGGTACCTGCAATCATACAAGATGCTGACACGAAGAATGTGCTGATGCTTGGATATATGAATGAAGAGTCTTTAGAAAAGACATTGAAGACTAAAAAGGTGACATTCTGGAGCCGTTCGCGCAATACTTTATGGACAAAAGGCGAGACAAGCGGTAATTTTCTTGACCTTGTGGACATAAAAGTAGATTGTGACAACGACACGTTACTTGTAAAGGTACATCCACACGGCCCTACATGCCATACGGGTACAGACACATGTTGGGGAGAGGAGAACGTATAGAGAAAATGTTTTTTATTTCTCGGGCATGGTCCGAGGTTGAATATTAAGATAATAATGGAAGAGAAAAATCCACTTTTGTTCCTTAGCGAACTGCAAGACTTTATTGAGAAACGTCATGAAGAGATGCCGGAAGGCAGTTACACAACATCTCTGTTTAAGGATGGTCTGAACCGAATGGCACAGAAAGTTGGCGAAGAGGCCCTTGAACTCGTAATAGAGGCATGTAACGGCACTAACGAAAGAATGATCTATGAGGGTTCAGATATGCTCTATCACCTTATAGTCCTCCTCACATCCAAAGGACTAAGGATAGAAGATCTCGCCAAAGAACTACAAGAACGCCATAACCCCGGATGGCAAAAGCACTGATATGCTGATAGACTACAAGAATGTAACGATAAGCCATGACGACGGCGAGACGGTACTCAGCGGCATAGACTTCCATGCTGTTGAGGGGGAGTTTATATATATAATAGGTAAGGTTGGGTCAGGAAAAAGCTCTCTGTTACGAACATTCTACGGCGAAATTGAGGTTGATGAGGCGGAAAAGGCTATTGTTCTCGAAAGGGACATGACTAACATACGCCGCAAGGACATACAGATATTACGTAGAGAACTGGGCATAATCTTTCAAGACTTCAAACTACTTACAGACCGTACGGTAAGGTACAATCTCGAATTTGTATTAAAAGCAACAGGCTGGAAAGACAAGGAAGAGCGTACGGAACGCATTGCCCACGTACTGAAAGCCGTTAACATGGAAGGAGTGGAAGACAAAATGCCACACGAACTTTCAGGAGGAGAACAGCAACGCATAGCGATTGCACGCTCATTGCTTAATTCCCCAAAAGTCATATTGGCTGACGAGCCAACGGGAAATCTTGACCCGGAGACAGCAGACAATATAATGGGACTGTTCAGGGATATTGCTGCCGACGGAACTGCCGTGGTAATAACAACTCATAACNTTNCTATGTTAAGCAAATTTCCAGGAGTGGTCTACCGGTGTCAGGATGGTAAGCTNACAGNAGTTACAAAAGACTATCAGTAAAACNTACCGGCATTCTGAATNAATAATAAAAACACAAAAAGAAATAGCAATGAAAGTAATGAAATTTGGCGGCACCTCAGTAGGCTCACCGGAGCGTATGCAAGGTGTTGCGAAACTCGTAACAAAGTCTGGAGAGCCTACATTTGTTGTGCTTTCCGCAATGTCCGGAACTACNAACTCTTTGGTNGAAATATCCGATTATCTCTACAAAAAGAACCCGGAAGGTGCTCAAGAGAGTATCAATGCTCTGGAAAAGAAATACATGAATCATGTAGAGAATCTGTATTCTACGGATGAAATGAAGAAAAAAACATCCGCTTTCCTAAAGAAAGAGTTTGAATACCTGCGTTCTTTCACCAAAGACACATTTACTTCCTTTGAAGAAAAGATTGTTGTAGCGCAAGGAGAGGTTATGTCAACCAATATGGTAACAAACTACCTCAACGAACAGGGAGTGAAAACCATATTGCTTGATGCTCTCGACTTTATGCGCACAGACAAGAACGCCGAGCCTGATCTGACATATATAAAGGAGCATCTTGCTGAAATAATGAAAGCCAATGACGGCTATCAGATCTACATCACACAGGGATTTGTATGCCGCAACGCATACGACGAGGTGGACAATCTGCAACGTGGTGGCTCAGACTATACGGCCTCACTGATTGGCGCTGCTCTGATGGCAGAAGAAATACAGATATGGACAGACATAGACGGTATGCACAACAATGACCCTCGCTTTGTAGAGAAGACAGATGCGGTACATCAGCTGAATTTTGAAGAGGCTGCGGAATTGGCATATTTTGGAGCAAAGATATTGCATCCTACATGTGTACAACCTGCGAAATATGCAGGAATACCGGTACGCATCAAGAACACTATGGATCCTGATGCTGACGGTACGGTTGTGGACAACGTGCTTGTACGTGGCAAGATTAAGGCTGTTGCAGCTAAAGACAATATCACAGCCATTAAAATCAAGTCATCACGTATGCTCCTCGCCACAGGATTTTTACGCAAGGTATTTGAGATTTTCGAGACGTATAATACCCCGATAGATATGATAACGACCTCAGAGGTTGGTGTTAGCGTGAGCATAGACAAAGACACTCATCTCACAAAGATAATGGATGAGTTAAAGAAGTATGGCACGGTCACCGTAGATTCCGATATGTGTATTATATGTGTCGTAGGTGATTTGGACTGGAGTAATGTCGGTTTTGAAACACTTGTAACAGAAGCTATGGCCAATATTCCGGTACGCATGATTTCTTACGGTGGTTCAAACTACAACATCTCGTTCCTCATACGTGAGGCGGACAAGAAGCGTGCGCTACAAAATCTGTCGGCAAAACTATTCAATTAAACAGTTACATAAACACCAACACAAATCAAATATTCTCAAACAATGACATTCCCGATAGAGAAATTCAAAAACATAGAGACTCCTTTCTACTACTATNACAAGGCTCTGCTGGAACAAACGCTTAACTNCCATNNANGCAGAGTTGTNGAAACATGATNACNTTCATCTCCATTATGCAATAANAGCCAATGCCAATATTGACGTATTGCGAGAGATACAGAAAGCCGGTTTTGGAGTGGATTGTGTCAGCGGTGGAGAGATACAACGCGCTCTTGACGCAGGTTTTGATGCCCAAAAGATAGTATATGCAGGAGTAGGCAAAGCAGACTGGGAAATCACTCTCGGTCTGGATGCCGGCATATTCTGTTTCAATGTTGAGTCATTGGAGGAACTTGGTATTATTAATGAACTTGCCGCTGCAAAGCAAAAAGTGGCCAAGGTTTGCTTCCGCATCAATCCTAACGTAGGTGCTCATACTCATGCCAATATCACAACAGGGCTGGCAGAAAACAAGTTCGGCATAGCCATGGAAGATATGGAGACTGCTATCTGTAAGGCTAATGAAATGCAGAACATAGAGTTTATCGGACTACATTTCCATATTGGCTCACAAATATTAGAGATGGATGACTTCCTTGCCCTTGCCAACAGAGTCAATGAATTACAAGACAAGTTGGAGAAACAGGGAATAGAGATGAAGATTATTAATGTAGGCGGTGGACTCGGCATAGACTATGCCGATCCGGATGGCAATCCTATACCTGACTTTAAGGCATATTTTAACACATACGCAAATAATCTGAAACTTCGTCCCGGACAGAGCCTGCATTTTGAATTAGGCCGTGCTGTTGTTGGACAGATGGGCTCGCTCATAACCAAAGTGCTTTATGTAAAACAAGCCCGTGTAAAGAAATTTGTTCTTGTTGATGCCGGAATGAGTGATCTNATNAGACCNGCACNTTATGANGCNNANNATGAGATACAGAATCTGACNAGCAANGGGCCTCAGGAAACGTATGATGTAGCAGGTCCGATATGTGAGTCGACAGATGTATTCGGCAAGAATGAAACTCTTCCGGAATGTCACCGTGGCGATCTTATTGCCCTACGCTCTGCCGGAGCCTATGGTGAGATAATGGCTTGCCAATACAATTGTAGAAAACTTCCAAAGGGATACCTTAACCTGTGAGCAAATGTTCATATCATTTTATATAATGATAATAACAGCGGTGTTACTGGTGCTTGCACTGGCAACTCCGCTGTTTTCGCCCTTTTTCAGAAGAATAGCTCCTGAAGAGGGGNATGACGGCATCGTACGGAACTCCGAGGATAAAGAAGAGGAGGTAAAGAACGNTCCTGAAACACCGTATTATCCACCTATATCNGTAGTTTTGACAGCTCACGACAGTTCCTATCATCTGTCACAAGTGCTGCCGCTTTTGTTAGACCAGAAATATTCCGGTGATTACCAGATAATAGTCGTTATAGACCGTAACGACAGTGATTCGGAAGACATACTGAAGCGACACAGTTCCAATCCGCATCTGTACTACACTATGATTCCCATGACTTCACGCTATTTGAGCCGTAAGAAGTTAGGCCTGACACTCGGTATTCGCGCCGCAAAGCATGATTGGGTGCTTGTTACTGATGTTCACAGTATGCCAACGTCAAACAAGTGGCTTGCCAATATGGCCCGTCATTGCGCTCCGGACATTAACATGGTACTTGGATTGTCATTATACAGATCCGACTCACCGTCTTATTACCGTTACGAGCAGTTGCGCACAATGTTGTACTATCTTCGTTCCGCACAACGAAAGTGTCCTTTCAGCACCAATCAATCCGCTATAATATTACGTAAGAGCGAATTCTTTGGCCAAAATGGATTCAGGGGTAATTTGGAATACACACGCGCAGAATTTGAATTCCTTGTCAATAAACTTGCAAAAGAGGAGGCATGTGCCATCGCCATAGAGCCTGAAGCACGAATGAAAGCACTCAAGCCATCAGCCAAACGCTGGCTTATGCGACAGCTGTATGCCCTTGACGCTTTACGTGGCATGCAGCGGTCGGCTGCATTCAAATTCCTGTTCAACTGGGATTTGTGCATGATGCACTTCTATAACCTCGCCACTATTGCAGCAATCATATTTGGAATAGTACTCTTACCGTCCACAGATGGAATGGTATTGCTGGCTTCCGCAATACTGTTATGGATAATATCCAATGTGGAACGATATNTTATCTACTANCCGGTGTTGCGNTATTTCAATAANGTNAGTCCCNNCCTTGCNATCATAATGGACTGNACAATNCCCTGGCGCAATTTTATTATGCGCATAAAATATCATTTTGCAGACAAGAACGATTTCATAACCCACAAATTGTAGTGTCTTTTTTTATAAAGATATAAAAAGCATTGCGTATATTACATTACATAACCGACATTACCGTAGCAGCAGGTCCTAAGGCCTCTGCTGTATACATGATGATGCAATCCACCTCAAAGATGGTGGAAAATCATCTTATTACCGCTGTGCCTCCGACAGACGATTTACAATGGTCCCTCAGAGAGCAATGTAATGTCAAGACGCATCTGCTGAAAAGAGGAATGGGACGCAAGCCGACCGATATTCTGTCGGTGTTTATTTCAGTAAACAAACTGCTGAAAACCATTAACCCCGATGTGGTTCATATACACGGAGCGTGGGATTGGAGTGCCGCAATGGTTGAACGTCTGGCACGCAATAAAAATATAGCGACATTGGTGTCACCCCATCGTGCGCTGTCAACAGAATTGCTTGGCATTGATTTCTGGAGCAAGAAACTTCCGAGACTGATTACATATCAGGCCTTGATGGTTAGAAATTGCACTGCCGTAATAGCCGTTAACGACAAGGAGAAGGATGACATTAAAAGTCTCGGCCTGAAAAAACGCATAGAAGTGTTGCTGCCAATGCCGCAATACAATGAGAATATGGAGCCATTTGGAGCAGCTTTATTCTCCTTTTATAGAAAAGCACTTGACTCCACATATACATCAAAACTGACTCAGAAAGAACACAATGTTGTTGTCACCGTTCTGCGCAACCTTATCGCCGATAATGACATAGAGGTACCAACACCTGACATTAGCGATGTATCGTTCAGACGAATATATTTCCATGCGTATGACGAGGATGTAATGCCGCAGTTTATTGAAGGCTGCAAGAAAATAGCCTTGCAGATACCTACAGCATTGAATGTGGCGGAGATACCGCGTTATCGCAATCCTAAAGCCAAGTCAACAGGAACATTAGACACCATTAACGCACAACCGGATATACGTAAGATTCCTGCGGACAAGGTAGTGGAGCGACACGCCGTAGCATTAATCTACAAGGCAAAAATTCTGACATTAAACCGCCTTACACTGCGACACTATATAGAACTATATACCCTTTTCCGACATACAGACTTTGACGAGAGCATTGTAGTGACAGAATTGAAACGTCTTCGGCTACTTCATTTCACAAGAAAACTACAAAAACAGCTTGCAGATATGTTCGGACTGAGAAACGGATATAATATAACATAATAACAATGCTGACACTATCGTGTCCAATTGCCGACACTGTTACATACAATAACTCAGACCGAAACAGACCAAAAAACAGTAACACGTGACAGGATTACGTAATTATTCTGTCGCAAATAACATAAAACCGAGGTGCTTGCGCCTGCTAACCCTATTCTATTTACAATATGAACAAATACGATATAGAGAGAGACATTAATTATCTTCAGTTGTTAGCCAAATCGTTTCCGAATGTGGCCGCGGCATCAACAGAGATAATAAACCTCTCAGCAATTCTCAATCTACCAAAGGGAACAGAACATTTCTTGGCTGACATACATGGTGAGCACGAAGCGTTTATTCATGTATTGAAGAATGCCTCGGGTCGCATCAAGCTGAAAGTGGATGAGATTTTCGGAGAGTATCTGCCCGCAAAATCAAAGAAAGAACTACGCACACTAATATATTATCCGGAGNGGAANCNTNAACTTGTAAAGGCAAACACCGANGANTTGCAGNAGTGGTATTGCANGACGNTCCATCAATTNGTAAAGGTTTTTCGTGAAGTCAGCAGCAAATACACCCGCTCCAAAATAAGGAAATGCCTGCCAAAGGAGTTCAGCTACATAATAGAGGAGTTACTTCATGAACGTGCGGAATAGGCGGATAAGGTGGCGTATGTAAACGTTATCATTGACACCATTATATCTACGGGCAGTGCCGATGACTTTATCACCGCCATGGCCAACACCATCCAGCGTCTGGCCATAGACCAGTTGCATATCCTTGGCGATGTGTATGACCGCGGCCCCGGTGCCCATATCATAATGGACAAGCTCTCGGAATACCACTCATGGGATATACAGTGGGGCAATCATGATATGTTGTGGATGGGAGCTTGCGCCGGTAATGACGCCTGTATCTGTAATGTCATACGCCTATCATTGCGCTATGCCAATCTGCTTACACTTGAAGACGGCTACGGCATAAACCTCATGCCGCTTGCAACCTTTGCCATGGAGATGTACGGCAACGACCCCTGTGAGGCATTCAAACCACATCTCAACACCGAAAACAAGGAGCGTTATGACCAAAAGACAATACGTCTCATGACGATAATGCATAAAGCAATCTCTATTTTGCAGTTCAAAGCCGAGGCGCAGATATTCAAGCGCAATCCGGCATGGAACATGCAAGACCGCTGTATGCTTGAGCACATTGACTACAATACAGGCATGTGTGACATCGCCGGCAAGCAATACCGGATGTTAGACATGAATTTCCCGACCGTAGACCCATCAGATCCCTGTGCCTTTACGGCAGAAGAGCAACAGCTGATGGACAAACTGCACCATTCTTTCCGTGTTTCCGAGAAGTTGCACCGTCATATACGCACCATGCTCAGTCATGGATGCATGTATGCTGTTTATAATGACAACCTTCTGTTCCATGCCTCTGTGCCATTAAACGAAGACGGTACATTGAAGCAAGTCGAGCTGACACCGGGAGTATTCCTTTCCGGTCACGAGCTGATGAAGCGAACCGGCATGCTGGTACGCTCCGCATTCCAGAGTGACACNCNGACCGATGAGANACGATACGNCTTAGATTACTTCCTATANCTTTGGTGCGGCAAAGACTCATGTTTGTTTGACAAGTCGAAGATGGCAACCTTTGANCGCTATTTTCTTGCCGAGAAAGAGACACATATAGAAGCCAAGGGAGCCTTCTTCCGTCTAAGAGATAAAGAAGAGACCGCCGATACCATACTGGATGCGTTCGGGGTCGTTGGTGATAACAGGCATATCATAAACGGCCATGTACCCGTGCATGTGGCAAAAGGCGAGAGCCCCATCAGAGCCAACGGCAAACTAATGGTCATTGACGGCGGTTTTGCCGAGCCGTATCATAAGGAAACCGGCATTGCCGGATATACGCTTGTATATCACAGTCGCGAGTTTGAACTCGTGCAACACGAACCGTTCACCAATGTAGATGACGCGGTACGTGAAGGCAGGGACATCAAGTCGAATATGCAGATAGTGGAAAACATCGGCCGACGTTTACATGTTGCAGATACCGATCGTGGCAGAGAACTGCAGGCACAGATAGACGATTTGCGTGAACTGCTATACGCTTATCGTCATGGTTTTATCAAAGAAGTGAAATGAATACAATGAACAAGAACACTTTTTTTACTGCAATGCTTGTCATACCGCCATTACTCACGGTGGCGTTATGGCTCATTTATGGTTTTCCAACGAATGAACCACCCACCCCACCCGTTTTTTATGTGCAGCTATGTATGACGGCTTTGACCATTGCCACCATACCACTGCTACTGAAATTTATCACTCCGGAAAGGTGTAAGGAACGTTATCCGATACTAAGCAGCGCACGTATCGGAGTTTTCTCCATATTATCATCAGTCAACGTGTTACTGTATTATCTGTTCAGCCACAGCCCCGCGTTCTTTTATCTTGGTGTAATAATGTGGTTAGCGCTGTTCTTTGCCAAGCCTCAGACAATCAAATGAAACTGACTCCTCTCGAACCCGAAGACCTCGAACTGCTCTATACCATAGAGAATGATCCCACATTATGGAGCGTAGGCAGCGCCAACGTACCATACAGCCGCCACACACTGTGCGAGTACCTGACCAGCCAACAGAGTGACATATACGCCGACAGACAGCTGCGTCTGGTCATAAGGGTGGATGATACCGAGACATTACCCTCACATGACGCATCATCAAAGTCACCGCAACGGTATGGTAAAGCTGTCGGATTGGTAGATCTCTTCAATTTCTCACCAGCTAATCTAAGGGCGGAGTTAGGCATTGCAATATTAAAAGAAGAGCAAGGCCGTGGATATGGCCGTCAGGCTGTACGCTTGCTATTGGACTATGCCCGTCGAGTTCTGCATATAAACATGGTATATGCAGTAGTGCCGGAAGACAATATCGCCTGTCTTGCCATGCTTCGCACAGAGGGTTTCGACAACGAGCACCGACTGGCACAGTGGCTTAGGCGTTCTGACGGATGGTGCGATGCTGTCGTACTGCAAAGGCTGCTGCATTGAGGGCGGGACGCATCCAATTGCCGCCATTACGATGATGCCCCCTCACAGTCTTACAGCCCGCTCTCGGAAACGGCCGCAAAATATGACAAGACTGATTAATGGCCTGTTTTATAATTATTGTATGCGAGGACTTTTTATGCTATTCCATAAACCTTTTGTGGTGTAACATATTTGCTTTTTTGATTGTATTTTTGTGCGAAAAAGCATGTCATGCTATTCTTTTTTGCTAACTTTGCAGTGGCTTGTCAGACGAAATGCGTNTTCGNTATGACACAGNCACGCTGAGTAAAANAAATGGAATACATGCGTAATTNATATGAATNTTGTCCTAACAAGAATGAATNTGATGAAANTGAAACNGNGGAGGTATNCCCTTAANNTGTCNCGGCGGTTTGTCCTGTCAGCGTGGTGTGCTGTCCTGTCTTTCCTCTTTTTGCCGGCGTGCAAGGCGCAGGCACCGTCATGTTGCGGCGGTCTGGCAGATTTCGGCATTGGAGCAGACTCTACAGTGGTGCTGAATTGCAACGAACTGTCAGCGGGCAACCGCTCCCCGTTGTTTTATGCCGACTTCCGCGGCGGTCTGAAAGTAGAGTTGGATGTCAGGATGAACACCCGTGTCACTGAGCAGGCGTTTCTCTGCAAGGAGGGTGCACGCGGCGATAAGGCGGGCGATCTGACTGTCGGCTTTGACCCGGGCGAGGAGAAAATCTTTGCGGAGGTGAAAGACGTGCAGGGGGCTTTGCATCGTATCACGGCAGGGGAAAGCGTGCGTATGGGCGTGTGGAACCATGTGGCTGTGGAGTGTGTGCCCGATGCCCGCGGGCGGCGGTCTGTCATGACGCTCACGGTGCAGCCGGCCGGTGGCTCAACGGCATCTTCGTCAGTGGAATATGCAGGGTGGGCGTTGCCGTATCGTGTCGGGCGTTGGATTGTGGGACACGGCTTCCCCGGCGGCTTTCCCAATTCGTTGCAGGTTAGGAANGGCGCTGTCNGGGNACTCGCCATATCGGGACGCGGTATTGAGCGGCGCAGTGGGNAGAACCCTATCTTTGCAGANCGTCTCACGGCAGACCCTGCCTGCACCGTGGTGGGAGACAGACTGTATGCCTATGTAGGTGAGGACAGGGCCGCAGTAGGCGGCTGGTTCTCCATGCCGCACTGGGTGGCTTACTCCACAGCGGATATGAAGGAATGGCAGTGCCATGGGGTGGTGCTGGAGGCCGCGGCTTTTCCCAACGCCAATCCTAACGGCGCGTGGGCGGCGCAGGTGGTAGAGAGAAACGGAAAGTTTTATTTTTATGTTACGTTAGACGACCGCCGCAATGGCAAGCACATGATAGACGTGGCTGTGGGCGACAGTCCGACAGGGCCGTTTGTGCCGGCGCGCACTGACGGTACGCCGCTTATTACCGATGATATGACCACTGACTCACACAGGGCCAATGCCGATATTGACCCGACAGTGCTTATTGACGACGACGGTCAGGCGTGGATTGCATGGGGAAACGGTGACTGCTATCTGTGCAGGCTCAAGCCAAACATGATAGAACTTGACGGCGAGATAAAGCATCTGGGATTGCGCAATTACTCCGAGGGGCCGTNGCTCTTCAAGCGTGGCGGACTATATTANAATGTGNATNCCGCTGANGCGCCCGGNGTGCAGNCNGNGCAGATAGCCTNNTCAANGGCCACATNNATAGAAGGCCCGTGGGTATATGGCGGATTGCTCACGGGATCCGCCCGCTATGGGTTCACCATACACCCGTCTGTGAACAAGTTCAAGGGCAAATGGTATTTCTTTTATCATGACGGCTCATATATGTTCAATGGCGAACCGGGCGGTGACTGCCGCCGCCGCGTGTGTGTAGAGGAACTGAAGTTTAACCGTGACGGCTCCATACGCCCCGTGGAACTGACCGAAGAGGGTGTTATTGGAAAGTAACCGCAGAATATTATCGACAGAATTAACCAGAAATAGAATAGACAATGAACTTGAAAGAAATGAAAAGCGCGTTCTGCTTAGGACTGCTTTCGGTGTTCTCTCTTATGGGATGGGCACAGAACCCCATCTCGCAAACAGAGTTTACGGCTGACCCCGCCCCGCTTGTGGTGGGTGATACGCTGTATCTTTATACCGGACATGATAACGACGAGGCGACTCCTACACGTTTTGTTATGCACGATTATTTGTGCTTTACCACTACCGATATGGTTAACTGGACGCACCATGCGCCTATTTTCAATATCCATCTGTTTGGGGAGCATGAGAACGCCAACGCCGCTCAGATGGCATACAGGAACGGCAAGTATTACTTTTATCCCTCAACGAGCGGTGTCCCCGTGCTGGTGTCAGACTCTCCATACGGTCCGTTTACCAATCCGTTAGGCGGCAAGAAGCAGGTGATATACGCCGAGGACACCAGTTATAGCGGTCATGGTTGGGAGGATATAGACCCTACCGTGTTTATTGATGACGATGGACAGGCTTATCTGTATTGGGGCAACAACGCTCTCTATGCAGTGAAACTGAATGACGATATGATTAGTTATGACGGTGGAATACATGTCTTTGATATAAAAGACCGTGCCGCTTTTGGTTCTGACTACGAGGAGGCACCGTGGTTTACCAAACGCGACGGTAAGTATTATCTCGTATATGCCGCCCATTGTCCGGAGGCAACTTATTGGGCTTGGGCTGACGCTCCGTTGGGTCCGTGGAAGTATGGCGGCGAGGTTATGAGGGCTTTTGAGCATGGTGGAATGGGTAACCATACGGGTATGGTATCATATAGAGGACAGTGGTATTTCTTTTATATGGACGAGGGGTTGCCCGGCTCCCACAGTCGCAAGCGCACGGTGAGCGTGGTGCCGTTTGATTTTCAGAATGACGGTAAGATACCGTATATCCATCACGACAAGCGCGGTGTGCTGAAGAGTGTCAATCCGTTAAACCCCTATGTGCGTCAGCAGGCTGAGACCATAGCATGGGAGGAAGGAATAGGCATCGGTTATGACGATGTGTATAACGTTTATGTGGATAAGATAGACAAGGGCGATTATATTAAGGTGCGCGAAGTTGACTTTGGTGACGGGGCGAAGGCGTTCCGTGCAAGAGTGAGAAACGGCGGAGGTGACGCGAGGATAGAGGTGCATCTTGATGCTCCGAACGGCGAACAGGTGGGAACCGTAGTCTGCAAGAGCGGCGACGTATGGACGGAAAAGAACTGCAAGATAAAGAAACGCCCCGGCATTCACGACTTGTATTTCGTGTTTGACGGTGCCGGCGTTTCGGGAATGCACTTCGACTCATGGCAGTTCATGAAGTGAGCGCGCCGTGCGTGTAAGGGTGATGCAAGCGAAAGCGGATGTTGCAGTGGTTGCAACGCCCTGACGGATGGCATGATGCCATCGTCCTGCAGCACATTTTTAACTAACTGTTATTCAACATAATAACAACATCCACATANACGCACTGCGATTGTAATGTAAACGCACTGCAATTACACAGTGAAAGCACTACCTTTACAATGTAATCGCAGTGCTTTTACATTGCCTTCACACAGGCATAGCCATTACGACACTATTTTTTCAATAAATCGGGGCGCAGTTTCTTTGTCCGTTCAATAGCCTGCTCCATCTCCCACTCCTTTATTTTTGCCTCATGGCCTGACAGCAATATCTCCGGCACCCGCCATCCCTTATAGTCAGCAGGCCGTGTATATATCGGTGCGGAAAGCAGATCATCCTGAAAACAATCAGACAGAGCGCTCTGTTCATCGCCTATAACTCCGGGTATTACACGCACTATAGCATCAGCCATTACAGCCGCCGGCAACTCCCCTCCTGTCAACACGAAATCACCGATACTTATCTCTCGTGTTATGAGATGGTCGCGCACACGCTGGTCTATACCCTTATAGTGTCCGCAGAGTATTATTATATTACCTTTAAGAGATAAATCATTCGCCGTATGCTGGTCGAATTTCTCACCGTCAGGTGATGTATATATCACCTCATCATATTCCCGTTCGGCTTTCAGCGCGCTTATGCAGCGGTCTATCGGNTCGCACTGCATNACCATTCCGGCAAAGCCTCCATACGNNTAGTCGTCNACCCGCTTCCATTTGTCAAGGGTATAGTCGCGCAGATTATGCAGATGTATCTNCGCCAGTCCCTTTTTCTGTGCTCTGGCAAGAATAGATTCGTTTATGAAGCCCTCCAGCATTTCAGGCAAAACGGTAATTATGTCTATACGCATAGGTGTAATTTTGGGTTGATTATGGTGCAAAGGTAATTCATTTTTCGCTATTTCTAAAGAAAAAGGATAATGAAATAGCTTTTTTTCCACAAAATTATTTAACTTTGCAGACACGGAGCCATAAGGTCCGCACGATAAGGAATGACCGACGAGGAAAGAATATACACGCTGCGAAAGCAACTCCACGAACATAACCACAGGTATTATGTACTGAACAACCCTATTGTTTCCGATCAGGAATTTGACCTGATGATGCACGAACTGCAATGGTTGGAGGCTCTGCATCCGGAACTGTTCGACACCAATTCGCCAACAATGCGAGTGGGCAGCGACATCACCAAGGAGTTCCGGCAGGTAAAACATGTTTACCCTATGTTGTCGTTGGCCAACACATACAGCGAGACCGATGTTGAGGAGTGGTACAATCAGGTAAAAAAGGGGCTGGAAGGCGAAGAGTTTGAGGTGTGTTGCGAAATGAAATACGATGGATTGAGCATTTCGCTGACCTACGAACACGGACATTTCGTGCAGGCCGTTACAAGAGGTGACGGCATACAGGGCGATGATGTCACCGCAAATGTACGTACCATACGTTCCATTCCACTCGTATTACAGCCGGACAGCGGTTATCCCGACATGTTTGAGATAAGGGGAGAGATATTAATGCCGTGGAAATCGTTTCAGCGACTCAACAGGGAAAGGGAGGAAAATGGCGAGCAACCGTTTGCCAATCCGCGTAATGCCGCCAGTGGCACGCTTAAGAGTCAGGACTCCAAAATTGTGGCAGAAAGGGGATTGGATGCCTACCTGTATTATCTGCCGGGAGACACGTTGCGTGATGGCGACCAATACGAATCGTTACAACAGGCCAAAGCGTGGGGATTCAAGATCAGCGACGGTATGCGTAAGGCACATTCGCTGAGTGAGATCTATAACTTTATAAATTATTGGGACACGAAACGTAAGGAATTACCCGTGGCTACCGATGGCATTGTACTGAAGGTCAACTCCATGCGACAGCAGAGACACCTTGGCTTTACGGCCAAGTCGCCCAGATGGGCTATAGCGTACAAGTTTAAGGCCGAGAGAGTATGCACCAGATTGTTGGAAGTGACATATCAGGTTGGCAGAACCGGAGCCGTCACTCCGGTGGCAAACATGGAGACAGTGCAACTGGCAGGAACCAAAGTACACCGCGCCACACTTAACAATGCGGACTTTATACGTTCCTTCAATCTGCACGAGGGGGATTGGGTATATGTCGAAAAGGGTGGAGAGATAATCCCGAAGATTGTAGGTGTGGCACAGGAACGGCGCTCGCCGTATGCCAATCCGATAAGGTTTGTGACGCATTGTCCGGAGTGTGGGGCGCCGTTAAGGCGCATAGAGGGAGAAGCCGTTACCTATTGCCCGAACGATACCGGCTGCCCTCCGCAGATAAAAGGACGTATAGAACATTTCATCGCACGCAAGGCCATGAACATAGACTCACTCGGTCCGGAGACAGTTGATGACTACTATGAAAGGGGGCTAATACACAATATCGCCGATTTATATGACATAACAGTGCAGCAGATCAATGCTGACGGAGCGAGAGAAAAGTCGGCACGCAAGATTGTGGCGGCGATAGAACAATCAAAGCAAGTGCCTTTTGAACGAGTTGTGTTTGCGCTCGGAATAAGAATGGTCGGCGAGACCACCGCAAAACTGCTGGCACGCCGTTTTAGAGACATTGAGACGCTACGTCATGCCACCGTTGAGGAACTCACAGAGACTGACGGTATAGGCGGCATCATAGCTGTGAATGTGGCGCAATACTTCAAGAACGAGGAAAATGCCCGCATCGTAGACCGCCTTATAGCTTATGGCTTGCGTATGAGCCTGACAACGGAGCAACAGGACATGAAAGGCAATATACTGCAAGGACAGACCATAGTAATCAGCGGAGTATTCACACATCATAGCCGTGACGAATACAAATTGCTCATAGAACAGCACGGAGGCAAGAACTCAGGCTCTATCAGTGGCAAGACATCTTTTATACTCGCAGGCGACAATATGGGTCCAAGCAAGTTGCAAAAGGCCGAGAAACTGGGCGTAAAGATTGTTACAGAAGAGGATTTTCTCGCCATGATTAGCAGCAAGCCAAGTGACACCGGGCATGACAGTAAATCGCGACACGATATAAAGGAACCCGAAAAGAGCGGTAAAGAAGATGCACCGGCAACAAAGAACAAGCCGGTTTCCGGTGGAATACAGCTGGAATTATTCTAAAACGCATGGCGTGTCGGAAGACACTAACACAGCGAAAATTACAAGATTAAAAGTAAAATGACTCTACATATATTCAATCCGGAGCATGAGTACGCGATGGCGGCGGACATGACAAACTTCACCCCGCCACATGCCGCAAGGGTCGTGCGCTCGGAATTGGCATATCTGCCGGCGTTATGGGCGCAAGACGGAGATGTAATAATAGTGGACGATGTGCCGGCGGCAATGAACGCATACCGTAAACTGAAACTGAAGATACGACCGGAAATCAAGTTTGTTACTCTGAAAGAGTTGCGGAAAGTCATTGAAAACAGCATTGTGGAAGCGGTAGAACCATGGGGATGGGACAAAACCGTGAGACACGCACTGCTGAAAGCCGGTGTACCTGCCAAGGCAATGCCGGACGATGACACCATAAACGCCATCCGAATGCTATCCAACCGCGCCACAGCGGTAGAGTTGCTTGTACACATCAGACAGGAAGACACTGCCGGATGGCTCACCGGAAATGCCGTGGTATGCCATGATATGGCAGAGGTAGAGTGCTTCATAGAACAACACAGGAACGTAGTACTAAAAGCACCGTGGAGCTGTAGCGGCAGAGGTGTAAGGTATGTAACGCCGGAGACCTTTACAGAAAACATCCGCAAGTGGACAGACAGAACATTAACGAAGCAGCAGACAATAGTGGCAGAGGTGAAATGCAGCAAGGTCATAGACTTTGCCGTGGAGTTTATAGCAGAAGCCGATGGCACGGTACGCATGACAGGACTATCGCTGTTCAACACGGTCAACGGAGCATACAAGGGAAATATAATAGCCTCGGAGGCCGAGAAGCGTGAAAAAATAGAGCGCTATATCCCGTCAGAACGGCTTGACAACATTATAAGCCGTATGGCGGAGCTACTCGCACACAAGTTGAAAGGAACCTATACCGGCCCGCTCGGCGTAGATATGATGGTGGCCTATGGCTCGCTGTTGAACCCCTGTGTAGAGATAAACCTGAGGCGAACCATGGGCCATGCGGCATTGGCACGATATGAAAGAGGCATCAACATCATGACATAAGAAACTAACGACATAACAATTAATTAACTAACAGATGAAAAAAACTATCATTGCTTTATTGCTGGCATTGCCAATGGCACTATCGGCACAGTACAAGTCGCAAGTATGGTGTCCCGACAATGGGGATGGCACATTCACCAATCCGGTGATAAACGCAGACTATTCCGACCCCGACGTATGTGTCGGCGCAAGTGGAGAAGACTTCTATCTCACAGCCTCCTCGTTCAACTGCATACCCGGTCTGCCCGTATTGCACTCCAAAGACCTCGTGAACTGGGAGATAATAGGACACGCAATAAAGAAACTGCTGCCGGAAGACCGCTATGCCATAGCACAACACGGCAACGGTGTGTGGGCGCCTTCTATCAGATACAACAAACACAACTCCACATACTATATATATTGGGGCGATCCCGACCTTGGCGTATTCGTGGTCACGGCCAAGGATCCGGCCGGAGAATGGACGGAGCCTAAGTGCATTATCCCCGGAAAAGGCATGATCGACACATGCCCCCTGTGGGACGAAGACGGCAAATGCTATCTCGTAAACGGCTGGGCAAACTCACGATGCCAGTTCAACTCAGTGCTCACAGTACGCGAGATGTCCGCCGACGGCATGCAAGCCATTGGCGACCCCGTCATAGTATTTGACGGCAACGGCACCAACGACCGCACAGCCGAGGGACCAAAGTTCTACAAGCGCGACGGCTGGTATTGGATAATGTGCCCCGCAGGAGGCGTACCCGTTGGCCATCAGCTGGCCATGAGAGCCAAGACCCCATACGGCCCATACGAGAGCAAGACAGTGCTGGCAACAGGAACGACCGACATTAACGGCCCACATCAGGGCGGATGGATACACCTAAGCTCAGGCGAAGACTGGTTCATGCACTTCCAGGACAAAGAGGCTTACGGCCGTGTAGTATGGCTGGAGCCGGTGACATGGAAAGACAACTGGCCCGTAATGGGCGAGAAACAAGGCGTGAAAGTATATGGCAAGACAGAGAAATACGCCGGACAACCCGTGCTGACATACAAGAAACCCAACGTAGGCAAGACATACCCCATCAACAACCCCGCCGAGAACGACGACTTCAACTCACCCACCCTCGGCAAACAGTGGCAGTGGCACGCCAACTACGACCAGACATTCGGCATGCCAACCACCTTCGGATGTTTCAGACTGTTCTGCCACAGACAGAGCGAAGACCACAAAAACCTATGGGAAGCCGGCAACCTGCTGTTGCAGAAGACACCGGCAGACAACTTCACGGCAACGGCAAAGCTGACCGTCACGGCAAAAGACGAGCAACAGTATGGCGGCGTCATAGTCATGGGCATGGACTACACCTCATTAGTCCTGCGCAGAGTAGGAAATGAATTCCAGTTGCAACAAATCACATGCAAGCAGGCAGACAAAGGGAAACCGGAAACAATAAAGACGCTTGCCACCATAAAACCGACAGACACAGACAAAAACCCCTATCAGCCGGCCATACACTGCCAGTTGTATATGCAGACAAAGATAGAGTATATAGGCGGCAAGACAAAAGACGGCGAGAACAAGCACGAGGCACGCGTTACGTTCGCATACTCAAAAGACGGAAAGAAATTCACGCCATGCGGCGAACCCTTCACCATGCGGCAGGGCAAATGGATAGGAGCAAAAATCGGATTCTGCGCTGCCGAGCCGGCAGGAAAAAAAGTAAGAGGATGGGTCGACATTGATGACTTCAAGGTGCATAAATAAAATATAGAGTCAACTGGCAAAGTGCAAAATTAACAATTTAACAAATTAACAAATTAACAATGCATCGGTAGAAACCCTACCGATGCACAATATTTATCATGCCGTCAGACAGATGTAATCGCAAGGTCATAGCCCAATTCCACATCAGCCAGCGGAGGCGTGAAGCCTGCACACTCAAAACCACACATAGCCTGTATCACTTTTGGCAGTATCCTGCGTGAGTACTTCGTTATGGCATAGTCTCTCGCCACACCCGTCTTGTGACATACATACCTTATATAACTCTCTGTAGGGTTCTCTGTCGTCGGCGCCCACCGCCTTATCATCTTCTCTATTGTGTTGTCGCCCCTGTCGATGTATTTGAACAATATTATCGCCGTTGCCCTATAGCAACTCGACATGCTGTCGAATACACAGAACCCACCACGACTGCCTTTCATCCCCTGCCACTTGTTACTCTCCACATAGCGTATGTTTGTAGGGTTATTGTTGCGGTAGCCAACACACGTTGTATATTTTTCTCTCCTTTCCATATATTATAGCGGTTTTGCCTCCAAAAAATCCGCAGGCAGATACCCGCGTATCTCGTTATAGAATCTGTTGTTGTATTCATGCACTCCGGGATAGTACCTTAAATCAAAAGATGTGCCAGACTCAATCAATGACGCCATCTTCGCCTCGTCCAACGGTTGTGACGTAGAGACCACCATGCTACACTCGTACGATTCGCAGTTGGGTTCCTCTTGTATCCATGCCACCACAAGCTCCGTACGTTGCCACTCACCGCGCTGCGATACTCCCCGTTTTGTCTCAAGCACTTTTTTTAACACTACATTTCTTTTCATTTTTCTTTCGTTTTTGTTTTTTCTTATCAGTCTTGTTACACGTCTCCTTTGCCTGTACTTTGGCATACTCGCCAACAGCAGTCTTCTCTATCAGTCCGTTCTTCTTCCATATAGATATTATAACTCTTGGCGGAGAACTGTTTCCTACCTTTGCCGATGACACTTTTACATCTCCCGTTGTGAATTTGTCAGGAAGCAGTTCCCAAAGTGATTGGAATTTCACACGCTCCACCTTGCTCTCAGCCTGCGCGCTATTATATTTTTGTGAGTAAAGCAGACAAATTTCGTACAAGTCAACATCCATCCACCATTTGATAAAGTTGCAAATAGTCCTGCGAGCCTGTGTGTCCACAGTGGTATAACACTGTGTGCAAAGCAACGCAAGACGGAAACCCCTTACGGCCACCCTGCGGCGAAACACATCCTTAGCATAGTCCACGTCATGCTCGGCCTCCAACCTCGTCTTTTCCAGCCATCGGTCTATTGTAGGCATAACCCAAGACATGTCCACAGTCACAAAATCCCTGAACGTATGCCTCCATGGCACCTCCTTGTCAAAATCCTCCTCATTAACGAAACGCAGTTGGGACATGTCATAATCCAAAGGCTCCGCATACTCCCGCTCATCACATCGGGTCACAAAATTATCAACCGTCCGCATCGCCGTCTTAGATAACGTCCCCCACTTGCACGCCCTCGCAAACTCTTGATTTTCAATCGGAGTGAAACAACAACGAGTTACAAGCCCGTTCTCAACATTCTTGAAATAGGCGTTTAACTGGTCTATCGTGCCTGTCATGAGGATATTCCAATATAGCGGCACACTACCCTTAAAAGAGTTTGCACTCTTGAACATCTGGCCATATTCCCCATTGTCCCACGCAATGCGTATAAGGTCGTCTTTGTTGCCGCCCGCAGCCCTTACACCCTTGCGCCACTCGTCAATCTCGGCTGCCACGGTAAACATGTGATGACCCTCATTGTTCATCTGCTTCTCAAGGAATTCCGTCTCCGACACCTTAGACGGCACGATGCGTTTTGTCACGCACGGGTTCTCGGGCGCCTTGTCATTTGACCCCTTGCGGTTTATCATGTTCATATATATGCGCTCTCTTGCCTCAGAGAGTTGGTCACGCATTTTTATCTTTTTCAGCAACATTGATACAAAACGCTCAACAAAACCCTTGCCGCTACTTGGCGGCGAATATATCACGCTGAAGAATGATGTGCTATGCGTGCGTTGGTCGTATGGGTACACCGCTCTTACATACGACGTTATCGTACCCATAATAGGCATCAGAGCGTTGATGCACGCTATCGAGTAGTCAGGCGGCGCTATACCCACCAGCTCTTTGAAAACCGGCGGTAAGTCAGGCATGCCGCTACGTTGGCAGGCAGGCACCTGTGGGCTGTCCTCATCATCAGCCTCTTGGTTTGCGGAGTCTGCCCTTTTGTAAAAACCGTTCTTTACAAGAAACACATAAAACTCCTTCGGCAAACGCCCCGTAGTATTGGTGCGGCAGATGGAACGACACTGGCTCAGATAGTCGGCCGACGACGCCTGCGGGTCAAAGCGCGGCAGCAGCTGGTGGAGCACAAGCGGGTTGTTGTCGCAAATGCAGCGGAAGTATTTAACCATCTGATTGTAGAAGTTGTGACGCTCCCCCTGCCCCGGCTCTCCATACACCTCAACATAACGGGAGATAATGTCTTGGAGCAAATGCCCCCGATAGCTATATTGGGAGAAATCCTCTGTGCTTTCCACATTTTTCATCTCATCCCCATTGCCGGCAGCCACAGGCTTTGCGCCTACAGCTGATGTGATAATGGGCGTAGCCGTGAGTTCCGTATTCTTATATAAATCCGCGTTAATGTAACAAAAGTCTTCCAATGGCACAAGGAACGATAGCCTGCCAAGATCCTTAACGCTACCGTCTAACACTCCGAAATCGGAAAGGCGCAAAAGCTGAGACAGCCAGTCCATGTGTTCAGACGTTGTCGGAAAATCCATAGCGGCACGTGTCACAATACGCAACCCCCTGCCTGACGGTGTTATGTGTACAAGCAGCACGTCTTTTAGCAAATGAGCGCTCTTTATTCGGTCCATCAGCTCATCAGCCGCCTCATGGGCGTCCTCCTCCATCTTGTCAATATCCACCATAAAGAATTGCGTTGGCGTCATGTCAGCGGCAAGCCGCTTGCCTGTCTTTGACACACCGCACCATGTGGCGGCGGGTAGCGCTTTCTTTGCGTTGGCGTCGCCATTGCGGTATCTCTCCACCGTACTCTTCAACTCTGGGTTTGACACAATCTCGATGAGTTTGTCATAGGGCATTGGGGCAGGCTTGACGCCTGGCAACGCAACACCGTTTTTTGCGACGAATGGCTCGTAATACTCAAATACCATAAATACATTGTTTTTAATTAGTTAATATACTTTGCAAGCATGAGGGACGCAATGTCCAGCTGCCGCAGCAACTGTTTTATCAAACCGTTACGGCCGCCGCCCTTACTCAGCCGTACGGATATCTTATACTTTGTGCCGCTCTCATAGAGCGTGACGTCATGAGCCGTGTCAACCACCCTCATCAGGTTGGGGGAGTCGCTTTGCTGCGCCGGCTCAAACTTCATCTCACCATACTCGTTTATATAGCCATAGCCACGGTAGCGGCGGCCGGGCTGCATGATTACCTTCTTCATGATAGCAGTTGTTTTAGAGAGGGGATGTCCGATAACGCTGCCAGGGCTTTGTCAGGCCTGCCGTCGGCCAGCTGCATACAGAAATCCCCCACAGTGATCATTATTGACAACGGCATGAACAGCACCGCCGAGACAACGGCGATCAGAAAAAGTGTGCACGCGGAGCATGCGAACATGGTGGCATAGACACCTGATCGGAAGATTTTCTTTAGGATTTTTCTCATGACTTTTTTTTGTGTTTTTTATACGTTTTACATTTCGCGGGGGGGACAAAAATGTTAATTTGTTAATTTGTTAACTCNCTATCCCCCCCGCACCCTTTCCTGCCACGGCCGTGNGGTTACGGGGCAAAGGTACGCAGAGTTAAAAAAAAAAAAAAAAAAAAAACATATCTTAAATGTTTTGTCGAAAATATAACTTTTCTTTACATTTGCCGTATGGATAAACACTCCATACGACTGTTTTTGGCGTGGCTGTCTGATGTGTGGGAGCACCGCCCGCTGCTGTCATGGCTCGCGTACATCGCGCTTTCCATCGCCCTGTCTCTCGTGCTGCGTGAGGTGTCCACTGTGACACCCGACGACGAGAGACGCATACTCCATGAGCTGATGGGCTATGGCGAGAACAGTGTTTACTATATGTTTTTCGACGACTGAGGGGTAGTGGCGCATAATAATGTACGCGCGCGGATAGTTGTAATTATCAGTCGGTAATATATTTTTTAATATATATATAATATATTAATATATGCGCAAAGACGGATTTACAAATTAACAAATTAACAAATTAACATCCCCCCCCCGTCCGTCACGCCGCGCAAAGTGTTAACGCAGAAATTAAAAAACGTGAAAAACACGCACGTAACGTTAAAATTCAGCATGATTTCTTAACATTTTGACTATCAAACCATTGTCAGGCACGCATACAACGACCCCCTCGCCGCCATTATTTCCCCACCTCGCCATTGTTGTTTTCTGTTGACACTCATGCCGTTTGGCGGCGGCGTGTGTGGCGTTTGGCGGCGTGGAGCAGCGCATGGGTGGGCAAATGTTAAAATCAAGGGCGAAAATTGCGGGATTTATATTAATTCCGTATCTTTGCACACGGATATACGGATAGGCGCTGTGTAGTGCGGAGACGCCGCCGTAGATGTTTTTTTTCAAATGATATAATTTTTTTTAGAGAGAGGAGGATTTTATGGCAGTATCTTATGTCACATTGCAGAACAAGAGAAAGGGTGGCAACCAGATGTGGTACGGCAGGGCTGTGCACCCGGCCGTTATCAGCACAAAGGAGCTGGCGGAGGCCATTCAGCGCAACTGCTCCATTACACGCTCTGACGTAATGGGCGTAATCACCATGATGGTGGATGTAATGAAAGAGGATTTGCAGAACGGCAAGAAAGTGGAACTGGACGAGTTTGGGACATTCCGCATAAAGATGAAGTCGGGGCCAGCTGCGTCTGCAAAGGAGTTCAACGCAACGAAGAATGTGGTGCGTACCACCTGCTCATTCCTGCCCAAGGGCTTTGAGGAGAACGGTCAGCCCACACGAACATTCCTTAATGACGTGCAGTACAAGAAAGCTGAGTAAAAAAACGAGTAAAAAAAAAGGAGGGTATTATTATGGCATGTTTTTATATACTGAAACAGGACACGAAAAAGGGTGGCAACAATATGTGGTACGCTCGCCCGAAGTACATAGACCGCACCACGCTCGATAGCATAGCGAGGCGTGTGCAGGCGGCATGCTCCATGACGCTGTCTGATGTGCGGGCTGTTATCATAGAGCTGATAACGGTCATGAACGACCAGCTGAAAGCGGGCAACAAGGTGCGCCTTGACGGTTTCGGCGATTTCTCAATCGGCATACACACGTCTCCGGCCATTTCGGAAAAGGAGTTTAACGCCAATGACAACATAAAATCCTGTCACATCTGTTTCCAGCCGCAGCGGCATAGACTGCAAAACGGCAAATACAGCAGGGCGTTCTGCGAGGATGTGACATGGAGAGAATGGCCTTATGGAACGTCAGACGGCGCCACACCCACACCATCCAATCCTTAAATTGTGTCGTCGAGTCTATGAACATTAAGTCTGCAATGGCCATAATGTCACTGTTATTCGGCATGGCTATAGGTCTGATAGGAGTGATGCTGCCGCCGCAGGGTGAGATAGACGGCTCTCTGCTATGTTTCATAGGGCAGCTGCTTATATTCAGCGGCTCGTGCATAGGCATAGACGTTTATGTGAGTGGTATTGTCAGCAATGCGCATAAAGAAAGGAGAAGACAGTATGATGAGCAACGAGACGAAAAGCAAGTGGTCGGTGGTGATTAACATAGTGCTGACAACCATCACGGCAGTGTTGTCAGCAATGGGGTTCACAGTACACTGATAGAGGACATGTGGGGTTGTTTCCCCAAAAATGTGGGGGTGGACACCGCCACTTTAGAAGAATGGATTTTTTTTCTAAGTTTTATATGTTGGTTTATGTGTTTCCTGTATTTTACAGGTAGAGAGAGTAGACCGTTGTCCGAGAGGATGACGGTCTTGTTAATTTGTTAATTTGTTAATTTGTTAATTTCTCCATTACAACTCCTAACCCCCATTGCATTATCATCTGTTTACATTGCGTTTACAGTGGTTGGGTCAAGTGTTTTCAACTCATCGTAGATGCGCTGCACGGGCAGGCCCATAACGTTATAATAGCTGCCGCGTATGCCTGTTATGCCGATATAGCCTATCCATTCCTGTATGCCGTATGCTCCGGCTTTGTCCATTGGCTTGTATTGGCGTATGTAGTG
>WFLX010046995.1_pt1 | contig 27265 bp, 25 predicted proteins | sample 4967041 | NCBI WGS metagenome assembly WFLX01 (sample SAMN12857096, study PRJNA449069) | gut metagenome | isolation source: stool from male and female vole | host: Microtus ochrogaster | place: USA:Florida | collected 2017
CATTTTCCCGACGTCGGCAAAATGATCCGAGATATTTTCGCCGGCATTTTCGCNTGATTCTTTNGCTNTANTNAGCACATCCTNGAATCAAANTGTTAGGTNGGGAGGTNNGGGGTGGGGGTTGAGGAGCCAGGCAAGGCGTTGGGGGGTGAAACTCTGTTCACAGGTTTGGCGGTGATTCCAATCTTCCTCTATGTCGAGCCGCGCGCCCTCTCCGTCGATTGCTTCCAGTTGATTGAAAAAAGTTTGGATGGCACTTAAATTACGATTCCGGTCATTACCTCCTGCAACTGAATAAATCCTTGTTGCGGTATAATTNTCAGGCGNAANNTTTGGNGTATTACATGCCACAGGCATAGCTCCGGCGAAATAANCGGGATAGGCAGTGAGCATATTCCACACTCCATAACCTCCCATCGAACCTCCAAGAATATAACATTGAGCATTTCCGGAGATGTTATATTTATCTGACAAAGCTTTCAGGGCAGCTATCAGCTCATCATTCCACTGATGGCCTTCGGGTGCCTGAGGTGCGAGGATTCGAGCATGATAACCGGCTGTTCTAAGAAAGTCAGATATATCAGAAACGGCTTGTGATTGCAATTGAGCAACATTATCATTGCCTTGCCCACTACCTCCATGAAGATATATCACAATAATCTCCGGTTTCAANGTGTCGGGNTTGATNACCGCCATACGGTAATTAAGGTCCACACCTGCNAAGTTTTCATTTTCGTAAGAAAAATCATNCTNNATTTGAGCATTGGCTGTCAACGAGGCTGACACCATCATTACGAAAGCAAAAATAGCCCACCTGAGTGTTTTGTTATTCAATCCGGTCATAAATTATCAGAAGACTTTAAACTTGCTTGTTACAAAGGTATATAAAAAACTCGATTTTTTTGTACCTTTGTAGCTTAAAAATTGGATTTATGAAGCCCGAAACTACCGACTCAATAGCGCGTCTGCGCGAAGCCCTGGCCAACCGTGTGGTAATGCTCGACGGTGCTATGGGCACTATGATTCAGGCTCTTGATATAGATGAGAGCGATTGGGGGAATGGTTGCAACCTCACCAACCTGTCAGTAAGCCTGAAAGGTTGCAATGACCTGCTCAGCCTTTCCCAGCCCGGGAAGATTGCCGGTATCCACCGCCAATATCTCGAGGCGGGAGCCGACATTATAGAAACTAATTCGTTTAACGCCAATGCTATATCGCTGGCCGATTATGGAGTGGCGCACATGGTTGACGAGATAAACTTTGCCGCCGCCAAGCTGGCCCGCGAAGCTGCCGACAGCTTTATGGCCTCGACGGGGAGACCTTGTTGGGTGGCCGGTAGTGTCGGTCCGACAGGAAAGTCGCTCTCGATGGCCGCCGGGCTCGACGGATCTTCGCCNTTGGTGTCGTTTGGTGTGCTCGAACANGCCTACTATGAGCAGATGAGCGCNCTGGCGCGAGGGGGAGTTGACTTGTTTCTGATAGAAACGGTGTTTGACGCCCTCAATGCCAAGGCTGCCATCCACGCAGCAAAGAGAGTGGAGCGCGAGGCGGGCAGGGAGATTCCGATAATGATTTCGGTGACTCTCACCGAGAGCGGGCGCACACTCGCGGGTCAGACCCTCAGGGCGTTTGTCAACACTATCGCTCATGCCAAACCATTGTCGGTGGGTCTTAATTGCGGTTTCGGCGCCGAGGGCATGAAGCCGTTTATCAAGATGTTGAGCGACGTGTCATGTGCCGTGAGCCTCTACCCCAACGCCGGCTTGCCCGACGCTTTGGGGCAATATCGCGAGACTCCCGAGCTTATGGCCGCCAACACCGAGGCGATGTTGCGCGAGGGAGAGGTGAATATTCTCGGCGGATGTTGCGGCACCACTCCGGCCCATATAGCCGCGATGGCTGAAATGGTCTCACACTATAAGCCGAGGGTGATTCCGCCCAAACGGCCGGGAATGAGGCTCGCCGGTCTCGAACCTCTCGAGCTGCTGCCCGAGTCTCCTTTCCTTAAGGTGGGCGAGCGGCTCAATGTAGCCGGGTCGCGCAAATTTCTGCGTCTTATCAAGGAGAAAAACCATGATGAGGCGGTAGAGATAGCTGTGTCGCAGATCTCGGCAGGAGCGGGAGTGCTTGATGTCAATATGGATGACGCTATGCTTGACGCACGGGCTGAGATGACCTCATTTCTGCGTCGCCTCTCCTCCGAGCCTGAGGCCGCGAGGGTGCCCGTGATGATCGATTCGTCAGACTTTGCCGTTGTGACCGACGCTCTCGAGACTGTGCAGGGCAAACCTATAGTCAACTCCATCAGCCTCAAAGAGGGGGAAGAGCATTTCCTCTCTCAGGCGCGCCACATAGCCTCGATGGGAGCCGCTATGGTGGTGATGGCATTTGACGAAAAGGGTCAGGCCGATACATTTGAGCGCCGCATCGAGGTGTGTGGCCGCGCCTACCGNTTGCTGANAGAGGAGGCCGGAATAGACCCCGAGGATATTATCTTCGACCCCAATGTACTGGCGATTGCCACCGGCATTGATGCCCACCGCAATTATGCCCTCGATTTTCTCAGNGCGATAGAGTGGATCAAGGCCAATCTTCCCGGCGCAAAGGTGAGCGGGGGATTGAGCAACCTGTCGTTTTCGTTTCGCGGCAACAACGAGGTGAGAGAAGCCATGCACACCGTTTTTCTTCATCATGCAATCGAGAGGGGAATGGATATGGCGATAGTAAACCCCTCTCCACGCACTCCTNATGACAAGCTCGACCCCGAGTTGCGCGAGGCTGTTGAGGATGTGATTTTNAACCGCTCTGATTCNGCCACCGACCGCCTCATAGAGCTNGCCGCCGGNATAGCCCAACGCGCTCAGGCTGCCAAAGCCTCGGCCAAAGGNGGCGCNAAGNTTGAGGAAACGAAAGAGGCCGATCCGCTTTCTCACCTCAGTGAAATGGTAGTCAAGGGGCATACCTCGGGTATAGATGAGGCGGTAGATGCCGCAGTGGCTGTGACCGGAAGCCCGTTGGGAGTAATCGACGGCCCACTGATGCAGGGCATGAATGTAGTGGGCGAGCTTTTCGGCCGGGGAGAGATGTTTCTGCCTCAGGTAGTGAAAAGCGCGCGCACCATGAGCCTTGCCGTGGCCAGGCTTACCCCTCTTATCGAGGCTGAGCGCGCCGGAAATGCTACCGGCTCGGCGGGTAAAATGCTGATAGCAACAGTTAAAGGCGATGTGCATGACATAGGCAAGAACATCGTGGCGGTGATAATGCGCTGCAATGGNTTTGAGGTGATCGACCTCGGCGTTATGGTGCCNCCCGANGAGATAGTTGATAGGGCGGTGGCAGAAAATGTTGACCTCATAGGTCTCAGCGGACTTATCACTCCCTCGCTCCATGAGATGTGTGTTGTGGCTGAGATGATGGAAGCCCGCGGCCTCAAACTGCCGCTCATGATAGGAGGAGCAACNGCCTCGCCCCTTCACACAGCCGTGAAGATTGCGCCCTGTTATAGCGGTCCCGTGGTCTATACCCGCGACGCGGCGGCCCTCCCGGGAGTGGCCCGCGAATGGGTTGACCCGACCCGTCGCGAAGAACTCTTCGCTTCTCTCAAAGATCAGCAACGTGAGATGAGAGAGGAATATGAAGCTACCCGCGATTTGCTGCCANTGGCTGAAGCNCGNCGTCTCAAACCGGTGTTTGATTACGCTCCCGTTGCCCCTCAAAAATCAGGAGTGACCGAGCTTGAGATACCTGTTGATAAAGAGCTTACTGAGCTGATAAACCGCAAGGCGTTTTATGCCGCATGGCAGTTGCCCCCTTCGGTGTCGGAAAGCTCCGATGACCCTTCGGCGGCTCAGGCGCGTCAGTTAAACAAAGATGCAGCCGAAATGCTCGCCTATTTGGAGGCAAAAGGTTACACTCTCAGAGCCAAGGTGGTTATTCTGTCCGCCCGGAGCGAGGGTGACGATATAGTGGTTGGCGACGGAAGCGTGAGGATTGCAACCTTGCGCCAGCAGACACCGGCCGTGGCCGGCGCACCCGCCGAGCGGCTTGCTTTGGCCGACTTTGTTTCGCCCGATGAGGGGGATTTTGTCGGATTTTTTGCCGTGACTATCGGCCCGGAGCTTCAGCGCGAGATTGACCTTGCTGCCGACGATCCCTATAAAAGTCTGCTGTTGCAGAGTCTCGCCGACCGGCTCGTCGAGGCGGCCACCGAGCTTACCCACCGCAAGGTGAGGGGAGAGATATGGGGCTATGACCTTTCGGCTCCCGACGCCCATTCGCGCAACGAAAACGGCGAGGGGCATGGCATACGTCCGGCGTTCGGCTATCCCTCGCTGCCTGACCAAAGCATAGTGTTTGAGGCAGACAAGGTGCTCAACTATAAGTCGATGGGAATAACCGTCACNGAGACCGGCGCACTCTCACCGTCGGCCACCACCACGGGGNTGCTGTTAGCTCATCCGCGGGCAAGATATTTTTCGGTNGGTCGCACGGGCGATGACCAGAAAACCGACTANGCGCGCCGCCGCGGNNTAGACCGTGATTCGCTCAGGGGTTTTCTTCCCTGACAGGNNTGAGNCTNAGAATCATNACGGNNCGNNNNCGGTCGCAGCTCTTTTTTGACTGNCGCCACACTACCTCTGTGGTGTGCTTACCCTCCGACTTTTCGAGCCAGCTCTCCATGTCGTCTTCACACACTATGAGCCATCCCTCCTCAGCCTCGGGGGAGTAGAGGCGTATTTGGTCGTCGAGGTAGAAGTTGGCGGTGTAGTAGCGCAACATCGGGTCGTTGATATATTCATAAACAGGCTCGTCCTCGGTGTTGAGCTGCTCAATCTGCCGTGCTATGTCGATGTCGCTCTTGGGGTTGAGTATCAGCGGTAGGATTCCCCCGGCCACGGCGCAGAGAATCAATGGTGTTGCCACGACNGAGACAATCGCTTTGAGAGTGGCTTCTNTNCGGCGNAGNTTCATAATCGCCGTCACCAAGGCTGCGACAACGACCACTCCGCTNACCACCACGATTATTCCGCCGTTGAGAATAGGCGAGGCAACCATGGCGAGGCCGACAGCTATGCCGGCAAAGAGAATGATGCGCATATACACCCCCGCATAAAGCTTGCCCCTTCGGGTGGAGGTGATGAGACTGTCGAGCCACACCGTGATGAGATAGGCCACCATGGGATAGACCGGCAGGAGGTAGACGCTGCGTTTGCTGGTGGGAATGCAATAGAACAGAAACACGGTCAGGGCGCATACGCCGGCATAGACTCTCGAGGGGTGGAGGCTGAGATGCCGGTCAAGACCTGATTTCATTTCTTTGACCGATGTGCGCCGCCATTTCACCGCCCACAGAGCGAGTATGCAACCCACGGTTACGGGCAGCAATCCCACAGCCATGGTCATGAAGTTATACCACACCCCGTTTTCGTGAGAGCCGTAGCCCATCGAGCCTGTCATGCGGTTGACATTTTCCTCGATGATGAGGTCGAGAAACTCGNCGCCCCCCTGCATGGCCGCTTNCCAATACCNNAGNGNGGGAAGTATCAGAGAGGCGATTCCGGCGAGGAAGAGCCTCCATGTGATGCGCCACCATTTCCTCAGCCCGCAGGCGAGAACGTAATAAATCCATGCACACATGAGGGGAAGCACCATTCCTACCGGCCCTTTGGTCAGCACCGCTATGCTCATGAGCGGTATAGCTATCCAGGGCAACCCCTTGGCCCCGCGCTGCATGTAGCTGTAGAGATTTATCATGGCTCCGACCATTGCGGCGGTGAGCACCATATCCACCCTGCAGGCCATGCCGGCGCGCCACACCTCGACAAAGCCCATCGTCATGATTGCCGCACAGGCGGCGAGGCCGGGCCGTTGCTGCTCTCCTCTGCGCACAAAGCCATAGAGCGCCATCACCATCGCTATTACCGCTATTGCCGACGGAAGCCGTGAGGTGTATTCGGTGACATGGCCGCCGAGAACCGACGACACCACCGCTATGCACCATGCGAAAAAGGGGGGCTTATAGGGAATATCGGCGCCGAAGCTCACCGGCAATGTCCAGTCGCCGCTGGCAAGCATCGTGACGGCCACGATAGCCTCGCGCGGCTCGCCTTTGGTGTTGAACAGCGAGAGCCCTAACCACGGCAGGAAAGTGAAGGCGGCGAGGAGAAAGACACAGAGGGCGGTATGGTTCTTAACAAAAGATTTCATCAGTTGTGGAGGATAGGCAGGGGGTTATAAAAACAAAAGTGTCGCGACATACATGATGAGTCGGCGACACTTTTTGTGTGGGGTAGAGATTCCGTTTCAGGCCCGTGGGCTCGCAACGGAGTCAGATTATTCTTCGTATTTTTTTACGATAACGGTGGCATTGTGACCTCCGAAGCCGAAGGCATTGCTGAGGGCGGCTCTTACGGGACGCTCCTGAGCTTTGTTGAAGGTGAAGTTGAGGCTGTAGTCAATGTTTTCGTCATCATCGCCCTCCTCGTGGTTGATGGTGGGAGGAATGATGTCGTTTTTCACAGCGAGAATGCTGAACATAGCTTCGAGCGCGCCGGTAGCACCGAGCAGGTGACCGGTCATTGACTTGGTGGATGACAGGTTGAGCTTGTAGGCATCCTCGCCGAAGAGCTCAACGATAGCCTTAACCTCACTCACGTCACCAACGGGGGTTGAAGTGCCGTGAACATTGATATAGTCAATGTCGGCGGTGGTGAGACCGGCATCTTCAAGGGCCATCTTCATCGACAGGATTGCACCGAGACCTTCGGGGTGGGTAGCGGTGATGTGGTAGGCATCAGCCGACATACCTCCGCCGACAACTTCGGCATAGATCTTGGCGCCGCGGGCTTTGGCGTGTTCGAGCTCTTCGAGCACGAGAATAGCCGAGCCTTCGCCGATCACAAAACCGTCACGGCTCTTGCTGAAAGGACGTGAGGCGGTTTCGGGGCTGTCGTTACGGGTCGACAGAGCGTGCATCGAGTTGAAGCCTCCCACACCTGCGGGATAGATGGCGGCTTCGGCACCACCGGTTACAAAAGCGTCGGCTTTGCCGAGGCGTATGTAGTTGAAGGCGTCGATAATGGCATTGTTACTTGAAGCACAAGCCGACACAANACCATNGTTGGGACCGTGATANCCATATTCCANCGACACATNACCCGACGCGATGTCGGCGATCATTTTGGGGATGAAGAAAGGATTATATTTGGGACCGTTTTCCTGGTTGAGGGCATAATAGCCGGCTTCTTCCTCAAAGGTGTGGAGACCGCCGATGCCGGCAGCTACGATCACACCTACGCGATCACGGTTAAGATTGGGTGCTTCTTCAATACCTGAATCGGCAACAGCCTGACGAGCCGCTACAAGGGCATACTGTGCGTAAAGGTCGAGCTGACGCAACTTCTTGCGGTCAATGTGCTCAGCCGCATTAAATCCCTTCACCTCGCAGGCGAACTGGGTTTTAAATTTCGAGGCGTCGAAATGGGTGATGGGTCCGGCACCGCTTTTACCGGCCACTGCGGCAGTCCAAGTCGACTCCACATCAAGGCCGAGCGGAGTGATGGCGCCGAGGCCGGTCACTACTACTCTCTTTAATTCCATTTGAGACAATGGTGATAGGGGATTAGTTATACAAATATACTATGAATTGGGCGACCATCCCCAAAAGAGGGGATGGCTCGCTTAGTTCATAGATGATAGGAAGGTTGTTGCGGAGTGCGCTCCCAACAATCGTGTGAATATCAGGATAGTTATACTATCTTCTGACGAATTACTGCTTGGCAGCGGTGTCGGCTTCGATGAAGCTGATGGCGTCGCCTACAGTCTTGATGCTTTCAGCCTTATCGTCAGGAATAGAGATGCCGAATTCTTTTTCAAATTCCATGATCAGCTCTACGGTGTCGAGAGAATCAGCACCAAGGTCGGTTGTGAAACCGGCAGCGGGGGTTACTTCGTTGGGATCTACGCCGAGTTTCTCAACGATTATATTCTTCACGCGATTTTCAATTTCCTGTGACATAATTTTCTGATTTTATAGTTTGTGTTACTTTTGTTGCAGTTTTTTTGCGGTGCAAAGATAGCGAAAATTATTTCAGCCACGAAAATTTTTCGGCATTAATTAGAAAAAATGTTCTATAATCGGGGTGAAATCCCCGGTTTTGGGGATGTTTGCATGTGNGTGTTAATAAATGTAAACATANCAACTCCCTCCCTGATTGNATTGTTTTTCTATTGAGGAGGCTTTCGGGCCACCTTAATAATATTGATTAAATCATAGAAATNCCATGAATAAGAAANTNTTTTTTGCAGCGCCACTCTTNGGTGCTTCTTTCGCTATAGCTGCCGGGCTGTCATCGTGCAGCAATGATTCGGCATTGGCCTTAGGNTCGGCTTCGATTAAGTCGATCGAGATAGGCACATCGCTCAAAACCTCAGAAAAGGCTTATAGCTTTGTGGAGGATAAAGACAGCTGNTATCTCACCAAGTCGGTATCGGTGGAATGGCCTGTNAAGGTCGGGGCCGCAAATCTCACCCCGCTTCAGGATTCGATTCTCGCGATAGCTTTCGACAAGCCTTCTACCGAAGTTATCGACGACGCCATCACTTCCTATCTTGATGATTACAGCACGGTGGCTGAAAGCGCTACTTCGATCAATCCCGCTCAGGTGCCGTTGTCGACCCGCGCCTATACCATGAAGGTGAGCGTAAAGACTCTTGAAACCACTCCGCTCTATCTCTCCACCCAGATTGTTTCGAGCTCATATCTCGGAGGCGCCCACCCCAACACTGCCATACGTCCCATGACCATCGCGCTCGATTCGGCCAAGGTCATCACGGTCGACAATCTGTTTAAGCCCTCGGCTCTTGAGCATGTCAGGGAGCTGGTTAAGGAAAACCTCGGCCGCCAGCTCAATGTGTCGGGCGACAGGCTCACCGACGCCGGNCTGTTTACCAACGATATACCTCTTTCGCAGTCGGTCTATATAATCAATTCGACNATTGTGTTCCANTACGGTCAATATGAGATAGCNCCTTATTCGATGGGAATGTTCGACGTGGATGTCTACCCCTTCACCGTGCGCGACTGGCTCACCCCGTTAGGTCAGTCATTGTTCCCCGGTCAGCTCGACTGACGCTGTTCCCGGCATAAGATTTTTTCGGCATTCTTCCCCGCCGACAGGGGAGGGATGCCGAAAATCTGTATGGGGAGTATGAAAATATTTAGCCGAGGTTTTGATTTTAAGGGTAAGAATGAGTAATTTTGCCGTAAAATGTCGTTTCTCCCCGACATAATGTCAAGAAATCATCGGAGTGACCAACTCCCCAATCATAACTGCTGAGATAATTATATGGGCCGTATTAATCTTCAGGGTATGGGCGTAGCTCTCATAACCCCTTTTAAATCTGATAGATCTATTGACTTCGACGCTTTGGCGCGGTTGCTTGAATATCAGATTAAAAACGGCATAGACTATCTTGTGGTGCTCGGCACCACGGCTGAGACACCGACGCTCACTCCCGAAGAGCGCCGGCAGATACGTGAGTTTGTTGCCGACCGCGTGGGCGGTCGTCTCCCGCTGGTGCTTGGCATGGGAGGCAACTCCACCGATATGGTGGTGAATGAGCTAAAAACCACCGACCTGAGCAAGTATAGCGCTATCCTGTCGGTGGTGCCCTACTACAACAAGCCGTCACAGGAGGGAATCTATCAGCACTATCGCGCCATTGTCGAGGCTTCGCCCCTCCCCGTTATATTATATAATGTGCCGGGCCGCACAGGTGTAAACATGACAGCCGAGACAACCCTGCGCCTCTCCAACGAGTTTCCCAACATCGTGGGCGTGAAAGAAGCGTCGGGCAACATCACGCAGATGGACGACATCATCAAGCGCAAGCGTGATGATTTTATGGTTATCTCGGGCGATGACGGCATTACCTTCCCCCTCATCACTCTCGGAGCCGTGGGTGTGATAAGCGTGATCGGCAACGCCTTCCCCAAGGAATTTTCTCGCATGGTGAGACTCGCCCTCGAGGGTGACTACGACCGCGCACGCGCCATTCACCACAAATTCACCGAGATGTTCTCGCTGCTGTTTGTCGACGGCAATCCCGCCGGAGTGAAATGCGCCCTCAACGCCATGGGCTTTATTGAGAATGTGCTCCGCCTGCCCCTCGTGCCCACCCGCCTCACCACCGACGAAAAGATCCGCACCGTCCTCAAAGCCCTCGGCTAACCCGCCCCCGGCTCCTCTCCGCTTGCTTCCGCTTATTTCTGCTTGCTTCCGCTCATTTCATTCGCGGCACGAACGGCACCGAGGGAAAAATGGGTGGAAAGGGGGTAAATATTTGGTGGAAAGAAAAAAAAATCTTAACTTTGCAAACGGTTTTACAGCGTGTCATCGGAAAGCGACTGAGAATGATGCACTTAGACGTGATATGAGGCCGATTAGGCAGCCGTAACAACCATATACTATACCACCCAACTCTACAAGAATAACCTCTTAGACGACAAAAGCCATGTCAAAGATTTGTCAGATCACAGGCAAAAAAGCTATCGTGGGTAACAACGTTTCCCACTCAAAGCGCCGCACCAAACGCAAATTCAATGTCAATCTCTTCAACAAAAAATTCTTCTGGGTTGAGGAGCAGGCTTGGATCACGCTCACCATTTCGGCCGCCGGTCTTCGCACCATCAACAAAAAAGGACTCAACGCAGCTATTGAAGATGCAGCTCGCGCCGGTTATCTCACCGAAATCAAATACCTCGATTTTTAACGATTTTCAATCTTAAAATAAAATGGCTAAGAAAGCTAAAGGCAACCGAGTACAGGTAATCCTCGAATGCACCGAACATAAGGCAAGCGGAATGCCCGGTACTTCCCGCTACATCACTACCAAAAACCGCAAGAACACCACAGAACGCCTTGAGTTGAAGAAATATAATCCTATCCTCAAGAAGGTGACTGTTCACAAAGAGATCAAATAAACCTATCCCTTTCTAACATTCTATTCAGCTCTAAGATATGGCAAAGAAAACCGTTGCATCGCTTCAGAAAGGCGAAGGCCGCACATATTCAAAAGTTATCAAAGTTGTTAAGTCGCCTAAAACAGGTGCTTACACCTTCCAGGAGCAGATGGTGCCTAACGACGCCGTTAAAGACGCTCTTAAATAATAGCCTATATAGTTTGGCCGACGTCTCGATTTGAGCCGAAGCTGTAATTATAGATTTTAATCAAGCCGGAAACATCAGATAAATGTGATGTTTCCGGCTTGATTGACTTCGCCCCATAGCCCGCATGGTCTAAACCATAGGGCGGAGTGTGGCGAATTTGACACCTTATTGCCGCTTTTAGCGGGATAATGATTAACTTTGCAACGTGAAAAACGATACAGTGTCGCAATTATCATCAAAGCTGCCCGTGGCCAAGAGGGCGCTTCTGATTATCAATCCCATTTCGGGCACAGCCGGCAAAGAGGGGCTGCCCGACATGGTGAGAGACTATCTGCCTGAATATAAGATTGAAGTGTGCTATACCGAGGGGCGCGGCGACGCAACCCGGTTGGCGAGAATGGCCGTTGACAGCGGTATCCACACCGTGATAGCTGCCGGCGGCGACGGCACGGTCAACGAGATTGCAAGAGCCCTGCGCGACACCCGCGTGGTGATGGGCATAATACCCTGCGGCTCGGGCAACGGTCTGGCCCGCCACCTTAACATCGACATGGATGTTGAGAGCGCGCTTAAGGTGATAAGAAGCAACCATATCGAAGCCTGTGACTACGGCACTGTGAACGGCCGCCCCTTTTTCTGCACTTTCGGAGTGGGGTTTGACGCGGCGGTGAGCAACAGTTTTGCCAAAAGTTCGCGTCGCGGGCGTCTCACCTATGTGCGCGAAACAATTCTCGAATACACCCGCTACCGCCCTCAGAACTATGTAATAACCCGCGGAGATACCGGCGAGGTTATTACCGACAAGGCTTTTCTCGTGGCGGTGTGCAACGCCTCCCAATATGGCAACAATGCCTATATAGCGCCCAACGCCACCATGACCGACGGGCTGCTCGACATCACGATTGTTCATTCGGGTAATCCGATTTCAACCGCGCTCGTGGGCGTTGACCTGCTCACCGGCTACATTGACCGCAACAACATGATCGACACTCTCAAGGTGCCCGCCGTGACAATAGAGCGCCGCGAACCGGGACCTGTGCATCTCGACGGCGAGCCTATGGATATGGGCAGCCACCTCGACATAGTGTGTCATCCGGGAGGCATCAACCTCTACACCCCTGTGAAACAGGAGGATTTCAAGCCGCTCATCACTCCCGTGAGAGCGTTTATGAGAGACATTCATTATGCCTTTCTCCATATTTTCAGACACAGTATATAAAAACATCTACCAATAATAATACTATCCACTTCATATCATGGCACTTCAATGCGGAATCGTAGGACTCCCCAACGTGGGAAAGTCCACTCTGTTTAACTGTTTGTCGAACGCTAAGGCTCAATCGGCCAACTTCCCCTTTTGCACTATCGAGCCTAATGTCGGTGTGATCACCGTGCCCGATGAGCGACTCAACAAGCTTGTGGAGATGTGTAATCCCCGCTCAGTGGTGCCCGCCACCGTAGAGATAGTAGATATAGCCGGTCTTGTGAAAGGCGCCAGCAAGGGTGAGGGCCTCGGCAACAAATTCCTCGCCAATATCCGCGAGACCGACGCCATAATTCATGTGCTGAGATGTTTTGACGACGACAACATCACCCATGTCGACGGCTCGGTTGACCCCGTGCGCGACAAGGAGATAATTGATGCCGAGCTGCTGCTCAAGGACCTCGAGACCGTTGACAGCCGCATCAACAAAACTCAGAAACAGGCTCAGACCGGCGGCGACAAGGTTGCCAAGATGCAATATGAGGTACTGGCCCGCATCAAGGAGGCTCTCGAAAAAGGTCTCCCCGCCCGCTCGGTAGAGCATGACACCGTAGATGAGCAGAAGTTTGCCCGCGAGCTTTTCCTGCTCACCTCCAAGCCGGTGCTCTATGTCTGCAATGTCGATGAAGCTTCGGCCGTAAACGGCAACAAATATGTCGATGCTGTGAGGGAGGCNATCGCCGACGAGGGCGCCGGAATGTTGATAGTGGCAGCCGCCACCGAGGCCGACATCGCCGAGCTCGACACCTATGAGGAGCGTCAGGAGTTTCTGGCCGAGATGGGCCTTGAGGAGAGCGGCGTGAGCCGTCTCATCCGCGCTGCCTACAACCTGCTCGACCTCCAGACATTCTTCACCGCCGGAGCCGACGAGGTGAGGGCATGGACCTTTATGCGCGGCAGCAAGGCTCCCAAATGCGCCGGTATAATCCACACCGATTTCGAGAAAGGATTTATCCGCGCCGAGGTTATCAAATATCCTGACTTTGTGGAGCTTGGCAGCGAGGCGGCAGTGAGAAACGCCGGTAAGATGAGCATTGAGGGCAAGGAGTATGTCGTGGCCGACGGCGACATCATGCACTTCCTTTTCAACGTTTAAGAGAGTTAAGCCCCGAAACACCGACTTTTTTTGTAATTTTGTATCTTTAATCAACACATTTTTAAGATTATGGAATCACAGCGTAAAGTGAGAGTGAGATTTGCCCCGTCACCCACAGGGCCTCTGCATATAGGCGGCGTGCGCACCGCTCTGTTTAACTATCTGTTTGCCCGTCAGAATGGCGGCGACATGATTCTGCGCATCGAAGACACCGACTCCCAGCGCTTTGTGCCGGGTGCCGAAGACTATATCAACGAATCTCTCGCCTGGCTCGGCATCAAGATCGACGAAGGCGTGAGGGAAGGGGGCAACTATGGTCCCTACAAGCAGAGCGAGCGCCGCGACATCTATCGCGAGCATGTNAANATGCTGCTCGACAACGGCAAAGCCTANATTGCCTTTGATACCCCCGCCGAGCTCGAAGAGGCCCGCAACAACCACCCCAATTTCCAGTATGACGCGTCGACCCGCATGTCGATGCGCAATTCGCTCACCCTGGGCGAGGAGGAAACAGCCCGTCTGATTGCCGACGGCGAGAAATATGTGGTGAGATTTAAGGTTGAGCCGGGCCGCGACGTAGAGGTCAACGACCTGCTGCGCGGCAAGGTGGTGATCAACTCCAATGTGCTCGACGACAAGGTGCTTTATAAGAGCGCCGACGACCTGCCCACCTACCACCTCGCCAATATCGTCGATGACCACCTGATGGAGGTGTCACATGTGATTCGCGGCGAGGAGTGGCTCCCTTCAGCCCCCTTGCATGTGCTTCTCTATGAGGCTTTCGGCTGGAGCGACACCATGCCCTCGTTTGTTCACCTGCCCCTGCTGCTCAAACCCGACGGCAAAGGCAAGCTCTCCAAGCGCGACGGTGACCGTCTGGGCTTCCCCGTGTTCCCCCTCGAATGGCACGACCCCAAGAGCGGCGAAACCTCACGCGGCTATCGCGAGAGCGGCTACCTGCCCGAAGCTGTTGTCAACTTCCTTGCCCTCCTCGGCTGGAATCCCGGCGACGACAGCGAGATTATGTCAATGGATGAGCTTATTGAGAAATTCTCGTTTGACAGATGCTCGCGCTCGGGTGCCAAATTCGACTACGAAAAAGGCAAGTGGTTTAACCACAAATATCTTCAGGAGCTCGCCCCTGAGCGTCTCACCTCTCTGTTTAAGAAAGAAATGGAGCTTCACGGCGTTAATCCCGCTGATTTCTCCGACGAATATATCACCCGCGCAATCGCTATGGTGAAAGACCGCGTGAACTTTGTGAGCGNGCTTTGGGATGTGGCCGGATTCTTTTTCCGTGACCCCGAAAGCTACGACCCCAAAGCTGTCAAGAAACGCTGGAGCGAGAATATGCCCGCTATCATGGGCGAGCTCATCGAGGTTATCAAGCCTCTCGACGACTTCTCGGCTGCNGCTGCCGAGCCTATAGTGCTCGGATGGATTGCCGANAAGGGNTATCACCTCGGCAATGTGATGAATGCGTTTCGTCTCTGCGTGGTNGGTGANTGCNAAGGCNCCCNCATGTGTTGACATCANCGAGCTGATGGGCAANGANGCTACCATTGCCCGCATCGAGAANNGCATTGCCAACATCAAGCCTGCTGAATAAAGTGAACCCTCTCTATAACACCGGCATAGCGCTCTATTCGCTTGGAGTGAAAACTGCGGCCGCCTTCGGCCACCGCAAGGCTATGCTCATGACCGCCGGCCAACACTCCACCTTCAGCCTGGTAGGGCAGTGGGTGGAGAGCCTCGGCGGGAAGCGCCCCGTGTGGTTTCACGCTGCCTCGTTGGGAGAGTTCGAGCAGGGGCGCCCGGTCATCGAGCGTCTGCGCCGCGACTATCCCGACATTCCGGTTGTGTTGAGTTTCTTCTCCCCCTCGGGCTATGAGGTGAGAAAAAACTATCAGGGGGCTGATCTGGTGGTCTATCTGCCGTTTGACACCCCCGCCAATGCGTGCAGGTTTGTTGACATGCTCAATCCGCTTGCCGCCGTGTTTGTGAAATATGAGTTCTGGGGCAACTATCTGTCAGCCCTGAGCNGGAANGGTGTGCCGGTATTTCTGATAAGCGCTATCTTTCATCCTCAGCAGCCCTTTTTCAAGAAATGGGGCGGCATGTTCAGGAAGATGCTCGGGTCATATAACACATTTTTTGTGCAGAACGAGCAGTCGGCTTCTCTGCTCCAGTCGGCCGGTGTTGACAAGGAGCGTATCGTGGTCTCGGGCGACACAAGGTTTGACCGCGTGACCGACAATCTCAAGTCGGCGCCCAAGGTTGAGGCTGTGGAGCGCTGGGTGGCTGAACACCCTGAGAAATTCACCTTCATAGCCGGATCGAGCTGGGAGCCTGACGAAGATATTTATGCCGGCTGGGTGGCGCGTCATCCCGAAGTNAGAGTNATCATAGCCCCTCATGAGTTTAACGAAGCGCGCCTCGCGGCTCTTGAACAGAAATTCGGCCCGNGCGTGGAGAGATTCAGCTCGGTGTCGCGGTTTAATGAAATCAAGCCTGACACAAGGGTGCTGATTATCGACTGCTTCGGCCTGCTNGCCACNCTCTACCGCTACGGNTCNTTGGCCTATGTGGGCGGAGGTTTCGGGGCCGGTATCCATTCGGTTGCCGAGGCTGCCGTCTATAATCTGCCCGTGGTGTTTGGCCCGCGCTACAAGAAGTTTAAGGAAGCCTGCGACCTCATTGCCGAGGGTGGAGGCTTCTCGGTCGACACCGTGGACTCATTCGATGAGCTGGCTGACAAATTCTATACCGACGATGAGGCTCGCCGCAAAGCGGGAGCCAAGGCCGGCGGATATATCGCCGCAAACCTCGGCGCAACCGACAAGGTGATCGAACATCTCTCACGCTATCTATGACCGTAGCAGAGACCCTGAGATATATCGTTGAGCGTCTGTCGCCAGCTGTCGCCTCTCCGGGTGAAGCACGGGTGATGGCCGGCATGATTATGGAAAGTCTGAAAGGCTATTCGGCTACCGACTTGATAATCAAAGCCGATTCGCCTGTCAGCGAATATATCATGACCAAGGTCAATGAGGCGGTGGAGAGATTGCTGCGTCATGAGCCGATACAATATATCACCGGCTACACAACTTTCTACGGCCTGAAGCTCGCCGTCAACAGCAGTGTGCTCATTCCGCGCCAGGAGACTACCGAGCTGGTNGAAATGATANTCGGGGAGTGGAGCGACAAAACTGACCTCAGGGTGGCAGACCTGTGTGCCGGNAGCGGCTGCATAGCTCTCGCTCTTGCCCGAAACCTCCCTTTCTCAAAGGTCACCGCCGTTGAGCTNAGCGATGCCGCTATCGAGGTGGCCCGCGAAAATGCGCGCGCCCTTAAATGTAACATCCGCATCGTCAAGGCCGACGTGCTCAAGATGCCGCCTCCCTTCACCCCTCAATATGACATAATAGTCAGCAATCCCCCCTATGTGCTTGAGCGCGAGCGCTCTGAGATGGAGGCCAATGTGCTTGACTATGAGCCTGAAATGGCGCTGTTTGTGCCCGACGATGACCCTCTGCGCTTCTATAAGGCAATCAACCGCTATGCCGCCGCGGCGCTTAGACCGGGAGGAAAGATTTACTACGAGCTTAATCCTCTCGANGCAGATAAGCTTGCCGACCTTATGCGGAATGAGGGNTGGGAAGATGTGGAGATAACCCTCGACATTTCGCGNCGCAAGAGATTTATCAGCGCAAGGCGTTCGGCCGATAAGAAATAACCGTGAGAACTTATGAGTGGAAACTTTCGCCGNAAAACTATAACGGTCGAAGCCGCCACCGAGAGGCTGGAGACTCTTTGCGCCCGCTCGGAGCAGTGCAGCTATGAGCTGACGGTTAAGATGAAACGCTGGGGTCTGAGTGGCGCTCAGATAGAGGCTGTGATCGAAGGCCTCACTCAGCGGGGCTATCTCGACGATCAGCGGTTTGCCAACGCTTTTGTGTCAGATAAATACCGGTTCAGCTCATGGGGCCGCCGCAAGATTATGGCCGCGTTGGCNGCCAAACGCATTCCCTCGGCCATGGNGCGNGAGGCTCTCGGCGAAATCGANCCCGATATCTATNCCGGGCGGCTTGATAACGCCCTCAGGGTGAAAAACAGAAGTCTGCCCGACGATATGGAGCCGCTGATGAAGCGCCGCAAGCTCTATCAGTTTGCACTTGCGAGGGGCTATGAGAGCGCCGAGGTCTCAAAGGCGATAAGAAGATTGACCGACTCACCGACTGAGGAATGGGCCGACTGAGCGACATGTTGCGGCTGGGAGCGAGAGGGCTCCTTTCGGTGGTGTGGCCCGAGAGATGCGGCGTGTGTGGCCGCAGGCTCACCCGCGAGGAGCGTCTGCTCTGTCTCGGATGTGAGATAGATCTTCCCCGCACCAATATTCATCTCGACGATTTTTCGGAGATTCACAAGCGGTTGGGCCATAAGGTGATAGTTGAGCGCGCCGCCTCCTATTTCTATTATGTTCCGGGAGGAGGATATGCCGCTCTGATCCATGAAGCCAAATATCACAACCGCCCCTCCACCGGGCGCCTGTTGGCGCGGGGTTTTGCCGACGAGCTTAAGCCTACAGGCTTTTTTGACGACATCGACGCAATTGCGCCGGTGCCCCTCCATTATTCAAAATTGCTCAAAAGGGGTTACAACCAGTCGCGCTATATAGCTTTGGGGCTCAGCGACGAGACCGGCATTGAGGTTGTGGATATTCTCAGATGCCGCAAGGCTCATGCCACTCAGACCCGCAAATCTGCTTTGGAGCGTTGGCGCAACGTCAAGGATACATACAGCTCGCGTTCATGTCAGGGATTGCAACACATTCTTGTGGTCGACGATGTGATAACCACCGGGTCGACACTTGCGGCATGTTGCGAAGCGATCGCCGCGACCAATCCCGGCGTGAAAATCAGTGTCCTCACCCTNGGCCTCGCCGGCGTCAGCTAACCTCCACCCCTCCGCGGCTATTTGCCCCAGCGGGAGAGCTGGGTTTGGGCGAGGCGTTGCTCGGCGGGGTTGTCGGCAGGATTCCAGAAGCGGGTGGAGCCGTTGAGCTTATCGGGGAGGAATTGCTGACGCACAAAGTGGCCCGGATAGTCATGGGCATATTTATAGTCGGCGCCATAGCCCATTTTCTTCATCAGCGAGGTGGGGGCGTTGCGCAGATGGAGCGGCACGGGGAGGTCGCCCGATTTCCTCACCTCGGCGAGGGCGGCATCAATAGCCAGATAAGCCGAATTGCTTTTGGGAGAGGTGGCGAGATAGATGGCACATTCGCTCAGCGGAATGCGCCCCTCGGGCCAGCCTATCTTGCGGAGTATGTCGAAGGTGGCGTTGGCGAGGAGGAGAGCATTAGGGTTGGCGAGGCCAATATCCTCGGCGGCGAGAATCACCAGGCGGCGGGCGATAAACTCGGGGTCTTCGCCCCCTTCAACCATTCGGGCGAGCCAGTAGACGGCGGCGTCGGGGTCGCTGCCACGAATGCTTTTGATAAAGGCCGAGATGATGTCATAGTGCATTTCGCCGTTTTTGTCATAGGCGGCCGGATTTTCCTGAAGGCGGTCGGTCACCACTGCGTCGTTGATTACAATCTCCTCGTCGGGAGCGGTGGANTGTTCNAGCAGATCGAGNATGTTGAGCANCTTGCGGGCGTCNCCGCCGGCAAATCTGAAGAGCGCGGTGGTCGATTCGACCGTCACCTTGCGCTTGGAGAGCAGGGGGTCGTCGGTAATGGCGCGGTTGAGCAGGGTGAGCAGGTCGGCCTCTTCGAGCGGGCGGAGGGTGTAGACCTGCGCGCGGGAGAGCAACGGCCTTATGACCTCAAACGAGGGATTTTCGGTAGTGGCGCCTATAAGGGTGACGATGCCTTTCTCAACGGCGCCCAAGAGTGAATCCTGCTGCGACTTGTTAAAGCGGTGGATTTCGTCGATGAAGAGCACCGGACGCGAGCCGGTGCCGAACATGCTGCCCGCCTCGGCTTTGCATCGGTCGAGCACCTCGCGCACTTCCTTCACTCCCGAGGTCACGGCCGAGAGGGTGAAAAAGGGAGCCTTGACGGTGTTGGCGATGATGCGCGCCAGAGTGGTTTTGCCCACACCCGGAGGGCCCCAGAGTATGAACGATGACACACGCCCGGAGTCGATCATGCGGCGCACTATCGATTCGGGCCCTACAAGGTGGCTCTGCCCCACATATTCGTCGAGTGTGCGGGGTCTCATTCTTTCGGCAAGCGGTTGATTCATAGCGATAGATGTTAAGTTTTCAGACTATAGGTGTGTGTCACGCGGAGGGATTTAATATTCAAAATCGGAAGCTGTCACGCTGACGGCTCCCGATTTTGAGTTAGGTTTTTATAATCAGTTTTTAAGAGTCGGATTATTTGTTGAGTTTCTCGATTACACTCTTAACTGATTCGTTGGTGGGATCAAACACGAGGTATTTCTCGAGATAATCCACGGCCTTTGTCTTGTCAACGTCAACATAGTAGATGCCGAGCAGATAGTAGGCAGCCTTGTAGCTGGCGAAGTTTTTCTCTTTGTTGGCGGGATCGGCGTCAAAGATTTCGATCATCTTCTCGTAGGCATTGGCCATTTCTTCGGTGGGCTTGTTGTTGTTGGCCGAGAGGAGGAGCTGACCTTTGGTGCGGTAGAGAGCGGCGTTGTCGGGCACTTTCTCGATAGCCTGGTCGATATATTTCAGACCTTCAACGGCGGCAGCTGTGCGCTCTTCTGAGCCTTCGGGCAACTGGCGGGCGTAGTTGTCATAGCGGCGGGCCATGTTGAAGATGTCGTTGACCGAACCGTTGCCGGCGTCGAGATACTGCTTCATCACGTTGACGGCTTCCTCACCCTGACCTGCGCGGTCGAGAGCGGCTGAGAGAGAGGGGAGAAGGTCAGCTTTGTCGGGGTTGGCGGCTACGGCCTGGCGATAGATCTCAACAGCCTCGTCGTTCTTGCCCTGGTCCATCAGAGCGTCGGCAAAGAGGATATAGTCGTTGGGAATCTTCTCGATTTTCTGGTCGGCGAAGAGACGACGGCCGGCTTCCTCGGCAGCTGCATAGTTTTTCTGAGCGTTGTGGTTGAGCATGAGCAGACGGAACATATAGGCGTTCTCGGGGTCTACGCTGAGCACCTTGTTGGCGATAGCAAGGCTCTCGTCATATCTTTCGGCTGAGTGGAGAAGACCGGCAAAGCGCTGTTCGTCGTTCTGGAAGTGGTTGGGGTTCTCCATATATTTCTCATACTGGAGACATGCCGAGCCAAACTGCTTGTTGTCGTAGTATTTTTCGGCAAGTTCGCGCTGGGCGAGGGCTGAGTTGGGCTCAAGAGAGTTGAGCTCAACGAGCTTCTCGATGGCATACTGGGGATTAACGTGGAAATAGGCTGAGGCATATTTCACATAGGCTTCGCGGTTAACGTTGCCTTTGTCAGCGTCCATCGAGATAGCCATGTTATATTTACCTGCGGCTTCACCGGGGTTCTGGTTCACGGCCATGTCACCCTGAAGGATATAGGCGGCAGCTTCCTTGTTTTTGGAATCTTTCATTGCCTTGGCGATATACTTGTCGATATCGTCCTTGTAGAGGGTGGGATCGACATTGAAATAAGCGCGGGCAACATTGGCTACGGTCTCGGTGTCTTTTTTGTTGAGCTTCATAGCCTGGTTGAAGTAGTCTTCGGCGGTTTTCTTGTCACCCTCCTTGAGAGCAACCTGGCCGAGGCCGATGAGGTTGTTGGGATAGGTGGGGTTGACCTGAGAGCCTTCGGTGAAATATTGTTTTGCGGCGCTGATATTGCCTTCTTTAAAGGCGATCTGGCCGAGATAGTAGTCGCTCACGGCCTTGTCGGTCGAGGGATCGTTGAGAGTTTTTTCGAGAATTGTTTTTGCTACGTCAAAACGGTCGGCGTTGTAGTTGTCAACACCGTCGTGATAGCCCTGAGCGGAGATTGTTGAGAATCCGCCGATCACGAGGGCAGCCAGCAGAGATGCTAATGATTTCTTCATTTTTGTAGGGTTATGCGGTTGGTTATTATTTCGGTTGATTGGTGGGTGAGGCAGCAGTGCCGCCTGCGAGTAAAAACGTTTGGTTGATTGGTTTTATTATACATGGAGCACCCGCGAAGATCAAATTTTTGATATTTTGACCTTTCGCGGGGCAATAAGTTTAATCAGGTTATTTGATTTGGTGAGAAGTTCATTCTGTCAGTTCAACTCTTTGGGTATACATTATGTCGGGCAACACGCCGGTCATCTGAATCAGTTTCTGACCCTGGAAGCCTGTGAGGAAGGAGTAGAAGCCGTGGGTCACGGTGCCTCCCGAGGCTGTGGAGATGGCATATACCGAGCGGGTGAGGGGATATTGACCCGAGTAGATGTAGTATTGATAGGGGGCGTAGCCTTCCACCTCGTCGTCGCGCGAAATCTTGAGCACCTTGACCTCGGTGGCAAAGTCGGGGGCTATGGTGTCGGTGCCTTCGAGGGCGGCATATTTTTCCTCGCTCGAGAGAGCTTTGGTGTTCATGTCGGCGCTGATCCAGCTCACACCAAGTATGCCGATGGCGTTTTTGTTGGCGGCAACGGCCTTAAACACATCCTGGCTCGACTGCTGGGCGAAGACATTTTCACCAAGGCGACCTCCGTGGAGAATCGAGTCGCGCATATATTTAACTGTCGACGAGCCCTGGTGGTCNAACACCACCTCGNTNTTGCCGAGGTCGTTGGGCNACACATTGTTCCAATCGGTTTCCTTGCCTGAGAGAATGTCGGCGAGCTCGCTGATTGAAAGCTGCTCAACATTGTTGGCGGGGTTGACGATGAGNGCGATGGCGTCGACGGCGATGCGGTGNTGACGCACNGCCCTGCGCTGGCTCTTGAGNTANGAGATTTCTTTGTCGGTGAGGGTTCTCGAGGCTACCACCATGCGGGCGCTGAGATTAAACAGCGAGTCGAAGGCGGCGTTTTCATCAACGTAATATGCCATGATGTTAGCATCGGGATAGACATACTCATAGACGTCGATTTCCTGAGACAATATGTTTTCGAAGCTCTGATCGCAGGCCACTACCGCCATGCCGTTGGAGGCCGAGGGTTTGTTGCGGTCATATTTTCCGCAGCCGGTCATGGCTGACAGGCTCACGAGAGCCGTCACGACGAGTGCTGCTATCAGTCGGGTTGTCATGGGTGAAGGGGAGTTTGTCGGGGATTAATAACTCTGGGGTTGAAGCCTGTCAGTCGATACGGGCAAACTGTCGGTAGGCACGCCAGATGCCGTAGACCACGAAGATTGCGCCGCCGACCCAGCGAAGCCAGGCCCAGTCGCCTGTAAACCACGGGAATGCACCGCAGAAGCAGAGAATGCCCATGCCTACATAGATTATAATCATGATAATGCCGAAAATGTTGCGCATCACACCCGGTGTTGCTTCTTTAGCTGAGCGTCGTGTATCGTTAGTCATAATAGATAGTTGAAGTTTGGTTATGAATAATAAGTTTAACACCTTGACGCCGAAGCTAAGCTGACGGGCGACTGAATCGGTGTTTATTTATCAACGCCTCAGAGCGAAGTTTTGTTCTGAGCAGTGATGATAAAAAAACTCGGTGTCGGGGTGGTGTCAGGGGTTTCGGTATCTTGACCGGGTAAAGTTACTAAAAAAATCGAAACTGAGCAATTTAGTCACGATTTTTTGTAGATTTTTGGTTGCGGGGATGGTGGGTGAGGATTTCGCGCCTCAGGGCCGAGCGGTCGATGTGGAGATAGATTTCGGTGGTGGCGATACTTTCGTGGCCGAGCATCTGCTGAATGGCGCGCAGATTGGCGCCCCCTTCAAGCAGGTGGGAGGCGAAGGAGTGGCGCATGGTGTGGGGCGAGATGGTTTTTCTCACTCCGGCGGCTTCGGCGGCTTTGCGCACGATATAGAATATCATCACGCGGGTGAGGGGGGTGCCCCTCCGGCTGATAAACAGATAGTCGCCGCAGCCCGGTTTTTCGGTAAACTCGGCACGCGCCTCAAGCCATAGCCTTATCTCGCGCAGGGCTGTCTCCGACATCGGTACGAGCCTCTGCTTCTTGCCCTTACCCTCGACTATTAGATATTGGTTGTCGGCATAGATGCGTGAAATCAGCAGCCCCGTGAGCTCGCTCACACGTATGCCGCAGCTGTAGAGGGTTTCGAGAATGGCGCGGTTGCGCTGACCCTCGGGAGTTGAACAATCGATCGACGAAATCATTGCGTCGANTTCGTCGGTNGTGAGAATTTCGGGGAGCTTGCGGGAGGAACGGGGATTTTCGAGCAGNGTGGTGGGGTTGACCGAGATGTGCTGCTCCTCCATCAGNAAGTGNAAAAACGACTTCACGCCCGAGATGANGCGGCTGCGGGTGGCTACCGCTATGCCGAGGTCGAGGAGCGAGGCCACAAAGGTGTGGAGGTGGGAGAGGGTGACCTCCTTGAGCGGCAGGTTTTCAGCCTCGACAAAGCCGATGAGCTTGCAGGCGTCGTCATGATAGCTCTGACGGGTGTTGTCCGACAGGCCTTTCTCCAGTTTCAGATAGGCGTCGAAATCCTGAAGCAGAAGGGTGTGGGTCGGAGTCATCAGAAGTTGAGGGTGAAGGTCTGGCNGGGGAGNCCCGGGTCGTAGACGGCGATGAGTTTGTCGGGCGAGTGGAAAATCATCGCGTTNAGACTTTGGGCTATCTCGCGGCGCTGAGGGGTGAGAAACACCAATGTTCCGCGACTCACACCCCGCAGGCAGGGGGCTATTTCGCCCGGGATTTTCTCGCCTATTATTATGAGCGGTCGCTTCGAGCGGGAGTCATAGCCGGTTAACTCCTCGGGGGTTGTGAGGCGGGTGACTTCGGTGGCACACCTGGCCGAGAGCATGGCGAGGGCTTCGTCACACCCCGGGGGGAGAGTGCCGATGGTGGCTATACGGTTGTCGCCGAGGCGCATTATCACCCTCATAAGCCANCGCCAGCGGCGGCTGAGGCTTTTTTCNTCATAATAGGCGTAGCCCCGGGGCTGACGCAGGGTTTCGGTGATGAAGCTGAAAGCAAAGGGGCTGTGAATGCCGAAGCCTTTGGANTGGCGCGCGCGGTTGAGCCATCTCAGCGGGTGNAGAGAGGCTCCGGCTATTTTCGACATCATCAGCGGGCGAGGCATCACTTCTTGGATTTTTTGCCGGCAGGGAGATTGAGCGCGGTTATCACTCCGGCGGCTATGGCGATCACCAGCATGAGGTAGATAATCGACACTGAGGCATAGGCGATTCCCTCGGTGGTGTGGAGGCTTTCGGGGTCAAATACCATCTCTATGGTGTGGCGGCCGGCGGGGAGCCTGATGGCGCGCAGCAGATAGTCGACTCGCGCGATGTCAACCGGGGTGCCGTCGACGGTGGCGTGCCATCCCCAGGGGAAATATACTTCGGAGAATACTGCCACACCTCCGTTAGCTGAGTTGGCGGTATAGGTGAGGCGGTCGGGGGCGTAGGTGGTGAGGNGGNTGTAGTCGAGGCTGTCGGTGCGCAGCNCGGGNTTGCCGAGTATCGGCTCCATCACCTTGTCGGCCACGGCGGTATAGAGGGGTGAGATAGTGTCGAGGGCGGCCATTTCGGCGTCGGCTCCGTCGGCATAGACGATCCGGTCTACAAACCATGCGTTGCCATAAGCCTCGGTGTTGAGGTGAGCCTCGCCGCCGAAGTCCACTATATAGCGGGCGTTGAGCATGTTGGCCACATTCCAATCGGAGTTGTCAACCTCGTTTGAGGTGAAATGCGACAGGTGGCGGTCGATGAGGTCCTGATAGCGGGTGAGCTTGGCGGCGTGATAGCCTCCGATAGCCTTGTGATAATAGGAGGGGCCGGGCTGATAGAACTGCGGGAGGTTAAACACACGGTAGTGGGTAGTGGTGTCGGCGAGTATCCTCCGGTCGGTGTCGGTGAGGGGGAAGGGGTCGGCGCCGGCAAGCACGGGCGAGATAAACGAGTCGTGGTCGAGATAGCGCTTGTTGACCATATAAAGGTCGCCGCATACCAGTACTCCGCATACAACTACGGCAATGGTGGCCGAGAGTTTGCGGCGGTAGTAGAGCAGCAAAAGGGCGAGGCCGAGGGCGGTGATGATGAGCGAGCGGAGGGAGTCGGCGGTCACCATTGATTCGCGGAGGTCTCTCACGGCCACATATACGGCGGGATTTTCAAGGCTGAGGGCGCGGATAGTGGCCTGGTCAGCTCCCTGGGCGGCGAGGGCGTTTGAGATATATTGGTCAGAGGCATAGTCGTTTTCGGTGACGGGGTTGCCAAACACTCCGGGGCTCACCACTCCGAGCAGACAGATAACTATCACCACGCCGAAGCCTATCATGAGGGGCGTCTTGACTTTGGCCCATTTCTCGGAGGGCTTGCCGTCGAGCAGCTTGCCGAGGGCGAGCATGGCTAAGAGCGGCATGGTAAATTCGGCTATCACCAGAATCGACTCAACCGTGCGGAAGCGGTTATACATCGGCATGTAGTCGATCATCAGGTCGGTAAACCACATGCAGTTTCTTCCGAGAGCCAGCAGTATCGAGAAAAGGGTGAGAATCAGGAGCACCCATTTCAGCGGACCTTTCACCACAAAGCAGCCCACGAGGAAGAGCGCAACTATCAGCGCGCCGACATACACCGGGCCGTTGGTGCCCTCCGGCTCACCGAAATATTGCGAGGCCCATTGCAGATATTGGGCGGTGGCGCGGTCGATTTTGCCCTCGTTGACCATTTTCTGAGCCTCGGGCAGATCGGCGAGGGTGAGCTGACGGTGTGAGCCTTTTTCGGGCTTGATGCTTGCGCCACCCTTGATGTTGGGAATCAGCAGCGAGAATGTCTCGGCGCGGCCATAGGAATATTGGGTGATATAGTCACGGTCAAGACCTCCGTTCTTATCGCCGGTCGGGGCGGTTTCGCCCACAGGGGTGAGGTCGGAGTGGTTGCCGCGCATAGTCTGCTTGCTATATTCATAGGTGTTGTAGAGGCTCGGCAGATTGGCGCCAACGGCAAGCGCGGCAGCCACGGCGAGCACACATGTGGCGATCGAAAATCTTTTGAGATTGCCCGCGCGGAGAGCCTTGACAAAGGCGGCGATCACAAACCCTATCACCACAAAGATGAAATAATAGCTCATCTGCACATGGTTGCCAGCTATCTGCATCATGGCGAAAAGGGCTGCCAGAGCTCCGCCGAGCAGATACCTGCCCCTATAGGCCAGCACTATGCCGGCAAATGTCGGCGGGATACAAGCCAGAGTGATGAATTTCCATATATGCCCAGCACCTATTATTATAATAAAGTAGCTCGAAAATCCGTAGGCTATGGCGCCGATGAGAACCACCGGCCATTTCATTCTCAGCGACAGGCCGAGAATCAGAAATCCCACCATCATCATCACGAGCAGATTGGCCGGGGAGGGGAGCCCGAGACCCATCACTGTGTTTATCCATGAGAAAAGTTTTGAGGAGCCATAGCTGGGCGAGATCTGAAATGTCGGCATGCCCGAGAAGAGCGAGTTGGTCCATCTCGGCGAGTGGCCGGTAGCCTCGGCCCACTGCTGCGCCTCATGGCCTATGGCCGCGCCCTGGCGGCAAGGCGGGGAAAGACGGCAAGAACGGCAAAGACGGCAAGAACGGCACCAGCACGGAATTCCGCTTCCGCATCACGGCCAGCGACGAGACCCCCGGCAGACCGCAGGCGGTCAGGAAT
>WFLX010092238.1_pt1 | contig 27262 bp, 20 predicted proteins | sample 4967041 | NCBI WGS metagenome assembly WFLX01 (sample SAMN12857096, study PRJNA449069) | gut metagenome | isolation source: stool from male and female vole | host: Microtus ochrogaster | place: USA:Florida | collected 2017
AAGGCAGTCAGCAAGTCGATTCCCAATCCCAAGCGAATGCTGTTGCGTTTTGGCGTGGTGCTTCCGTCGCTGTTTACGCCGGAACAGAAGCAGTTGTTTTCTACGGTCATTTTGGAAAACAACACGGGCGAGCCGGTGTATTACATGGACGAATGGTTCCGGGACATCGGATTGGGGCGGCTGACGCTCTCTGCCACTGACGAGGCGCGTCCCAAAAAAGCGGCGGGCGGCGTGGACCAGCAGCAGTTGCTTTCGCTCAAAGGGAAGAACGACGGCAAGTTGCAGACGGCAGAAAATATGCTGACCAGCAAGGAAAGCGAGCGGCATGCGATGGAGTCTGAGCTGCGCGGTCGGATTGACACGTTGTGCAACCATTTTCCGCTTCCCAACCTTGAGCCGCATACGTCCGCATATACGGAGGCACAGCTGAAACTGTTTGGCGACATTCAGGAACGGCTGCGCGCGCTGCAACGGAACAACAAAGAAATCGTCAATTATCTGCGTGAGCTGGAAGCGGCAAGGACGACGGCGAATTCGTTGAATGCAAAAATGAACGATCAGTCGGTGACGATGGAAGTAAGCAATGCCGATTTGGAGGTGGAATTCAACACGGTGCGCCAGATGGCAAAGATGACGATCGGGCGCAAGGGAAATCAGTTTCCCGTGTTCACGCGCGAATTCTATCATTGTATTCCCCAGCTGACCGGCTTCCGCGAGAATGTCATCAACACGCTTCATTGGATTGAATCAATCGATCCGACTGCGTTCCACCGTATCCACAAGAATACGCCGAACCGCATCGTTCCTTACGTGCTGCTGTTGCCCACTTACGGCGATTTCGGTTTCTGCTGGGAACCGTTTGACCGCTATAACCGGGTTACCAGCCGGGGCAGAATCGTCGTCCCGATGTATCCGCGCGATTTGAAAGTGTCGCTGCTCATGGCGGTTGCCGATTTGCGCTGGCAGGTCGCCAAAGAAAAGGCATCGTTCTACTGGATGGAAGAAGGGCTGACGGGGCAATATTATCAGTGGATAGAGGAGCAGAAACTCAAGGGCGATTTGAAATCGTTCTTTATTGCCGATTACGTGCTGTGGATGACCAAAGAGGCGAACGGTACGCAGGTCATGGACAAAAAACTGCGCGCGATTTTCTGGCGGTTTGTTCCGTTTGCGCAGGAAAAGAAAGACGACTTGAAAAAACGTAGCATGGTCTACGCGGAGTTGTATCAGCGCGACTTGAACCGTGCGATGAGCGACGGCTATTGATTCGTGCGGAGCGTTTTATGCCCTGGCACTTGCGTTGGGGCAGGTTGATTGGCGGTGGATTATGCGAAGACAAACTATCGTGCTGCTGCTCGTGGCGGTATGCGGCATGTTGCTTTCCTGCGGCTCAACAAAAGGCGTGGCAGGGGCAAAACTGAATTCCGTGTTCGTGACGGACAAAGCGACGTTTCAGCTGCTTCCTACGGCGATGCGCGAAGAAGACGTTGATGCCGTGCAGCACATCACGGCGAAATTTGGCGCGCGGGAATTTGAGTCGGACTGCCTGCTGATTGCTGACGGCGACGTGCTTTCGCTGACGATGCTCAACGAATTCGGTACGACGGTGGGCGAGCTGAATTATAACAATGATTTGGTCGTGTTCAATACGGCGTTGTTTCCGTCGGCGGTCAAAGCGGAATATATTGTGGCGGACGTACAGTTCTGCCTGTACCGTGCGGACGCATTGTGCGCGGCACTGGAAGCGATTGGGCTGCGCTTTGAGGTTTCTGCCACGGACGGCGGCGAGACGCGCGTCGTTTTTGACGGCGAGCGCGAAATCATTCATATAGAAAAGTCTGCGGATACGATTGCGTATACGAATGTTTTGCGCGGCTATTCCTATTTGTTGCAGGGCGCGTTCTGATGGAAGTGTATCTTTCGTGTCCGGCAGTGCTGTGCAGTGCGGGCTGCAATGCGGCGGCATTTTTTGACGCGCTCGTGGCGGGCGACCGCACGGGCTTGGTGCGCGTGTCATGCGGCACGGACAGCGACGGAAACAAACGCTTTTTTTGGGCGGGGCAGATTGCCCAAAGTGCGTTGCGTCCTACCAGCGATAAGTATGATATGCGCGTCTTGCAGATTTTGGACGGCGCGCTCACACAGCTTGCCCCGGTCGTGCAGAAAGCCATTGCGCGCTACGGTGCGGACAGGATCGGCGTGTGTTTGGGGCAGTGTGACAACGGATCTGCGCTTTCGTTTGAGGGACATCGTGCGCTGTGGACGGACGGCGCGTTTCCTGCGGGCTACAGGCTTGCCGTGCAGGGCGCGGATTATCCGGCGGCATTTGCGGCGCGGAAATTCGGCGTGACGGGCGTTTCGCTCAGTTTTGCGACGGCGTGTTCTTCAAGCGCGACGGCACTCATTACGGCGCGGCAGCTGGTTCGCGCGGGTGTGTGCGACGCGGTGATTGCCGGCGGCGTTGACATCGTTTCTCCCACGACGTTGCTCGGCTTTGACAGCCTGGAGGCAATCAGCCCGGAAAAAACGAATCCGTTCAGTGCGAATCGTGCGGGAATCACGCTGGGCGAGGGCGCGGCATTTTTTGTGGTGAGCAAGGACGATTTGGACGATACGGACATCGTGCTTGCCGGTGCGGGCGAAAGTTCCGATGCCAGCCACATGACTGCGCCCCTTGCGGACGGCAGCGGCGCGGCTCAGGCAATGCGCGTTGCCTTGGACGATGCGGGCATTGCGGCGGATGACATCGATTATGTGAACCTGCATGGCACGGGAACAAAACTGAACGACAGCATGGAGGCAAAGGCTGTGGATGCCGTGTTCGCGTCCCGATCCGTTCCGGTCAGTTCCACCAAGGCGATAACAGGGCATACGCTCGGCGCGGCGGGTGCGCTGGAACTTGCGGCGTGTTTTTTGGCAATCCGGCGGCAGCGGCTTCCCGTGCACGTGTGGGACGGCGTGTTTGCCGACGATTTTCCGCGTCTCAATTTTGTTGCCGACGTACAGCCGCAGCGGAATATCGTCTGCTGCATGAGCAACAGTTTTGCGTTCGGCGGCTGCAACGTGAGCTTAATTATCAAACGTCGCGGCAAGCCGTGACGCTCCGCTGGGCGAAATTTGATGGACGCGGTGAGGTGTAATCGTCCGCCATACGAAACTGGCAAAAGAAACAGTTAAACTCCGCACTAACATAGCGGGCTTAACACCGAGTTTTTTCAAAACTCGTTTATTTTACTGCGATTTTTCGCTTCGCTGCAAAATCGCGTTTTCGACTAAGGAATGAAAATGGGTAGGCTGATTGAAAAAGACGAGCTGATAACGTTGGTGCCGCACAAAGACAAGATGTTTTTGATCGACCGCATTACCGATTACGACTCGGAGGCATGGAACATCGCGTCCGAAACGGTCGTGCGCGAATCCTGCCTGTTCTACGACAAGGCGGCATCCGGCATGCCGAATTATGTGCTGTTCGAGTTTATCGCGCAGACGATTTCTGCGCTGACGGGCATTGTGGTGCGTGAGCATAATCTGCCCGTTCGCATGGGATTTATTCTGAGCGTCTCCTCGCTCACGTTTTCCGTGCCGGTCATCAGGGCGGGGCAGACGGTCAGCATTCGTGCGGAGCGGACAGGCGAAGCGGGCAACGTGTACACCTTTGTGGCAGACATCACTGTGGACGGCGCGGCAATCGGCAGCGGAAAGCTCACGGTGCTTGAAGTAAGAGAGGAGCAATAATCACTATGGAAAACAACGGGCAAAACGGAAAGAAAGTACTGGTCACGGGGGCTTCGGGCGGAATCGGACAGGCGATTGCGCGGGCGGCGGCGCGGTCAGGCTATGAAGTGGTGGCGCATTATAACCGTGGCAAAGAAAGCGTTGACGCGCTGGTCGCGGAAATTACGGCGGCGGGCGGTGTGGCGACGGCAATACAGTTTGATGTGGGCGACCGTGCCGACTGTGCCGCAAAACTGGAGGCATGGAGCGAGGAGAACGGCGCGTTTTGGGGCATCGTCTGCAACGCGGGCATCTGCGCCGACAATGCGTTCCCCGCGCTCACCGACGACAACTGGGATCGCGTCATTCACACGAATTTGGACGGATTCTACAATGTACTCAAGCCGCTTGTCATGCCGTTGTGCCGCAAGAAACGCGGGCGGATTATCACTATTTCTAGCGTGAGCGGCGTGATGGGCAACCGGGGGCAGGTCAATTACAGCGCGAGCAAGGCAGGAATCATCGGCGCGACAAAGGCACTCGCCGTGGAGCTTGCCAGCCGGAATATCACCGTGAACTGCATTGCACCCGGCATTATCGAAACCGAGATGATTAAAGACGCGCCTATGGAGCATATCCTGCCGACCATTCCCCTGGGTCGCGCGGGCAAGTCCGAAGAAGTCGCCGCGCTTGCGGTCTTTCTGCTCAGTGAAGAGGCGGGGTATATTACGCGGCAGGTCATCGGCGTGAACGGTGGCATAATCTGACGGAAATTGCTATACTGCGTTTGGAGGCATAAAATGATGACGAACAAGAACAGGAATATTGCGATTACGGGGGCATTCAGCGCGCTGATTGTCGTTATGATGTTGACGGGATTGGGATACATCCGCATCAATCCGCAGATTTCGTACACGATTCTGCAAGTGCCGGTCATTCTGGCAGTCGTTCTGGGCGGGCTTGTTCCGGGGCTGCTGACGGGCTTTGTGTTCGGGCTGTCAAGTCTGATAAAATCTGCGGTCATGCCGCTGTCGTTGCTCGATCCGTATTTTCTGAATCCGCTGTGCTCAATCGTTCCGCGTCTGATGATTCCTGTCGTCACCTGGCTTGTCTTTACGGGGCTAAAAAAAATTCCGCACGTTCCGCAGATTGTGGCGGGCATTGTTGCGGCGGTAATCGGCTCGTTGACCAACACGATTTGCGTGTTCGCGTCGCTCTGCCTGGTTTATTTTGGCGAGATTGCCCCGATTGTGGAGAATGCCGTCAAGCAGTTCCCGTCGCTCGCGGGCGTGGCGTACATTGCCATTCTGCTGACGTTCGCGCCGGCGGCTTTGGTTGAGGGCGGCATCAGTGGCGTTATTACGGGGCTGGTGCTGACTGCGCGGGGCGCGGCAAAATACGGAAAGGCAAAACTGCACGCGGAAACTGACGGGGAATGACACGTGAAAATCGTTATCATTGGCGCGGGCTTTACGGGCGTTCAGCTGGCAAAACGGCTGATTGACGGAAAAAACGATGTGGTGCTTATCGATAATGACGAAGAGGTCGTGCGCCATACGTCCAATCGGCTTGACTGCGATGTCATTCAGGCGGACGGCAACAATCTGACCACGCTTGAAGAAGCCGGGCTTGCAAAGGCAGACGCATTGGTCTGCGTGACGGACAACGACGAAGTGAACATGATTACGTGTTCGCTCGTGGATTCCGTCTACCCGAAACTGCTCAAAATCGCGCGCGTGCGGAATTATGCGTATTATGTGAACACGGCGGATGCCACGCGCAAATATGCGAGCACGTTCGGCGAAAATCATCGTCCGCTGTACGGCATTGACGTTATGATTCACCCCGACGTTGAGGCGGCGGACGCAATCGTCAATGCGGTGGAACACGGTGCGCTTACGGACGTTATTCCGTTCGGGGACGATTATGAGCTGGTGCGCATTCTGGTGGAGGCGGGGAGTCCCGTGGACGGGCAGGTCTTGCAGAATCTCCGCACGCTCACGCAAAAGCCCATTCTGGTTGCCTATATCGAAAGCGTGGACAACACGTCGCTTCCGAGCGGATCGACGGTCATCAAGGCGGGCGATTATTTGGGCATTTTGGCAAAAAAATCCGACGTGCCTGAATTCTTGCGGCTGTGCGGCTCAAAAATGCAGAAACTGAACAAAATCGCGCTCATCGGGGCGAACAGAATCGGCACGATCGTGGCAGAGCGGCTGATTCAGCGCAAAAAAAATCTGTTCGCCCGTCTGTTGTTCGGCTTGCAGAAAAAGATGACGCAGGATTTTGTGATTATTGACAGCGACGAAACGCTGGCAAAGCAGACGGCGGAAAGGTTTCCCGATGTCAAAGTGTTCCGGGCGGACGCGACCGACGAAGCGTTTTTGCAGGAAGAAGGCATCGATTCGTTCGACCTGTCCATTTGCGTGACTCCCAATCACGAAATGAATATCGTCATGGCGGCGTTCATCAAATCTTTGGGCGTGAAAAACGGAATCTGCCTTGTTTCGTCGTCGGCGTTTGCGGATATTGCGTACAAGCTGGACATCGGCGTTGCCGTGCCGTTGCGCGACACGGTGGTGGACAGCATTATGAGCCATCTGCGCGGTTCGAGCGTTACGGGCATTCACACAGTGAGCGACGGCACGCTGGAAATCCTTGAGATTACGGTGACCGAAAAATCACAGGTGAACGGAAAAATGCTCAAGGACATTGCGGAAAACGGCAAATTCATCATGCTGATGGTGCAGAAAGGCGCGAGCACAGCGTACACTATCCCTACGGGAAACACCATGTTTTCTACGGGCGACAATTTGGTGCTGATTGCCACGAGCGATGACAGCCAGCGCATCCTTGAGAAATTCGGGGCGGAAGGATAAGCGGATGAGTGTGGTAACGTTTTTGCGGATTATCTTCATNATTCTTTCGATAATCGGCGTTTCGTTCGTCTTTCCGATTGGCACGGCTGTTGCGTGCGGCGAATTTGCCGTGCTGCCGTCGTTCGTCATTCCCCTGCTGATTTCGTTCGTGCTTGGCGCGGCGGCGATTTTTGTGAAGAACGAAAAGCGGAAATTCTCGATTTCTACGCGCGGCGTGTTTGTCATCGTGTCGTGCGCCTGGATTGCCATCAGTTTTTTCGGCACGATTCCGCTGGTGGCAAGCGGCTATGTTTCCAGCTTTACCAACGCGTTTTTTGAGAGCGTCAGCGGATTTTCCACGACGGGCGCGTCCGTCATCGTTGATTTGGACGTGCTTCCCCGCAGCTTGAATTTGTGGCGGTGCGAAATGCACTGGCTCGGCGGCATGGGGGTGATTGCGCTGACGGTGGCGCTGTTGCCGTTGCTTGGCGTGGGCGGATTCCGGCTGATTAAGGCGGAGACGACGGGCGTGGACAAGGGCAAGATCACGCCGAAAATCACGACCACCGCAAAGACGCTGTGGATTTTGTACGTCAGCCTGACAGCGGCGCAGACGATATTGCTGTGCATTGCCGGCATGGATTTTGTGTCCGCGCTTTCGTATTCGTTCTCCACGCTGGGAACGGGCGGGTATTCCGTGACCAACGCAGGGTTCGAGGGTTATTCCGAGGCAGTCGAAATTATCTGCACGGTTTTTATGATACTGGGCGGCATCAATTTCAGCCTGTATTTTTATGCGATTACGGGCAAATGGAACGAGGTGCGCAAGAACAGCGAGCTGAAAGCCTACGCGGGCATTCTGTTCGTCGCGATGTTCAGCGTGACGGTCATCCTCATTCCATATTACCATTCGCTCGTGCAGGCATTGCGGTTCGCCACGTTTCAGGTGGCTTCTATTATGACCACGACAGGATTTGCCACGGCGGATTACACGTTGTGGCCGCAACCGGCGCAGTTTGTCCTGTTCGTGCTGTTTTTTGTCGGCGGGTCGGCTGGATCTACGGCGGGCGGGTTTAAGGTCGTCCGTTGGCTCGTCTTGGCAAAACAGGCGCGCAACGAAATTTTGCGGATGCTGCATCCGCACGGCATTTTTACCGTCCGCCTGAACGGAATGCCCGGCAGGAAAGATTTGGTGTTCAGCGTTTCGGCATTCATGTTCGTGTATCTTTCTTTGGTCGCCGTCACGACGTTTTTCGGCACGATTGCGGGCTTGGACATGGGCACGGCGATGACGACGGCATTTTCCATGGTGTCCAACGTCGGGCCTGCATTCGGTCGGCTCGGTCCGATGAACGACTACCACATGCTCCCGGTCGCGCTCAAATGGTGGTATTGCTTTGCCATGATTGCGGGTCGCCTGGAGCTGTATGATCTGATTATTTTCTTCATCCCCGATTACTGGAAAAAATGACGCTAAATCGTCCGAAATATATAGCATATTCCCGTAAGTTTATGCTAAAATAGACGATATGGCTAAAATACAGGTTCTGCCCGGAAAACCGCTGAAACCGGGCATTCACGTGACCAAAGAGGGCGTGAATTTTTCGATTTTTAGCAGGCACGCGACGGCTGTTTTTTTGGAGCTGTTTCATAACGCGCATGATGCCGTGCCGTTTATGACGGTGGCGTTGGATCCTGAGACAAACCGCATCGGCGACATTTGGTTTTGTNTTGTGGCGGGGCTGAAGCCGGGCGANTTGTATCTGTACCGCGNGGACGGGCCGTTTGCCCCNGAGAAAGGGCATCGTTTCAATAAAAAATTCTATCTGTTTGATCCGCGTGCGCGCGCGTTTACGGAAGGATCGGTTTTTAAGAATATGGCGTTCGGGCAGGTGTGTCCGCTGGAAAAAATGCCCAAATGCGTGGTCGTGGACAGCGACGACTATGACTGGGAGGACGACCGTCCGCTCGGTATTCCGCTTGAGGATTCGATCATTTACGAGGCGCACCTCAAAGGCTTTACGGCGGCAAAATCGTCCGGGGTCAAGCAGGGTGGCACGTACCGGGGGCTGATAGAGAAGATTCCGTATCTTAAATCGTTGGGCATTACGGCAGTGGAGCTGCTTCCCGTTCAGGAATTCGACGAATACGAGAATGCGAACGTCAATCCGCGCACGGGCGAGCGCATGGTCAATTACTGGGGCTACAGCACGATCGGCTTTTTTGCGCCAAAAGTGCATTATGCCGTTGACCGCACGCCCGGCGCAGTCGTCAACGAATTCAAAGATATGGTAAAAGCACTGCACAAGGCGGGAATTGAAGTCATTTTGGACATCGTTTTCAATCATACGGCGGAAGGAAACGAGCACGGCGTTACGCTCAATTTCCGTGGGTTCGACAATGCGATGTTCTATGCGCTCGTTCCCGACAACAAGCAGTATTACCTCAATTATTCCGGCTGCGGAAACACGGTCAACTGCAATCATCCGATAAATCAGGAATTTATTATCGACTGCCTGCGCTACTGGGTGGTGGATATGCACGTGGACGGTTTCCGCTTTGATTTGGCGTCGGTGCTGTGCCGCGCCGAGGACGGCTCAATCATCAAGTATCCGCCGCTTACCGACCGCATTGCGGAAGATCCGCTGTTGCGCGGCGCAAAAATCATTGCCGAGCCGTGGGATTGCGGCGGCGCATATTTTGTCGGTTCGTTTCCTGGCAGCCGCTGGTCGGAATGGAACGACCGTTACCGCGACGGCATCCGCCGCTTTATCCGGGGCGATGAATTTACGTCTGCCGAGGCGGCGACGCGCATTTCTGGCTCGAATGATTTGTACGCGCATTCGCACCGCGGGCCGCAACATTCAATCAATTACATCGTCAGCCACGACGGCTTTACGCTCAACGATTTGGTCACCTACAACGGCAAGCACAACGAAGAGAACGGCGAAAACAACCGCGACGGCAACGACAACAATTTGAGTTACAATCACGGTTTTGAAGGGCCGACGGCGAATCCCAAAATCGAACGGCTGCGCCAGCAGCAGATAAAGAATTTTTTTGTCTGCCTCATGCTGTCGCAGGGTACGCCGATGCTGGTTGCCGGAGACGAGGTGAATCGGACGCAGGGCGGCAACAACAATGCCTATTGCCAGGACAACGAGATTTCATGGTTTGACTGGGACGACGTGAAGNAAAACGCGGAGATGCTCANGTTTGCGCAGCGTCTGATTGCCCTGCGCAAAAATCATCCCGTATTCCACCGCACGTCGTATTTTGGCGGCGCACATACGGCAACGCCTGCGAGCCAGCCCGATATTTCATGGCACGATTATGACGGCAAAGTCCCTGACTGGGAAAAAATGAACCGCTTTCTGGCATTGCGTTTGGGCGGCAACGTCGGGCAGGAAAAGGCGGACAGCGATTTTTACATCGCATTCAATACGGATATTCACGACAAGACGCTGGTCATTCCGCCGCCGTCATCGGGGAGAAAATGGTATCGTTCGGTCGATACTTCAATACCCGGTGAGGGCGCGGCGCTCGCCGACGGGACGGAAGAAATCCTGGATTTGCAGGAAAAATACGTGCTTCCGGCTCACAGCGTTTTGGTGTTGGTATCAAAATAACAGGAACGGAAAACAGACCGCTTTATACGGAGGATTATATGATATTTGATGCAGAAAAATTTCGGGCAAATTTGGCTGCCCGTCTTCGCAGGCAGTATGGAAAGGACATTTCTCAGGCGAACACGCACGATTTGTTCGATGCCGTAAGCGCATCCATGCTTGAATTCATTATGCCCGCATGGATGGCGACACGCCGCGAGTACGAAAAAAAGCCGGTCAAGCAATGTTATTATCTTTCTGCGGAATTCTTGATGGGGCGCGCGCTCGGCAACAACCTCATCAATATGCAGGTTAAGGACGAAGTGAAAAAAGTCCTTGACGGTATGGGCATCAATTTTAATCAGATTGAGGACGAAGAGCCGGACGCAGGTTTGGGCAACGGTGGTCTTGGTCGGCTTGCGGCGTGTTTTTTGGATTCGCTTGCTACGTTGGATTATCCCGGACACGGCTACGGCATCCGCTATCAGTATGGTATGTTCGAGCAGCATATTGAGAACGGCTATCAGGTGGAATATCCCGACAACTGGCTCAAGCACCGCGATCCGTGGGAAATCAAGCGGTCGGACTTGGCGGTGACGGTGCGTTTTGGCGGGGAAATCAAATACGGCAAGACTCCCGACGGGCAGGATCGCTTCTATNTGGAGAATGCGGAAGAAGTGACCGCGACTCCTTACGATATGCCGATTGTCGGCTTTGACACCAATACGGTGAACACGTTGCGTATGTGGCAGGCTTCAAGTCCCGACGGATTCGACTTGCAGCTTTTCAACGACATGCATTACAGTCGCGCGGTGGAAAAACAGAATTCTGCGGAGAATATCAGCCGCGTGCTCTACCCGAACGACAACGGTCCGCAGGGAAAAGCCTTGCGCCTCAAACAGCAGTATTTCTTTACGTCCGCGTCGTTGCAGGATTTGGTGCATCATTTTGTGTCGAACTATGGCACGGACTTCCGCAAATTCCCCGACCTGCACGTGATTCAGCTGAACGACACGCATCCGGTCGTTGCCATTCCTGAGCTGATGCGCATCCTGATGGACGAGTACGGCGTGGGCTGGAACGATTCCTGGGCAATCGTGACCAAAACGTTCGCTTACACCAATCACACCATTCTTGCCGAAGCGTTGGAGAAATGGGACATCGCGATTTTCCAGGGGCTTCTGCCGCGCATCTATCAGATTGTGGAAGAAATCAACCGCCGTTTCCTCATCGAACTGCGCGCGAAATTCCCGAACGATTATCAGCGGCACAACGCCATGTCAATCATCCATGACGGAAAAGTCTATATGGCATGGCTGGCAATCCACGCGGGTTTCAGCGTGAACGGCGTGGCGAAACTGCACACTGAACTGCTCAAGACGCAGGAACTCAAAGACTGGGCGGAACTGTATCCGAGCAAATTCAACAACAAGACGAACGGCATTACACAGCGTCGCTGGCTGCTGTGCGCGAACCCGGAGCTTTCGGACTTTATTACCAAGCGAATCGGGCACGGATGGGAAAAAGACTTGTCCAAGCTCAAGAAGCTGGAAAAATTCGCAGACGATGACGCGTCGCTTACCGAACTGATGGAAATCAAGTTGCGCAACAAGCAGGCGTTGGCGGAATTCCTGAAGCACAAGCAGAACGCGCTCATTGATTCGGAAAGCATTTTTGACGTACAGGTAAAACGCCTGCACGAATATAAACGGCAGTTGCTGAACGTGCTGCACATCATGTATCTGTACAACCGCATTATTGAGGATCCGAATTTCAATCCGCCGAGCCGCACGTTCATCTTTGGGGCAAAGGCGGCTTCCGGTTACCGTCGTGCAAAGGCGATCATCAAGCTGATTAACACCGTCGCGGAGCGTATCAACAACGACCGCCGCGTCCGGGGCAAGCTGCATGTCGTCTTTATCGAAAACTACCGCGTCTCCGTGGCGGAGAAAATCTTCCCGGCGGCAGATGTCTCCGAGCAGATTTCTACGGCAGGCAAGGAGGCGTCTGGCACGTCGAACATGAAATTCATGGTGAACGGCGCGCTTACGTTGGGTACGATGGACGGCGCGAACATTGAGATTGTGCGCGACGCGGGCGAAGAAAATGCGTTCGTGTTCGGTCTGACCACGGAAGAAATCCAGAAAATGGAGGCGGAACACAGTTATAATCCGCAGCAGTACTTGGAACGCAATCCCGCGCTGAACAAAGTCGTGGAGCAGCTGGTGGACGGCACGTATGATCCTAGCCACCAGATTTTCAAGGAGCTGCACGATTCGTTGGTCTACGGCGTGGAGGGGCAGCGTCCTGATGTGTATTACGTCTTGGCGGATTTCGCTTCTTACGTGGAGGCGCAGGAACGAGTCGCCGCCGCATATACTGACAAAAAGACCTGGGCAAAGAAAGCGTTGATTAACATCGCCAACAGCGGCAACTTCTCCAGCGACCGCACGATAGAAGACTACGTGAAGGACATCTGGCACTTGAAGCGCGTCATTGTGGACGACAAAGAATTGAAAACGAATGAGTAACAAAAAAGACCTTGGGTAAAACCAAGGTCTTTTTTGTTTTGGAACGCAAACGGTCTTGTTAATGTGTCCGCGGGTGAACGCTTATTTTTCCAGCACGTAGGCGGAAATCATGCGACCGATTTTGCCAATATCGACGGTTCCTTTAAATTCAAATTTTGCCGTGAATATGTTGGAAAAGACGATGAACAATTCGCCGTCNTCCGGGAGCGATTCGCTGAATCCGGGAGTCTGAATGGAGAAATACTGGATTCTTGCATACGGCAGCGTGGAAAATGATTTTCGGTGCGCCGCAATTCCCTGCGCGTCAAAGGCGATAATGCGTTTGTTGGTAAAGACCATCTGTTCGGTCGCCGTCTGAAACGCCATTGCCACTTCTTCGCCGTCAATGAGCAAGTTCGTCACATTGTCTTTTGCCGCTTCGATCTCTGTCGGCTTTAAAGTCCACACCGAATTCTGACTAAAATTTACTGCCATATTTTTCCTTCCTTAGTTTTCTATTATCTTATTCCTTTGCGCCGTTTGTCAATACGTTTGCGCGGGCGAAAGTAATGTTTTTTTGTCGTGTATGCAGTCATATATCATAATTCAGAATCGGCGGCGCGGTGCGCTGTTTCGTGCTATGAAATTTTCTCTGNATACGCACTANACGAGTTCGTGTATAGGCACTACAGGTNTTNGNTTTATGCTATAGAAATTTATTCATGCAGTGGCATGAAATTTTTTGCTGCGGGCGTGTGCTTGACGTGTGCCTTGTCGGGCGGGTATACTGGTTTGACATTGCGTAAGGAGAAATCGGCATGAGAGATGCGGTCGTGACGGTCGGTAAGATGATTGACAAGTGCAAGCATTGCTTTTTGGGCTACCTTGATGCGGACGGATTTCCCGCAGTCCGGGCGATGCTCAAGCCGCGCGAGCGCGTCGGAATCNGCGAGATNTNGTTCTCCACGAACACGTCATCGAACAAAGTCANACAATTCCGCGAGAATCCGAACGGGTGCGTGTATTTTGTGGACACGCGGTTTTTTCGCGGAGTCTGCCTGTCGGGAACGGTCGAAGTCGTCGAGACTGCCGAGGCAAAGGAACGCATTTGGCGGATGGGCGATTCGCTTTATTATAAGGGCGGCGTGACGGACGAAGATTACTGCGTCCTCAAATTCACGGTGAAAAAAGGTCGGTATTATAGTTCTTTCAAGTCCGAGGATTTTTCGATTCCGCAGGACGACTAATGCTATGACAAAAAAATCCGTTTCATTTTGGGCGGGGCTTGGGCTGTTGCTGGCGGCGGCGGTTTGGGGCTTTGGGTTCGTTATCGTAAAGGACAGTCTGGATTATATCGGCGCGGTGTGGATGCTGGCGTTCCGCTTTACGGTGGCGGCGGTNGCGCTGGCGGTCATATACTGCGCAAAACTGCGTCTGCTCACGCGGCGGGCGTGGATTCATGGCGCATTGCTTGGTTTGTATCTGTTTGCGGCATATTTAGTCCAGACGATTGGCTGCGGCTACACGACGGCGGGCAAAAATGCGTTCCTGACGACGATTTATGTCATGCTCATTCCGCTTTTTCTGTGGATTTTGGACAGAAANCGACCCGCCTGGTACGTGTTCGTGTGCGCGCTGATGTCGGTGACGGGAATCGGTCTGCTTGCGCTCGGCACGGGAGACGACGGCGCGGTGAACGTTGGCGACGTATTGACGCTCGTCTGCGGCATTTTCTTTGCGGTGCACATTATCTTTACGGCAAAATACGATGCGGAGCACGATCCAATCCTGCTGACGGTGCTGCAATTCTTGTTTGCGGCGGCTTTTTCCTGGATTGCCGCGCCGCTCATTGACGGCGCGTTCCCGCTTGCGCAGGTGAGCAATCCGCGCGTGGTGCTGTCCATGCTGTATCTTGGCCTGTTCTCTACGATGNTNGCGTTNGTGTTGCAGAACGTGGGATTGAAATATCTGCCGTCCGCGCTCGCNTCGCTGNTGCTTTCGTTTGAGAGCGTNTTCGGTGTGCTGTTCAGCGTGATGTTGCTGGGCGAGCGTCTGACAGNNCGCATGGTTATNGGCTGTGCGCTGATTTTTGCCGCCGTGGTGCTTGCGCAGACGCTGCCNGAANGGGCAAAGAAACGCACGGCGGGCGCGGNCGAGNAAAAGAATCGGCATTCGTAATGCATAAATATACGATTTTTTTGCATATCAATTGACCAAATCGGAACGTTCTTCTATTATTATCGGGTGGGACGGGTTTTTGGAGGTATTAAGATGAAAAAATCGGTTGCGGCTTTGGTCGCGGTGGTGATGGCGGCGGGCTTGGTTCTGTCTGGGTGCAGCAAAAAGCTGGAGAAAGGCGAATGTACGATTGAAAAAGGCGTGCTCAAAGTGGGCATGGAAATCGGGTATCCGCCGATGGAATACTACGATGTGGACGGAAAAACGCCGATTGGCTTTGACGTTGAGCTGGGAAAAGCGGTGGCGGAGCGGCTCGGTCTGACGGTTGAGTTCATCGACACGGCGTGGGACGGTATTTTTGCCGGTCTTGAGACGAACAAATACGACGTGGTTATGTCTTCGGCGACGATTACTCCCGAACGGCAGGAAGCGATGGATTTTTCTGCGCCGTATGTGGGGAACGGACAGGCAATCGTCGTAAGGGCTGATTCAAATTTCCGCCCGGAAGGTCCGCAGGATTTGGCAGGAAAAATCGTCGCATATCAGGCAGAGACGACAAGNGATTTGTTTATGGAGAAGCAGGCGGTAGCGGGACTTGCTTTTACGCCGGCTGAATTTGACAAAGTGATTAACGCTTACGATGAGTTGAAGCTCGGTCGCTGTGATGCGGTGGTTTGCGATGCCCTGGTGTATGCGAACTACAAGGACGATCCGGCGTTCGTCTCCACCTGGACAGGCTCGGCGGACGAGTATTTTGGCGTGGCAATCCGCAAGGGCAACGATGTGCTGGTGGAAAAAGTAAATGAGACAATCGCAACAATGTTCGCGGACGGCACGATGAAGCAGATATACTTGAACGTGTTCGGCGCGGATTTGACAAATACGGTACAGTAGCCAAAAAACAGCCGCACTATTTCGTGCGGCTGTTTTTTGGNTTGACCGATTGCATTGCAAACGGTCGTATTTTAAGGGCGGTAAAGAATATCGCACGGATAGTGCGGCTTTTGGCTCAGTCGTTTGCAACGCAAACGGTCGTATTGATNTAATAAGGAATGGCGATGACTGCTTGGCAGAAGATTATCAACTGGATTCCCGCGTTGCTGAACGGGGCGAGAATTACTATTTTGNTGACGCTTACGTCGGTGGCGGCGGGCGTGGTGCTTGGGCTGTTCCTTGCGCTCGGAAAAATGGCAAAAAAACGGGTGNTCAACAAGGTGTGCGGCGCGTATATTTTCTTTTTCCGNGGAACGCCGTTGCTGATGCAGTTGTATTTTCTGTATTTCGGTCTGCCAAAACTGTTCCCCGCGCTGACCTTGCGCAACAAATTCCTTGCCGCGTTCATTGCTTTTTCGTTGAACAGCGCGGCGTATATGGCGGAGTATATCCGCGCGGCAATCCAGTCGATTGACAAGGGACAGAACGAGGCGAGCCGTGCGCTCGGTTTTAATTATTGGCAGATGATGGGGCTGATTATCGTGCCGCAGTCAATCCGTCGGCTTATTCCGTCGATCGGCAACGAATTCATCATGGTTCTGAAAGACGCGTCGCTCGTGTCGCTCATCGCGCTGGAGGACATCACCAAGATTACGCGCAGTATCGCGTCGTCTTCGGGCAATGAACTGGTCTATATTCCGGCGATGATTTTGTATCTGATTATTACGGCGGTCTTTTCGTTCGTGTTCAATCGGACGGAAAAACGCTATTCGGTGTATGAGTAGGGCGGTGCGACGATGAGCATGATTAAGACGGAGCGCGTTGACGTTTCCTTTGGCGACTTGCATGTGTTGCGGGGCGTTTCATTGACGGTCAATCCAAAGGAAGTTGTCTGCATTATCGGGCCGAGCGGCGCGGGAAAATCGACGTTCCTGCGCACACTGAATCATCTGGAAAAAATCGACAGCGGCAAGATTTTTGTGGAAGATATGCTGCTGGACGATTACGACGGCGGCAAAGTCAATTTCAAAATGCCCAAAAAAGAACGCAACCGCATTCTGCTTGAAATGGGCATGGTGTTCCAGCGGTTCAACTTGTTTCCGCACAAGACGGTTCTGGAAAACGTGATGATTGCGCCCATGCACGTGCGCGGCGTTCCCAAAGAGGCGGCAAAAAATCGTGCGCTCGATTTGCTTGCCCGCGTGGGGCTTGCCGACAAAGTGAACGAATACCCCGGAAAACTGAGCGGCGGACAGCAGCAGCGGGTGGCGATTGCCCGTGCGCTTGCCATGGAGCCCAAAATCATGCTGTTTGACGAGCCGACGAGCGCGCTTGACCCGGAACTGGTGGGCGAGGTGCTTTCCGTTATGAAGCAGCTTGCCGAAGAAGGCATGACGATGATTGTGGTGACGCATGAAATGGGATTTGCCCGTGAAGTCGCCGACCGCGTGGTCTTCATGGAAAGCGGAACAATCGTGGAAGAAGGCTCGCCGGAAGAAATCTTTGGTGCGCCCAAGAACGAACGCTTGCAGCAGTTTTTGAAAAGCGTCCTATAAAACGGCGCAGTCGCTTTCTGCCGAGTTGGTATTACTGCCGCTGTTTCAGAATCCGCGCGATTGACGCGCTGACTTTTTCCCCGTCCATCGCGCTGCTGACAATGCCGCCGGCATAACCGCCGCCTTCTCCCGCAGGATACAGCCCTTTGAGCNCGACGCATTCGAGCGTGTCTTTGTCGCGGACAATGCGGACGGGCGTACTTGTGCGCGTTTCAATGGCGACAAGCAGCGCNTCGTCGCAAATAAAGCCGCGCATGAGTTTGTTGAATTCTTTGTACGCGGCGGCAAGCCGGTCGGCAACGTGCGCGGGCAGCCATTCGTCCAGGCGGCTGGGAACGACTCCCGGCGTGTAACTGGTGCGCGGCAAGTCCGCTGAATCTTTGTGCGCCAAAAAATCGGTGAGCCGCTGTGCGGGTGCTTGCTGTCCGCTTCCGTGGCGGGCNGTTTCTGCTTCCAGTTGTGTGCGCCAGTACAAGCCTGCAAGGGCGGGAACGCCGTCCTGCGCCGCGCGTGTCCTGCATTCGGCAGGAATATCTTCGGGGCGCACCTCCACGACGATGGCGCTGTTGCTCCAGCGGCTGTTGCGCGCCGCGCTTGACATGCCGTTGATGACAATCTGGTGGGACGCGGTGCTGCTCGGCACGATGAATCCGCCGGGACACATACAAAAACTGTATACGCCGCGCCCGTCCACTTGCGTCGTCAGCCGATACTCTGCCGCCTGCGCCGTCGTCTTTCCGTGGAATTGTATGGAATCAATCAACTCGCGCGGATGTTCCACGCGCACTCCGACGGCAAACGTCTTTTCTGCAAGGGCAGTCGGCGCGGTGCGGGCGAGCAGCTCGTAGATGTCGTTTGCGGAATGCCCTGCCGCAAGCACGACGGCATCCGCGCGGACAGTCTGTTCCGCGCCTGTCTTTGTTCCGCGTAGTTTTACGCCCCTCACGTGCGCGCCGTCCGTCTCAAAGCCGATGCATTTGGTGTCGAACAGGAATGCGCCGCCCAGCGCGACGATTTTTTCGCGCATTGCGTTGATGATATGCGGCAGCTTGTCCGTGCCGATATGCGGGTGCGCGTCGGTAAGGATGGCGGGGCTTGCGCCGAACGCGGCGAAAATGCGCAGGATTCGCCCGATGTCGCCGCGTTTGTTGCTGCGCGTGTATAATTTTCCGTCGCTGAATGTCCCCGCGCCGCCTTCGCCAAAGCAGTAGTTGCTGTCCGCGTCCACAACGCCGCGCGTGCTGATGGCGGCGATGTCCTTTTTCCGTTCGGTCGTCACCGAGCCGCGCTCTATGATAATCGGCTTGATGCCGTCCTCCAGCAGCCTGAGCGCGCCGAACAGCCCCGCCGGTCCTGCGCCCACAATGGCGACGCATTTGTTGTTGTCCGCCGGTTTCCATACGGGCAGGTCGGCGGCTTCGGCTTTGGGCTGTTCGCCGATGTATACGTCGTAGCGCATCACCAGTTTTATGCGTCCGTGCCGCGCGTCAATCGATTTTTTGACGAATACGGGCGTTACTTCGCTTGCGGAACGGAACGGAATTCCCTTTTCCGCGAGCGCGAGCAAAATCTTGTCCTTGATGAACGCCGGTTTTTGCTCGTCCTCGCTCCGAATCGTAATGCTGAGTTGGGTGACCACGCGCCGCTCACACCTTGAACAAGTCGATCTGCGAGCCGATTTGTTCGATTGTCTGCCCCATTGACTCCGAAATGTCGCCCAGCGTGTTGCCGTTGTCCTTAATCTGCTGCGCGCTTTCCGACATTTCGGTCACGCTCACTTTAATGACATCGGTCGCGTTTTGCAGCAGCTTTACTTCGTCCAGAATCGCCTTGTTTCCTTCGCTCATCTTTACCGACGACGAGCGGACTTCCGACGTGCTGTCGTTCATCATGCGCAGGGTGTCGGTAATCTGCTTGCTGCCTTCCTCGCTTTCCAGCATGGCGGCGCGAATCTGCCGCACCAGTTCGTCGGTCTTCTGGATATTCTCTTTTACGTCGGCGAACGCGTTCTTTGCTTCGGAGCTGGCGGCGACCATGCCCTCGACCAGTTCGGTAATGCTCTTCAGTTCATTGCCGATTGACTTTGATTCTATCGCCGACGTTTCCGCAAGCTTGCGCACTTCATCNGCGNCCACGCCGAATCCCGCGCCNGCTTCTCCCGCGTGTGCCGCCTCAATCGCCGCGTTCATAGAAAGCAAGTTCGTCTGCGACGCGATTTTTGCGATCGCCTTGTTCGCCGCAAAAAGCATTTTGCTCTGCTCTTGGATCAGCACAATCTGATTGTTCACCACTTCCTGCTTGGCAACGCCGTTTTCCGCCGCGTTTTCCAGCTGCGTAAACGAATCCGCCATCGTTTCGGTGTTGCGGGCGACGGTCGCAATGTTCGCGAGCATTTCTTCTACCGCGTTGCTTGCGTCGGTAACGCCGGAAGTCTGCCCCTCAATCAGCTGGTTCAGGTTCTCAATGTTCTTTGCAATCTGCGTCACCACGTCCGCCGTCTGGTGTACGCTCTTGCTTTGGCTGTCAACTTTTTCGATAACGCCGTCAATGTGCCGCAGAATCTGATTGATTGATCCCGCCGTCTCAAGCGCCGTGTGCTGCATGCTGCCGTCAATGTTCGTCAGGTTCTCTTTGGATTCCTTTACGCCGCTGATAATCATGCGCAGGTTTTCCGTAAACCGGTTGAATCCCTGCACCACGTCGCCGATTTCGTCTTTGGCGGTCACGTTGATTTTTTTGGTCAAGTCCGCGTCGCCGCTCGCAATTTCCTTGATTGACGCTTTCAGCCCCACCAGCGGTCGCAGCAGGATGCGCAGGTACATGGCGGTAAAAAGCAGTACCAAAGCACCGATAACGATAGTACAGAACGCAATCGTAAAGCCGCTGCGCCGTGTGCCCTCGCGGATTTCTGATTCGGGCACGGAAATTCCCAGCGACCACCGGGTTCCGTTAATCGGCGTATAGAAGATATAGTTCGTCGTCTTGTCGTTCCTGTTCTTGATGACGCCGTTTCCTTCCCTGCCGTAAATCATGTCGTCCGCAATGGTGCGGTATCCTTCCAGCCCGCTTGCGGTATCGCCCATCTCATAATAGTTTTTTCCCGACTCGCTGTAGTTGCCGCTGTGCGCAATAATCGTGCCGCTGCCGTCAAGCGCAAAGACATATCCGTTCCCCGAAACCTTTGTGCGGGTGATTTCGTTTTCTATGATTGACAGGGGTATCGCGCCCAAAAAAATACCGTACACCGTGCCGTTCGTGTCTACCGCAGACACTGCCACGTTCACGACCGTTCCGCCCGTTACGGCGGAGACTGTCGGCTCGCTGATGTACTGATCCACGCCCTGCGTCAGGATTTGATTGAAAAACACCTCACCGCGCACGTTCGTCGTCTCGTTCATGGACGTGTACAGGTTGCCCTCCGTGTCGCAGATGCCCACATAGTCAAAGTCGGACGCGACCAGCTGCGTGTTCTCCATGATATAATCGCGCACGCGGTCAATGTCGCCGCTCAAAAACACGTTCGCGCGGGTGAACACGCGCAGGTCCTTGTAAAAACTGTCCAGCCAGTACGAAATGGCGGTCGAGCTTTCCGTCACCACCATGGTGTTGAATTTGCGGTACGTCCTCAGATCGTCCGTACTGATTGAGCGCGTCAGGATCACGATAAGCACGGTAAAAAAGACGACCATGAGCACTGCCAGCGCGCGCTCAAATTTGAATGCGAGCGTCTCCGTCAGTTTTTTGCCCGGCTCGCGCGGTTGTTTGATTTTCTTTGCCAGGTTTTTCAGTTGTCGCCGTCCTTTCTTCTCTTTGTTGTCGGCCGAGCCTTCCACACGGTCTTGAGTCTGTTCTTCCATAAATCGTGCTCCTTGCTTCAAACGGTATTATACCACGGCTTGCGAAAAAATGCACAGAATTTTCGCTTGTTCCGCAAGAAAACGATGAGAATGGCTGCTTTTGCGGACAACGCGAACAAAGTGTTTCACGCGGTGAAACAGAGTGTTTCACGCCGTAAAACAAAGTGTTTCACGCCGTGAAACACTTTGTTTCATACCGTAAAATTCGATGAAACAGCCAAGCCAAACAGAACGATAGCGCGGCGGGGGGACGTTAGTTTTCAACAACGAACGAATCTTCGGATTCGGGAGTTGTTGTAAACGCCGTTTTGCAATGAAATGAAAAACGGCAGTAAATAAGTGAGTTTTGAAAAACTCGAAGTTACAATCCGCACGCTATTTTAGTGCGGGCTGTAAACGTTCGTTAAAAGCCGGGTGTTGTCCCGTATGCTCCGCGCGGGTTTTGGAGTTGTCCGCTGCGTAGGCGGCTGCACCCCGCAATGCCCCGGACATACTTGCGGTAAAATCCGTTTTCGTTCATAATGAGTGCAATATCGTCGTGTTGGAGAATCCGTATGAAATTACAGTCATTGCAAGCCGCGCTTTCCGCCACCTCATATCCCGGACGCGGCATCGTCATCGGGCGGAGCGCGGACGGCGCAAAAGCCGTCGCTGCCTACTTTATTATGGGGCGGAGCGAGAACAGCCGCAACCGCGTGTTCGTTAAGGACGGCGACGGCATCCGCACGCAGGCTTTTGATCCCGCCAAACTGACCGACCCCAGCCTGATTATCTACGCGCCTGTCCGTGTGCTCGGCAACAAGACAATCGTGACCAACGGCGATCAGACGGATACCATTTACCAGAACATGGACAATCAGCAGACCTTTGAGCACAGCCTGCGCTGCCGCGAGTTTGAGCCGGACGCGCCCAATTACACGCCGCGTATCAGCGGCATCATGCATATTTCTGGCGGCGAATACAACTTTGCGCTGTCAATCCTCAAAAGCGACGCGGGCGATCCGGCGGGCTGCAACCGTTTTACCTACGCGTACTCGCATCCCAAAGCCGGAGTCGGGCGGTTTATCCACACGTATCAGGGCGACGGCAACCCGCTGCCCAGTTTTGAGGGCGAGCCGGAGCCGGTCATCATTGACGGCACTATCGATCAGATTACGGACACGATATGGAACGCGCTCGACGCGGACAACAAAGTGTCGCTGTTCGTCCGCTTTATCGACATTGCCACGGGAACGCACGAGGATCGGATTGTGAACAAGAACGAATAGGCTATGAATCAGGCGTTGCTTATCGTTCAGTGTGCTAGTATCGGCGCGCTTTTGGTTGAGATCGGGTATATCTTCAAGAACTGGAAGTCGCGGATACACGGCTATCTTTTCTTCTATTGTCTTGCCACGCTCATCAACAATTTGGGCTATCTTGCCGTCATGCTTGCAAGGACGCGGGCGGACGCATTGCTTGCCTTGCAGATTTCGTATTTTGGCAGGGTGTGGATCCCGTATTCGTTCCTGCTGTTCGGGCTGAGACTGTGCGAGAAAAAAGTCTCCCCGCGCGTGCTGGGCGTACTCGCGCTCTTTCATTTTGCCACGTACATTGTGATGGCGACGGCGAAGCACCACAAACTGTACTACGCGTCGATTGACTTTGTGTATTCGGGCCTGCACCCGCACCTTGTCTGTACGTTCGGCATATGGCGCAACGTGTTCATGGCGCTCANGATTGTGTACNCCGTGNATTTCCTGGTGGTGCTTGTGCGCCGCCTGCTTGTCGCGCGGAATCCTTTTACTAAAAAGCGGCTGCTGTTCGTGCTTGTCGCGACGTTGGTGCAGGTGCTGTTTTTTGTGCTGGAGCTTTGCAAGGTGATGGACGATTACGACCTGACGATGCTGGGCTACACGCTCGCTATCTTCTTTATGTATATCGCCATATTCCGCTACGATTTGCTTGACTTTCAGGAACTGGCAAAAGATTTTGTGATGGATCATCTTTCCGAAGCGGTTGTCGCCGTCAACGTGGACAAGAANGTGAGTTTTTTTAACGACCGGGCGGGAGAACTGTTTCCCCGGCTGCGGGAAGATCCCNATCTTGCGGTGGAGGACATCCGCCTTGCGGCGAACGGTTCGGAGACGGTGCGCATCAATGACAGCATATTTTCGCTGGAAAAAAACAATCTGTACCGCGGGAAAAAACTGGCGGGCACGGCATACGTGTTCAAAGACGAGACGGAACGGCTTGCATATATCAAGGAACTTGAGGCGCAGAAGCAGCTGGCGGACGCGGCGAACGTCGCAAAATCGTCGTTCCTTGCGCGTATGTCGCACGAAATCCGCACGCCGATTACCGCCATGCTCGGCTTTGACGAGCTGATTCTGCGCGAAAACAGCGACCGGGCGATTGTGAATTATGCCCGCGCCATTCAGACGGCAGGAAAATCGCTCCTTGAAATGATCAATGACATCCTTGACTTTTCAAAGATTGAGGCGGGCAAGGTAAAAATCATTCCCGCCGCCTATGACGTGAGCGGACTGGTCACCGATTTGGTCAACATGGTTCTGCCCCGCGCGGATACAAAAAGAATCGCACTGCACGTGCAGGTAGACCCGAATACGCCCGAAACCTTGTACGGCGACGAAGTGCGCGTAAAGCAGTGTGCGCTGAATCTGCTGACGAACGCCGTCAAATACACGCTCGACGGCAGCGTGACGCTTACCGTCACGTTCGACCGCATTGACGTGGACAATATCTATCTGATAATCATCGTCTCAGACACGGGAATCGGCATAAAATCCGACGATTTGGAGCGGCTGTTCTCTCCGTTCGAGCGGATTGACGAGGAGCGCAACCGGGGCATTGAGGGTACGGGGCTGGGCTTGAACATCGTGCACAATCTGCTTGCCGCAATGGGTACGCGCCTTGACGTGCGGTCCGAGTACGGCAAAGGATCGACGTTTTCGTTCCGCGTGCAGCAGCAAATCGTCAGCCAGAAAAAAATCGGCGATTATGAGGCGGTGCGGCAGACAGCGCCAAAAGGCATTGCCCAGTACAAAGAATCGTTCCATGCTCCTGACGCGAAAATCCTGATCGTTGACGATACGCCCGTCAATCTGACGGTCATGCGCGGCCTGCTCAAAAAGACACTCGTGCAGATTGACACTGCCACGGACGGCGTTGACGGCTTGGAAAAGACCCGCATCGAACGCTACGACGTTATTTTTATCGATCACATGATGCCCAACATGGACGGCATGGAAATGCTCGCTGCGCTAAAAAAAGATGCCGGCAACAAAAACGGCGGAACTCCCTGCATTGCGCTGACGGCNAACGCCATTTCGGGCGCGCGGGAAATGTATCTGGCGGCAGGATTTGACGATTACCTTGCCAAGCCCGTCACGGGCGCGTCGCTCGAACAAATGGTGCGCGCGCATCTGCCTGCGGAAAAAGTGCGCGGCTGACGGAACGCCGCCTAAAAACCGATGCCGACGGCGGCGGAGAATTTTATCTTGTTTTGGCTTACGTTGTGGGAAAGTCCCAGTGCCACTGCGGGAAGCGAGATTTTTGCCAAATACATCTTTGCGCCTGCGGAGTAGCCGAGGTTCAGAATGCGGCTGCCGTCAAAATCTTCGCCAAAGAATTGTTCGTACAGTCCATAGACCGAGAACGTGGCGAATTTTGTTTTTGCCACGGCGAATTCAAGTCCGGCATGTGCGCCGAGCATTTTTTGGCTGACGAATTTGTCGGGCATAATCGTCGTGCCGACGGCGTTCTGCGAGGCCCACAACGATACGGGCGCGCCGTGCGAGTACTGTCCTGTGCCTTGTGCCACGATACGGAGCCGCCGCAGGGGAAGGTTTTGCTGCACTGAAACCTGCGCGTTCGCAGACTGCGCCCATGTTCCCGCCGTAAAGAACGTCGCGCGGGCGGCGACGCGCACGGATTTTGTGGACAAAAACCATTCGTTCAGCTGGGAGAATCGTGCGCCAAATGCCGTGTTCACGGAGAACGCGTGGTACGTTTTGAGGTCGTCTTGATAGGAAGAAAAGTCGTCGTCAAGCGAAATGTTCGTGTAGTCGTAGCGCAGTCCGACCGACGCGTTGGTGTGTTCGGTCAGTTTGTCGGTCAGGGAGATTTCTGCCCCGCCGCCAATCGTGCGGTAGGCAAGCGCGAGCGAGTTGCTGCCGTCGTGTGCCTCGTTTCCCCGGTGCGCGAACGAGCCGCTCACGGAGAATCCCGGCTTGGTCAGGGCAAGCGACGGCTTGGAAAATGCCATGATCGCCATCTGCATTGACGATGAGAATATGCCGCCTGCCAGATACGTGTCCTTTACGCCGAATGCGTTGGTATCCATGACGACCAGCCCGCCCATAAAACCCGTTCCCGATGTATACATTGCGAACGGCAGGGGCAGGAACGAGATTTTTTCCGTCACCGTCACGAACAGCGTGCAGTAGCCCGCTTCGTCCAGACCGCAGCTTACGGTTATGTCGGAAAAAAGCCCCTGATCGCGCAACGTAATCTCCACGTCGTTCAGGTCAAGTTCCGCCGCAGGAATCCCCCGGTATTTGCCGAGCACCGACTGCATGTATGACTGGCGCGTCTTTTTGAGCCCGGTGACGGTAATGCGGGAGACGACCAGCGCGGCATTTGCGGCATCGTCGTGCGGAATGGCGGCTTCCTGCGCGAAAAGCGGGAGGACAAAAAAACAGAGCGCGGCAATCGTGCCGATAAGTCGGTTGGTTCTCACGTTACAAGCATAGCAAAAAACCGGCGGATAGTCAAAAACATGCAATTGAATGCGGACATTACAAGAATATGCAATCATTTGGTAAATTGTGTTGACAAAGCGAACGGTGTATGCTAGTTTTTCCGTGCCTTTAACGGCAGTTTGCGTCGCAAACTCAGTATCGACGTGTCCGCTTTGCGGACGAATTGCAATCCTCGGAAGCGGAAGTTTCCTGTGGTATGTGATTTTATGGAGGTTTTTATGAAAAGGATTCTTGCAAGCATAGTCGCTGTTGCGGCTGTCTGGGGGGGGGTAGCCTTTGCGGACGTTCACGTGAACTTCTACAATAAACTGTATTCGGACGATCCGTTCTTGCGTCACCATAATGACAAAGGCGGCGGCTATGAAACGGACGCATATTTTCCCGGCATCAAGGAGCGGATGTATGCGGACATTAAGACTGCAAAAGTCGATGCCGGCGTAAAGGGGACGTTCCTGTTCAATCAGGATTGGGCAACGGACGACTTTCATTTCAGCGGCGAAATCAACGACTGGTGGGTCGAGTTCCGCCCGATTGACATGATTACGCTCGGTATGCACGATACTATTTGGGCAGACGGCTCGTATTTCCCGATTTGGGACGACAACGCGACGGCGGGCAACATCGGCAGCGANGGCTTTACGTTCGTGATTCGNCCGATTAAAATGCTCCGCCTTGCGGCGACTGTCCCGTCCGGCATGGATTATGGTACGGTAAACTGGTTCAACGATGCGCATAACTTCCACTTCGGCACGGGCGCGATTCTTGACCTGGATGTGTTTCAGGCGAGCGTGAACATACAGGGCATTCCGTGCAGTCGCGGTCGCCAGTTCGGCACGTTTGTCAATATGCCGGGCTTCTTTGGCGTGGTAAAGGCACTCTCCATTGGCGCGGGTTTCACGCATGCTTGGGGTAATGAGTATAATGAGCATAAGTGGAGACAGAATTATCTGAAAGACCTTATCGCAAATGCTGGCATGGCATACACAAACTTGCTGAACACGTATGTGACATATGACGCGCGCTCGTTCCGGCTGAAGGCGGAGCTTGCCTGGGACTTCGACTTTGACGACAATGACAAGGAGTACGATTTCTACACTGCGGTGGCGTTCTCGTTCGGCCTGGTGGACAAGCTTTCGGCAACGGCGACGGGCAAACTCCTGTTCGACTTTGCGGACAATGGTTTGGGCAATGGCTACGGCACGTCGTTTGCGGTTGACTACGAAATCAACAAGCGTCATGCGGTTGGCGCAAAGGTCGAATTCAACAAGGTTGATGAATACTGGGA
>WFLX010128363.1_pt1 | contig 27253 bp, 19 predicted proteins | sample 4967041 | NCBI WGS metagenome assembly WFLX01 (sample SAMN12857096, study PRJNA449069) | gut metagenome | isolation source: stool from male and female vole | host: Microtus ochrogaster | place: USA:Florida | collected 2017
ACATAAATCAATGTAAAGCTGCCGCCCATAAGCAAATAAAGCTGCATTTGCATATCCACTCACTTGTGATATCGCTCATTATTTTTGATTTTATACGCCCGATAGATCTGCTCTAACAGCACCACCCGCATCAGCTGATGCGGAAATGTCATTTGAGAAAAACTAATCGCAAGATCCGCTTTTTTCTTTAATTCCTCATCGATTCCCAATGATCCGCCGATCATAAACTGGAGATGGCTTTTTCCGCAGGTTTCCAGGCTGCATATTTTTTGAGAAAAGCCTTCCGAAGTAAAGGATGCTCCTTCAATGGCAAGAGCAATCAAATAAGCATTCGGAACAAGATATTTTTCCAGACGCGCCGCTTCCGCCTTTAAAACCATCTGACACTCCTTTTCGGAAGCGTTTTCTGCTGTCTTTTCATCCTTTACTTCATAGATATTAAGTTTGACATAACGCGAAAGCCTTTTGACATATTCCTCCACCGCCTGTCGGTAGAAGTTTTCCTTTATGGAGCCGACACACAAAATATCAAGTTTCATGTTCGTACAGCTCCTGATAAATCTTCTCTGTCATGTTGTCAGCATAGGACGGATCAAGATTCATGAATTTTTCGGTCAGAATATATTTGATCTGTTCGATCCGGTAAAAATATCTTTCCTCCTCAGGAAGATCACTTTCCATCTTTCCAGCCAGCATAGCGTCAATCTTTTCAGCCGTCAATTCTTTCTGATACCACTTTTCAATCTCCCCTGTCATCTTATCTTCTTCCTTGGCAAAAGATATCAGGTTTTTAAACGATTTAACTGATAAAAATCCCATAACAATAAGCGCAAGAAATAAAACGCTCATGACGGAGCAGGTCACGGTCTTTGTAAAAGCGCTCCACCTGATAGTTATGATATTGAATACGCATAAGATATCCAGTATTAATCCTACGAAACCGACAATGATCAGCGCAAATGCGGAAGATCTGACCTCCTGCGCCTGTTCCCGCTTGTTTTGATAGAGTTCACTGCCTCCTGGATTTCTGCTGTTTCCGGCACTACGCATCTGTTGATAACGCATCTGATTTTCCATACGTGCAATCTCTCTCAGGATCACAGCAGCTGCTTCCCGTTCCTCCGGATCTACTAAAAGATAATGGATTCCATCTCCTTCATCGAACTGAACGCGGGCTGACGAAACATTCTTTTGATTCAGCAGATCAGCAAGGCTTTGAAGCCGGACAGGCGCGCCTTTGGCAATGATGTCTTCCTGCCGGATCAGCTGTTCTACTAACTTGCAATGGCATTTTTTACATTCTGCAATTCCTTCCACGTATTCACTTTTACATTTTGGACACCACGCCATACTATCACACTCCTTTGCTCTTAAAGCGCACAGCACATTGCGCCTCTTATGCATTTGCCATGAGTATAGACATACCCTTACGGTATCATATTTTCTGACACAACCACATCCACCACCGGCGGTGCATATGCTTCGGGCGGGATCAGTTCCCCGATGGAATACACACCATCTTCAGAGCGGACTCCCTTATACAAGCTTCCGTCATTGATATCCGCCAGATAGAAAGTCCCCGTCCTCATACTCTGCGGCATTGTTCCCTGTTCTATATTGGGACTGCTGGAAATCATATTTTCCACAAATATATAATAAATCTTATTCTCCAGCGCAATTGCCGAAGACACAACGTAACTATATTTCATAGTATTGCCCGCAACAGATCCGCTCAGATCAATAGCTTTTCCGAGATTCACGTTATACTGCATCAGATTCGCTGTAATATCCTGCACCTGTGCTGTCCCCTGCAGGGAAAGATTGTAGTCCACTTCCGTAACTTCACCCGGAATCCCTTCCTGACTGTAGGCAATAAAGGTAAAATGACTCGTACCAAGCGGCATCGGAACCGGTCCGGTATATTCCGTACTTTCATTCGTTGGCATCGTTCCGTCCGTGGTGTAATAAACCGTACAATACAGCTGCACATCAACCTCGATCAATTCAGGGGTCTGATAATTGCCGCCTGCCAGAAGGACATTGGGCGGTTTCGGCACACGAATATCGATGGTATAAGTCTTTGATGCCACATCGCTCTCTATCCCATAAGAATTAACAAAAATTGCATTGATCTTATAAATGCCAAGATCCAGAATAAGCGGTTCTTTATAGACCGGACTTTCATATGTCGGCATGGTTCCGTCAAGAGTGTAATAGATAGTACCCTCAGAATTGGATGAGAGTTTTAGATATACAATTTCATCATATGTGCCCTCCGGTGAGCTGAATTCCGGTTCATTAGCCAGATAATTCTGAAACTGGTTGACAACGATCATATCTTCACAATTCGACAGAATCTCCTCGATCATGGCATAATCCTGCTTCGATGCATAATAATCAATCATCTTCTGATAAGCTGCCTGATAATTGACATCCTTTGCATAGATAATCTCCCAAAGCATCAGGATGCCTTTTTCATCTTCGTTATTTTTAAAATAGTATTCAGCCAGCTGATATTTTAAAGAAGTATCTTCTGACGAAAGCATCACAGAACGTTCCATATGCGTGATCGCGTCAGCATAGTTGCCCTCCGCCGCAAAGGAAGCCGCCAGTTCTGCCTGATATGATGCACTGTTATTATGATACATATATTTCGAAAATCTGACAATTCCCGTCACAACAGATGCAATCAGCACAAGGAAAAGCGCAATCACCACCCACCTTAGTCTGCTTTCCTTCATAAATTTCAGGAAATGATACATAATATGCGGATCTTCCTCATCAAAATCATCAAAATAATCCAGCTCGTATTCCTCATCAAATTCATCCGTAGCTTCATATTCCTCATCTACAACTTCATATTCATCGTCATACGCATCCGCTTCGTCATATTCTTCTGGCGCACCATACTCCCTGTCATATTCGTCCGTTTCATTTGCGGCATCATATTCACCATCATATCCTGCGGTCATGTCTTCGGGCGAATCCAGATCAAAATATTCCAACCCATCCACATCAAATCCGGTTCCATCTAATTCGTTTCCAACTAATGCATTGATATCAGATTCATTTGTATCCGGTTCGTTATCCAATTCCCTATATTCCTCATAAGATGCTTCCGCATCCACTTGAATATCAGACAACGTATCACTGATACTTTGCTCAATCTCCGGCTCATAATAAGGGACAAACTGAACTTCCTCTCCACATTTTGGACAGTATAGANGATCATCTGCTATTTCTGCATTACAATTGGNACAAATNATAATATAACCTTGATCCTTTCCTGACCGGCACATCAATCCCGCTTACATCCGATCATTAATGCAACGCNCCTGACACNCAGTTATTCATCAGCATTGCAATCGTCATAGGTCCTACTCCGCCCGGAACAGGCGTGATCGCACCAGCAATAGGAAATACATCTTCATAATCCACGTCACCGCACAGCTTATTCTCTGCATTTCTATGGATTCCCACATCGATTACCGTTGCGCCTTCTTTGACATATTCCCTGGTGATCATTCTCGGTTTTCCGACAGCAGCTACCAGAATATCCGCACGTTTACATACTTCTTTCAAATCCTTTGTTTTAGAATGTGTGACGGTCACGGTTCCATTTTCTCGAAGTAATAGCACCGCCATAGGCTTGCCGACAATATTGCTTCGTCCGATCACAACACATTCTTTCCCCGCGATCTCAATATCGCTCCGTTTCAAAAGCTGGATGATCCCCGCCGGGGTACAGGGCAGAAAACCGGGCTGGCCGATCATCAGCGCGCCTACGCTTTCCGGATGAAAGCTGTCCACATCTTTCGCGGGCGAGATCGCTTTAATAACTGCATCCTCATCAATATGCTCCGGCAGCGGCAGCTGCACAAGAATACCATTGATCTTATCATCCTGATTTAATCTCTCAATCAATGAAATCAATTCTTTCTGCGCAACTGTCTCAGGAAGTTCATAACTTTCCGAACGGATGCCGATATAAGCGCATGCTTTTTTCTTATTGCCGACATACACGCTCGAAGCCGGATCTGCTCCTACCTGTATAACGGCCAGGGCAATCTCCTTCCCTTCTTTTTTCAGCGTATCCACCTGTTCTTTTTATTCATCCTGGATCTCCTGACTGATCTTCTTGCCATCTATTACATATGCCATACGACCTCTCCTTTTTGATCCTAAATTCTTGTCTATATCCGGTAAAACAACATTTTTATTTTGCAGCCTTAAAATAACCCTACAATTTTATCGTCTATCACATCGATTCCCTCCGCTGCGGGCGTCTTCGGCAGTCCCGGCATAGTCATGATCGATCCTGTAATTACGACGATAAATCCCGCACCTGCATTCAGGTACACCTCACGGACTTGAACTGTGAATCCCTTCGGTCGTCCCAATTTTGCCGGATCGTCAGACAGGGAATACTGCGTCTTTGCCATGCAGACAGGCAGGCTTCCATATCCCATATCCACAATTTTCTTCAGCTGCTTTTTTGCAGACGCCGAGTAAGATACATCGTCTGCACCATAGATTTTCTGCGCAATACATGTAATCTTCTGCTCCGGTGTCAGTTCGTCTTCGTAAAGATAATGAAAATCGGGGCTTTCATTTTCCAGCAATCCGATTACTTTCCCAGCCAGCTCCAGACCGCCTTCCCCGCCTTGTTCCCATACGCTGGCAAGCGCAAATGCACATCCTTTTTCCTCTACAAAAGTGCGTACATAAGAAAGTTCCGCTTCGGTATCACTCGAAAACTGATTGAGCGTCACCACGATGGGCACACCGTAATTCTGCAGATTCTCAATATGCTTTTCCAGGTTGACGATGCCNTCCTGCNGCGCNNGCAGATTTTNTTCNCCNANTCTNCNCTTNTCTACACCACCNTTNTATTTCAAAGCGCGTATTGTTGCAACCAGAACAATGACATCCGGTTTCAGTCCGGCTTTGCGGCATTTGATATCAAGAAATTTCTCCGCACCGAGATCTGCGCCAAATCCAGCCTCTGTCACCGCAATATCGGACAGCTTCAAGGCAAGCTTTGTCGCGCGGACAGAATTACAGCCATGGGCAATATTGGCAAATGGACCGCCATGAACGAAAGCCGGNGTATGCTCTAATGTCTGGATCAGATTTGGCTTCATGGCATCCTTTAGGAGTGCCGCCATAGCCCCTACCGCTTTCAGCTGCTTCGCCGTGACAGCTTCCCCATCCATATCATATGCTACGATGATCCNGGAAAGCCTTTCCTTTANATCCTCCATATCNTCCGCAAGACAAAGGATNGCCATGATTTCGGAGGCTACGGAGATCACAAAATGATCCTCCCTGACNACACCGTCCGTTTTNCCGCCCATACCCACAACNATATTNCGNAGCGCCCTGTCATTCATATCAAGNCANCGNTTCCAGACGATCTGTCTGGTATCGATCCGNAGTTCATTACCNTGCTGGATATGNTTGTCAAGCATNGCCGCCAGAAGATTATTCGCTGAAGTGATCGCGTGAAAATCACCGGTAAAATGAAGATTCAGTTCTTCCATGGGAACAACCTGNGNATAGCCTCCGCCTGCCGCNCCTCCCTTAATGCCAAAACACGGTCCCAGAGACGGTTCCCTNAGAACTACNGATGCTTTCTTNCCCATGCGGCACAATGCCTGNCCNAGNCCGATGGTAACTGTCGTTTTCCCNTCACCTGCCGGNGTAGGATTGACCGCCGTNACAAGCACAAGCNTNCCGTCGGGNTTNCCAAGNGTTTTTTGNATACATTCATTACTGATCTTCGNCTTATATTTTCCATAACATTCCAGATCATCCTCTGTAATGCCAAGCTGANCNGCAATCTCCCCAATCGGCATCAGTTTTGCTTCCTGTGCGATCTGAATGTCTGANTTCATTATTTTTGCACTCATGTTAATCCTCCATGTCGCATTTTCTCACACTCATTTTTTGTTTTGTAAGAACTCCTCTAACTGAGCGGAAGTCATCAGAACCCGCCTTGGCTTTGTGCCTTCCTCCGGGCCAACAACGCCCGCCGCTTCCATCTGGTCAACGATCCTCGCCGCTCTATTATAACCCACCTTAAACACACGCTGCAGCATACCGCTGGAAGCTTTTTCTTTTTCTACCACAAAGCGGCATGCTTCGGCAAAATAGGCATCCAGTGAATCATCTGCCCCTGAGCCGTTCTTTGATGTCACACCCTCCTGTGTGGCATCTCCCTCAGACATCCCTGCGATCTGCTGCTCTACGGCAGCGTCATAAGCCTGATCTCCGGCATTTTTCTTTAAGAAATCAACGACATCCGATACCTCCTGATCTGATACAAACGCCCCCTGGACACGCAGCGGTTTGGAATATCCCTGAGGATAAAATAACATATCCCCTTTGCCCAGAAGCTTCTCCGCCCCCACCATATCCAGTATCGTGCGGGAATCCACACCGCTTGTTACTTTAAATGCAACACGGCTTGGCATATTGGCCTTGATCAGTCCTGTAATGACATCCACGGAAGGTCTTTGCGTTGCAATGACCAGATGGATACCGGCAGCCCTGGCAAGCTGTGCCAGCCGGCAGATCGACTCTTCTACTTCCTTGGAAGCAACCATCATAAGATCGGCAAGCTCATCCACAATAACGATGATCTGCGGCATCTTCTGCAGTTCTGCCCCCTCGCCCTTTGCCTGCATATCTTCTACTCTTTTATTATAACCCTTGAGATCGCGCAGTCCAAAATCCGCAAACACCTTATACCGCTTGGTCATCTCTGCCACTGCCCACTGCAGCGCCGCATTGGCCTTACGCGGATCTGTAACGACCGGGATCAGCAGATGCGGGATTCCGTTATATACGCTGAGTTCAACTACTTTCGGATCGATCATGATCAGCTTGACGTCATCGGGATGCGCTTTATATAAGATACTCATGATCAGCGTATTGATGCATACGGATTTACCGGAGCCGGTTGCCCCAGCCACCAGCATATGCGGCATTTTGGCAATATCTGCAACAATTGTCTTGCCGGTAATATCCTTTCCTACTGCAAACGTCAGATTGGATGCAGCAGTCTTATACTCGGCAGATTCGATCAGATCACGAATCAGTACATCGCTTGTTTTCTTGTTGGGAAGCTCAATCCCAACAGCAGCCTTTCCGGGGATCGGCGCCTCAATACGGATATCTTCCGCTGCAAGATTTAATTTGATATCATCCGCAAGACTGACGATCTTATTGACCTTGATTCCTTCCCCCAGCTGCAGTTCATATCTTGTCACCGACGGTCCCTGACTGATATTTGTGACGGTGACCGTTACACCGAAAGTTTTTAATGTCTGCTGTAATAACAGGGCAGTTTCCTGCAGTTCCTGATCACTGTCGCCCCGTTTCTTATTTTCATTTTTCTTCAAAAACTTTATTTGGGGTTTTTCATATTTTTTGGGTTTGAATAGAGATTTTATACTTTGTGTCGGACTATGGCTTTCAGCCTCCTTCGTCAGGAAAGCTTCTGTTTCCATATTGTTCTGGTGGCTTCGTTCCGTCACCGGCTGCGGCATCCGGCTCAGATCCGGCATAGCAATAACTGATTCTTCCGCCATATGCGCGTGACCTTCCACAGCCATTCCATCGTTATCTTCTCCGACTGAAGCCCGTATTTCATAAGAATCATCGCTTTCCGTATGAGTCTCATACACATCATCCACAGCGGAAACATCAATCTCCGGCATTTCCTCGTCAGAATGACTGATAGTAATCTCCCTCATTGACGAAACGGGAATCTCCGGATGCGTCTGTTCCCTGACGTCAGGTTCCTCCAACAGAGTAATCTCATGCATATCATCACGATGCGTCTTTTTATTCTGATCTTCTATCAGCACCTGATCAATGTCAATCTTATTTTTCTTTGTATTATGTACAGAAGCATGTGCGGTTGCGATCCGCTCATCCTCCCGCCGTTCTTCCAGTTCCCTGCGTTTCTGCTTTGCCTCTTCTCTTTTCCGCTGCTGTTCCTTCGCCTTTTCCAAAGCAGTATTTTTAGCGCGTTCTGCAATGCTTTGCCTGCTGCTGTGGACTATCGGAAGCCCATCTTCTTCCTGCTCATCCACCGGAACAAGAGCATACTGCCCATTATCGTCTTCCGTATAGGGGTCATAAGACGATGCGCGACGCATTTTTAATTTTGCCAGAAAAGAACGCTCGGTAATCAACACAATACAGATCAGCGACAACACGACCGCCAGAAAGATAGAGCCTGCCTGTCCGAATATCTTATACAACCAACATGCTGCCAGTCCGAATATTACGCCTCCGCCGCCCTGTATATCATAAAGCTGACCGACCTGCTTCTCTGCACCGGCAAGATAAGCAATATCCATTCCTGTAATATAGCACAGCAATATTCCGATCATAAAGATCAGCACAAAAGCGGAAATCAGCTTTAGAGTTGCTATCTGATTGGCGGCATTGGAAATTTTAAAACATATCCCGATAAATACTGCAATAGGGATCAGATATCCAAGTATTCCGAATACACCCAGCATAAAATACTTTACTGCCGGTCCAAACGCCCCTTTGATTACATTGATCATACATAAAAAAATCATCAGGACAACGCAAAAAACAATTAAGGCAACCGCCTCCTGACGGATCTTCTCGTCTACTTCTTTCCTTACGGTATAGTTGTCTTTACGGCTGTTTCTTCCCGATGTGCTGTTCCTGTTTTTATTGGCTGCACCGGCGCTCCGATGATTATTTTTTCCGCCGCTGCTTCTTTGACTTCCTGATGCTGCCACCCAATCTGCCTCCGTCACAAAACTTCTTAGTGAACTACTTACCGAAGTATTATATCATATCCGCAGTGCTGAGCTCGATTCCGCTTTGCTCCATCTCGCTCGCGGGCTTCGCCCTATGCTCACTCATGGAAACAGCTGCCGCCTGTAAGCAAGCTTCCAGCGACAGCTGTTTCCATTCACTCGCGCACTGCTCATTGCTTCCGCGTATATTATATCACAAATACTATATTTTGTCACTAAGAAACAGCAGATACACTATATCATGCCCTGCAGCCTGTTGATAGCGGAAGATAATCCGCCGGTTTCATTGATGATCCCATGCTCGACGGCTTCCTTTCCCACCAGGATCGTCCCGATATCCTTGGTTAACATGCCGGTCTCCATCATCAACGCTTCAAAACGTTCTTTTTTTACCTCACAATGGCTGCAGACAAACTGTGTGATCCGTTCCTGTATCTTTTTAAAATAATCATAGGTCTGTCTTGCACCGATGATCAAGCCGTTTAATCTGACCGGATGAATCACCATGGTCCCCGTCGGAACAATCATGGAATAATCTGTACTGACCGCGATCGGTACGCCGATGGAATGGCTTCCTCCAAGTACCAGAGAAACGGTGGGCTTTGACATACTGGAAATCATTTCGGCAATTGCCAGACCAGCCTCTACATCTCCGCCCATAGTATTTAGCAGAAAAAGGACGCCCTTTACCTTTTCATCCATTTCATATTCTGCCAGTCTCGGCAGAATATGCTCATACTTTGTGGTCTTAGAAGAACTCGAAAGATTCTCATGTCCTTCTATTTCGCCGATGATCGTCATAATTTCTATTTTTTTTCCATTAGATACAGCGGAGACATTCCCCTCCTCCCGGATCTGCTCACGATCTTCTTTGTTTTTTTCTTTTTCTGCTGCGTTATCAGAAGCAGCCTTTTCTCGTTGCGCCATATTTCACCTTAACCTCCATGATTGTGTTTTGCGGAAATAAAAAGAAGGATATCAACTGATATCCCATATCAATTACTATCCCTCTTTTATTTTATCCATTTTTTTAGTTTATATCAAAAAAGTCTCTCCCGTTTAATTCCACCAAATCAAAATGCATCTCGTATTCCGACGGTTCAATATCAAACTCCATCTCCTTCGGTACTCGTTTTTTAGGCGTCGGCAGCGGGTTATGAATCGGTTGTGATGCCNCCTTTGCCGCTTCANTTGCCTCCAATTCCAACTCCAACGCTGATTNCGGCTCATCTAAAGTATTCTNNTCGCCATTTGATGATATCTGGGAAACATTCTGCCCGCTATTGGATGATGGCGCGGAATCACTTTGCCCGCTATTCGATGATGGCGCGGAAACACTCTGCTCGCTATTCGATGATAGCGCGGAAACATTCTGGGCAGGTGTCGTTGATGGTGATGCAGTATTCCGGACATTATTCGGTGACATTAATGAACGGTTTTGGAACCTTGATGGTTTCTCACTGACCTTTGCTGTCTTATAATCCATCCGTCTGCCATATTTCAGAGCGGGATTTATCTGTTGGACAGGTGGCTGCGCTGGCTTTACTTCCGGTTCCTGTTTCACTTCCGGTTTCTGAGCCGCAGTCGGCTCCGCCCCTGTTATCCCATTCTGCACTTGCTGTACTTCTGTCCCAATATTCATTACAGAATCATCCATATGCACCACCGTACCTTTCTTTTAATATCAAATCAATGACACTCATAAGTCTGCTGACATTCTTATGCATGTTCCCCGGGATCCAGACGCGTCTCTATATTATACTTTGGACGCCGTTTCACCTCTTTATAGATCTTGCCGATATACGCTCCCACAATACCGATGGACAAGAGCTGTACGCCGCCCAGAAACCAGATCGATAAGATCAGGGAAGTCCATCCCCTCTCAACCGATCCCAAAAAGTAAGAAACAAACGCATATACCGCCGCTGCAAAACAGCAGCCCAGTATGATGATTCCCAGTGAAATGATCATGGAAATCGGCTTTACACTAAAAGAGGTTATACCGTCTATGGCAAGCCCTAACATCTTTTTAAATGGATATTTTGAAGTGCCTGCCGCCCGTTCATTCCGTTCATAATATACCTTCTCGGTCTCATAACCAAGCAGCGGCACCATTCCACGCAGATAAATATTACTTTCTTCATAGCGAAAAAGTTCTTCCACTGCCCGTTTCGACATCAGCCGGTAATCCGCATGGTTATATACTGTTTCTACTCCCATGATATCCAGAAGCTTATAAAATGTCTGCGCTGTGTTGCGTTTCATGAAGGAATCGGTCTTACGGGCGCTCCTGACGCCATAGACGATATCCTTTCCCTGATGATAAGCATCCACCATATTTTCAATGACATTGACATCATCCTGAAGGTCCGCATCAATGGAAACAATCATATCCGCCATTTCCTTAGCGCAGGACAATCCCGCAAGCAGAGCGTTCTGATGCCCAACATTTCTGGCCAACTTAACTGCACATACGTCCTTTGACGCCGATTGCTCCTTCGCCAGAATTTCCCAAGTCCGATCCTTGCTGCCGTCATTAACAAACAGCATAAAACTATCCTGACTGATCTTCTTTTCATCAATTAATNTTTTTAGTATTTGACGCAGCNCTTCCAGANAGAGCGGAAGCACTTCCTCCTCATTATNGCNCGGAACTACGACAGCTAANCTATCCATCNGATTCTCCTAATCATTCATCCCAATTTGTATAGACGGACTGTACGTCGTCATCATCATCCAAAAGGTCAAGCGTTCTTTGCAGGCTCTTAACGCTGTCCTCGTCCGTCAATTCCACATAATTCTGCGGCAGCTTTGTCACTTCTGCGGATGCGATCGGCAGCTTTAGTCCTTCCATTGCCGCCAATACTTCAGGAAATGCGTCAGGATCCGTCAGGATTTCATAAGAATCATCTTCCTCAACAAAATCATCCGCCCCGGCATCCAGTGCCTTTTCCATCAGTGTGTCCGCGTCCAGACCACATTCTTCCTTATCAACAATAATTTGTCCCTTCGTATCAAACATAAAGGATACGCATCCCTGGGCGCCGATGCTTCCTCCGCCCTTGGTAAACGCGCTGCGCACATTGGCAGCAGTACGGTTCTTATTATCGGTCAGCGCTTCTACAATGATCGCTATTCCTTTCGGACCATATCCTTCATATACAACGTGTTCATAATTGACGGCATTACCGTCACCTGCCGCTTTCTTGATTCCCCTTTCGATGGTTTCGTTCGGCATATTGTTGGCTTTTGCTTTTGCAATTACGGTAGCCAGCTTGTAATTATTGGCGGGATCCGGTCCGCCTTCCTTTACGGCAACTGCGATTTCCCTTCCGAGAATGGTAAAGATCTTTCCCTTCGCAGCATCATTTTTTTCTTTTTTGTGTTTAATGTTGGCAAATTTTGAATGTCCGGACATTTCAAACCTCCTGTAATCCTTTTGTTTTTTATTCTTCCGGTGAAACCGGCGTCACCTGTATGGTCTTGATCACCTTGTTTTCAACTTCCATTACCTTAAAACGATAATCTCCAATTTTCGTTTCAAACAAATCATCTTCTTCCGGAATTTTTTCCATCAGTGAAACAAGATATCCGTTGATTGTTTCAAACTCCTGCTCACCAAAATCAATTCCAAAAGTATCCGTCAGCTCCTCAAGTCTTGTCAGTCCGTCGATCTGATAGATTTCTTCCTTTTCATGTTTCTGGATCATATGGACGTCGGCATCATATTCATCCTGAATATTTCCAACGATCTCTTCTAAGATATCCTCCATAGCAACCAGCCCGGAGGTCTGTCCATATTCATCCACGACGATGACCATCTGTGTTTTGGTTGCCTGCATTTCCTCAAATAATGCATCTACCGCTCTTGTTTCCGGGACAAAGACAGCGTCCCTGATCAATCCTGCCGTCTCCTTCAATGTCTTGTTCAGCTTGGGATTCTCACTCTGTACCCGTACAAGATCCTTGATATGTAGGATACCGACGATATGATCAATATTCTCCTCATAAACAGGATAACGGCTGTAATTATTATTCAGGATCTCCCACAGGGCATCCTTAACTTTAATATCAGCATCCAGACCGGAAATGTTGTTGCGGTTTGTCATGATATCCTGCGCCTGTTTATCGGAAAGTTCGAAAATATTATTGATCATTTCAGCTTCATTGGCTTGAAGGATTCCTTTTTCCTGTCCTTCATTGACAATCGCAATGATCTCTTCCTCCGTCACGTCCGTCGCATCCGATCTCCTTTGGATGCCAAACAGAAGTTCCAAAAATCCAACGCTCTTTCGCAAAAACCATGTAAACGGCGTCAGAAGGATCAACCATACCTGTGCGATCCCGTAAAATAGTCTGATGACCTGTACCGGATATCTTGATGCAATACGTTTCGGCAGCAAAATGCCAAAGATCAGCAGCAAATAAATAAAGCCAACTGTCATCAGTATACCGTAACGCATCGTTATGAAACGGCTGCTGAAATAATAACCGCCATAAAACAGCAGGGCTGTCGCAAGTAAATGAATCGTGTCCACAAGACGCTGCGGATCGTCATGGAGTTTCANNACAGNGTCNTCCACNTTTTCTTTCGNGGTTCCGGTGGAATAGTTTTTAACTGCTTCCCCAAAAGAATAAAGAATAAAATATATGAGAATCGTAGCAATATATGCTATGATCCCTGCCGCCAGACCATCTCCCATAAGAAACGCCATACTGCCCGCCGCAGAATCATCATTCATAATAAAATTTTCACCATACCTTCCTTATCGGCTTATATCACTGCAATTAAATATAACATTTTCATGGATAAACGTCAAGAAAGGCTCTTATGTATCCAATTCCAGACTTATCTTCAGCGCGTGGTCTACCTTTGTCATAATCTCATGATCCAGATGACAGACCATCTCGCGCATCCTTTTTTTATCCACTGTTCGAAGCTGCTCCAAAAGAATTACGGAATCCTTTTCCATCTGATATCTGGAAGCCTCCAACTCTATATGAGTAGGCAGCTTGGCTTTATTCATCCTGGATGTGATCGCCGCAACGATTACGGTAGGGCTGTGTTTGTTGCCAATATCATTCTGGATGATCACTACCGGACGGATCCCTCCCTGTTCCGATCCAACCACCGGCCGCAGGTCAGCATAATAAACATCTCCTCGTTTCATAACAATCCTCTCAATTCACCACAATAACTATTTTGCCTTCTTATGTATGAAACAATTCTATTTATGTATTATGCCCATGATTCTTTGAACTATACTTATTTCTTTATTGAGAGTTGGATATCAAAAGGAAGACGGACGCAAACGGGGCAATTCGCCATCCATGGCTCAGTTGCCCCTTTTCGGAACATCCTGTTCCGAAATTGCTGGGTATTGGATAGGAATGTTATGAATTTCTAATTTCCTTCCAATGCATATGCACAGATGATTGCTTGAGCAGCTTGCCATATAATCCCGGATCTTACTGATAGATCCGCAGTACACGTTTGTTGATATTGCAGGCGATCTCATAATTGATCGTGCCGCAGAGCCCTGCCAGTTCTTCCATACGGATTTCATCTTCCTGATCCCTTCCGATCAAGGTCACCGTATCACCGCGGCTGACGCCTTCAATCTTCGTAACATCCACCATAAATTGATCCATGCAGACGCGTCCGATGATGGGCGCACGCTTTCCGCGGATCAGTACCGCACCCTGATTGGATAACAGGCGGGGATAACCGTCGCCATATCCTACGGGGATTGTCGCAACTACCGTCTCCTCTGATGTAATATATGTTCCACCATAGCTTACGGGAACTCCTGCGGGCAATGTTTTCACATATGCGACTGTACTCTTCCAGCTTAAAATTGGCCGGAGCGCAATCATATCCGCAGAGACCTCATCAGAGGGCATCAGTCCGTAAATAATGATTCCAGCCCGTACCAGTTCCATTTTTGCTGCCTCAAATCCTATAATTCCTGCGCTGTTTGCACAATGCTTCAGGGGGATGGTGACACCTTCCTTCCCCAGTTCCCCGCAGAACGCTTTGAATCGATCGATCTGCTGCTGCGCCGGAACGTGATCCCATTCATCCGCTTTGGCAAGATGTGTAAAGATCCCTTCTACTACGAGCGCACCTGATGCAGCTATCCTTTTTGCCGTTTCGATACCTTCTTTTGCAGCCGGCAGACCGATCCGGGACATGCCGGTATCTACCTTGATATGTATGGGGATCGTTTTATTCTGTTTTTCAGCTTCCTTACACAATAATTCCGCACTTTCCGTATCAAATATCGTGGGTGTTAACTGGTATTTGATCAAGGTTTCATATGCCGAGGGAAATACATATCCTAAAATCAGGATCCGCTTTTTTAATCCGGCTTCTCTCAGTTCTACCGCTTCCTCTATGGTTGCAACGGCATATCCCCAGACAAATGAAAACTGCTCAAGCTCATCTGCGAGCCTGACTGCACCATGTCCGTAACCGTCCGTCTTGATCACTGCAATTAAGGGCACATTGCTCCATGCATATATATTACGGATATTTTGGCGAAACGCCTCCAGATCTATCGTTACATAAGTTCTTTCTTTTGATATATTCTGCACTTCCAAAATTATATGCCGCCTTCTTTCAATACTATAGGGATCATATCCGGCAGATCACCTGCTTTCACAGAAGCCCGGTGATAGCGTTCTGCCGCATAACATCCGGCTTTTCCGTGGATAAAAACTGCAACGGCAGTTTTCGCTGCCATCGTGGCGATGCCTGTACCGCCTGTCAGATGCCGTTGTCCATTGCCGGAACTACTGTTCATACAGGAAAACATTGCGGTCATTCCGGCCAGAACGTCGCCGCTTCCTGCCGTTGCCAGAGCATCCGTACCGCTATCCGAGATATATACCGTCTTTCCATCAGTAATCAGCGTCACGGCATCTTTTAACACAAGGATACATCCGTATTCCGCCGCCCAATGCATACAATATTCCATATCCTGATGCTTTGCAGCCTCCACCGGAAGACCGCATAATCTTGAAAACTCCAGGGGATGAGGCGTCAGTATCGTAGGATATCCCTTATCCTTCCGATAGGTCAGCCAATCCAAATGCTTACTGATGATATTCAATGCATCTCCATCCACAACGGCTGTTTTCTCATAATGACGCAGCACATATTCCGTCAGAACCGCCGCAGGATTTTCTTTCGATAATCCGCAGCCGATCAGCAACGATGTGCTCCAGTCAAAATATTCTTTCATTTTTTCATGATTGATGACGTATTCCATCTCCCGGTCGGAGTCCAGAATATGTTCATAGTCTTCAAAGAGTGCTTCCGGTACGGAAACCGATAGGATCTGGCGGTTGTTCCTGTGGGAAAGTACGCGCACCATTCCTGCGCCGCTGCGAAAGGCAGCCTGCGTACTGAGCGTCATCGCACCCGCCATAGCCTCGGAGCCGGTGACAGATAATATCTTGCCGTATGTTCCCTTATTGCCATATGGATCTCTGTACGGAAGGTATTGCAGGTCCCTATCCTCCATCAGATAACGGACAGGCGTCATATCCCCCTTGCAGATACCGATATCTCCCAAAATTGTCTTACCACAATAAAGAGGCCCTTTTCCCAAAAGCATGCCCGTTTTCTTCCATTGAAACGTTACCGTTTCATCTGCCATGACGGCATTTCCCATGATGCTGCCGCTGTCCGCATGAAGTCCGCTGGGAAGATCCACTGCAATCACTTTTGCACCTTGTTTCCAGTGAAGCGTATTGATCAGATCAACTGCTTTTAAAAACTCCCCTTCCAGATCCCTGTGCAGACCGATCCCGAACACTGCATCAATAACATACGCATAGCTGTCTGCCCCATTGACCGCGTCGATCCCGCGTTCTACTGATATGCAAAGCCGTTCTAAAATATGCTGCTGCAGAATATTTTCTTCTGTGGCTTTCTCTGCATTGCCAACCATTACCGTCTGAACCTGACGTCCATGCCCGGCAAGGATTCTGGCGGCTGCCAGTCCGTCTGCTCCGTTGTTGCCGTAACCGCAGAGAATCAATATTTTCCCGGATACCTCATCTTTGATACGGGAGCATACAAAAAGAGCTGCCTTTTCCATCAGGACAAGAGATGGAATTCCGACCTGCTCTATTGTATATTGTTCACATTTTTTCACTTCTGCTGAAGTCAGCACCGGTTTCATGTTTACTGCATACTCCTTTTACAGCCTGTGTATTTGCGTGCCGGAACAGACAGATTCTTTCAACTATCTTCCTTCTTTTCACTGCCGGAATCTTTAGGTTTCATCTTCTCCGCCGGGTTATACGCCATATCAAATATGTCGATCACTTCCGCGCCGAAAATATCGTGCATATAGATATAGACATTTTGATTCAGCTGTTCGTACTGCTGCTTTCTGACGACATTCTTTTTTAATTCTATCCGGATATTGTTGATCCAGTCCGCAATCTCCGCAATTTTCTCGGAATTCTCCTGAATTGCCTCGTAGCAGACCTGCATAGTCTCTACCATCAGATCGAAATTCACCTTGTCTATCTGTGCCGGCAGCTCTTTCATTTCCTCCTGATATTCCGCCAGCTTGTTATTGCATTCCTCAAATTGTTTTTTATATTCTGCCTGTTTTTTGGCATTAGCGCCGTCCATTTCGTCAACGATATTTTCCATCAGCAGCTTCTTTTGCTTCCGCAGAGCCTTTGTCTCCGTATTCACTTTTCCCTGACGCTTTAACAGCTCCTTTAATTCATCCTCCAGCTTCTGCATTCGTGATGTCTTCTCCAGTCCGTTCATCAGACGGTACCACTTATTATCCAAGGAAATCACAGGAATTTTTTTTCCTTTTAAAGCCGGAATGAATACTTCTTCTTTTCTTGACAAGGCAGCTCACCTCACTATTTCCCTTATGTCCAACCCTTTCACCGTTATCAAAGCAGTCCTTCCAGTGTCTCCCGGATTGCCCGGATAAACTCCTGGCTGTTCAAAACCGTAACTTCCGTAAGCGACGTGATCAGCGCCAGATCCTTTGTCATTCTGCCGCTTTCGATGGTCTGCAGGGTTGCTTTCTCCAGACAGTCCGCAAATCTTACCAGCTCCGGAAGTTCATCCAGTTCCCCTCGTTTTCTGAGTGCGCCTGTCCATGCAAAGATCGTCGCAACGGAGTTGGTGGAAGTTTCCTCCCCTTTTAAATGCTTATAATAATGACGCTGCACCGTACCGTGCGCTGCTTCGTATTCGTAGATTCCATCAGGAGATACTAAAACGGAAGTCATCATGGCAAGTGAACCGAATGCGGAACTGACCATATCACTCATAACATCCCCGTCATAATTCTTACATGCCCAGATAAATCCGCCTTTCGCCTTCATTACTCTGGCAACCGCATCATCAATCAGCGTATAGAAATATTCTATGCCTGCCTTTTCAAAAGCTGTCTTGTACTCACCCTCATATATTTCTGCAAATATATCTTTAAACGTATGGTCATATTTTTTGGAAATTGTGTCTTTTGTTGCAAACCATAGATCCTGCTTTGTATCCAGGGCAAAGTTAAAACAGGATTTAGCAAAGCTGCGGATAGATTTTTCCGTATTGTGCATTCCCTGCAGAATGCCTGCTCCCTTAAATTCATGAATCAGCTCTTTGGTTACATTGCCGTTCTCATCTTCAAATACCAGATAAGCCTTACCCGGTCCCGGCGCTTTGATCTCCGTATTTTTGTAGACATCCCCGTAAGCATGACGCGCAAGCGTGATCGGTTTTTCCCAGTTCTTTACGCAGGGGCTGATCCCCTTCACTACAATAGGCGTCCTAAATACCGTACCATCCAGAATTGCGCGGATCGTGCCATTAGGACTCTTATACATTTCTTTGAGGTCATATTCTTCCATACGTGCCGCGTTAGGCGTAATGGTCGCGCATTTTACGGCTACGCCATACTTCTTTGCCGCAAGGGCGGAATCGGTCGTTACCTGATCATTCGTCTCATTACGATATTTTAAGCCAAGGTCATAATATTCCGTCTTCAGGTCAATATAGGGTAATAATAATTCCTCCTTGATCATCTGCCAGAGAATCCTTGTCATCTCATCCCCGTCCATCTCCACCAAAGGTACTTTCATTGTAATCTTTTCCATGCTGCCGCTCCTCCCATTCCGGTAAAATCCGTTTTCTCACGCTTAGAAGTATTAATTCGTTTATGAAAAATCTTTGATTTTTCAATCTAATTTTATCTCATTCCCAGAATATCGTCAACAGAAACTATAATAGCAGGCGCTCAATATCCAGAACGCCCCAGCCCTGCAGATTCCAAGGTTCATTGACATCCCGTGCCGCATGCTGCAGCCGCGCTATCATCTGCTGTGAGGAAAGATATCCTCCTGCCAGCAACATTGCCGCCGCGCCGGTGACTACTGCAGTAGCCATGGAGGTTCCGCTCTTAGTGCAGTATGCTTTCCTGTGTCCCTGCCTGTACCTGTGGTAACAGGAGATAATGTCCGTCCCGGGTGCAACCAGATCCGGTTTTTTCAGGGAATATCTGCTGGGACCTCTGGCAGAATATTCGGAACAGCTTCTTCCGCTCTTTCCTTTGTATCCAAAGTCATAACAGCCCACCGAAATCACATCATCCCCCTCGCCAAGGGCAGACAGCGTCATAGGTTCCGGACCATTGTTGCCTGCTGCGGTGATGACCAGAATGTCTTCTTTATACAGTCTGCTGATCGCCTGCTGCATAAGCTTTCGTTTGTCGCTGCTGACATGATTCTCCATCCCAATGGAAATATTGACGATCCTGATATGATAACGCTTCCTGTTGTGGTAGATCCAATCCAATGCGTCCAGCAGATGCGCTGCTGCTCCGCCTCCATGTTCATCCAGTATTTTCATTGCGATAATCCTTGCGGACGGAATAACACCCTCATAAGCTCCGTTGGAAAGCCTGCCACTGCCACAGATGATCCCCGCCACATGGGTTCCGTGTCCATAATCATCATAATGCTGTTTTTGCCTTCCTACCACATCATGAAATGGTACAGTATTTTGCGCGATATCCGGATGTCTCTCCACGCCGGAATCAAGAATCGCAATCGAAAAATCACACGGATGACGCCGAAGTCCTGCGTAATCATCCAGATGAAGTAAAGCGCGTACCCGTTTCATCAGCTGACTTCTTCCAATATTTACTCATAATCAATATATGAGAAAAATCATAAAACGCCCCACTGATAAATGATAGAATTCTTTTGTTAAACCGGGAAAAAAAGCAGCTCAGAATGAGCCGCTTTTTTTTGTTTATTCAAATGCTGTGGTATCCTGATATACCGTATCCGTCAGACCAATCTTTTCCGTAAGCTGGCTGCATCCCGCAAATGCGTAGCTGCCGATGGAATTTAGTCCTTCTGGGAAGGTTACTGAAGTCAATTCATGATGGTCTCGGAATACGCCGGACGCAATATATTTTACATTCTCCGGGATGACGATTACCGCATCGGTTCCCTTGTATGAAATCAACACGCCGTCCCCGACGATCAGATAATCCCCCGTTCCCGGTGAGTTTCGCCAGTTTTCCAGCCACGGTGTATGTTCAAAGGCATAAGCCTCAACATTCGTCACTGTAGAAGGGATCGTCACCTCTGTAAGCTGATCACAGTGATAAAATGCACCGTAAGAAACCGTCCGCAAACCTTCCGGGAGAACCGCCTGCGTCAGTCCACTTCTGGCAAACGCCAGTTGTCCGATCACCTCAACCGATCCGGACGCCGAGAAATCAAAGGTAGTCAGGTCTGTCTGATTGTAATAAGCATAATCCGCAATGGCCGATAATGTCACGCTTTCCTGCCTGCCGCTTAAGGTAGAACCATCCGTCACAACCATATTGCCTGCCATCACAAATACCCTGTCAGATACGATTCTTGCACCTCCCAGCACGACGCCGTCCGTTGTCTGATAGGACGTTTCGGAAGAATTATTTCCCGTATCGGTATTCTGACCGGACATGTTTTCTTTCCCGTTTGTCGGTTGTGTGCCGGAAGTAATATTCTGCGCTGCCTGTTCTGCTTTTCCTTCATCAAAATAAGAAATCTGATAAACAGGCGAATGATTGGTCTCAAATCCATGCGCTGCAGCATATCCTTCTACATAAGAGCCTGCATCGCAGACAAATAAGGCTTCTTTATTGCAACTGTCAAATGCAGTATCGTGAATCTCCGTAACCGACACCGGAAAGATGACCTGCTTTAACGACCGGCAGCCGTCAAATGCTTTCAGACCAATGGTACACAACGGCGCATTGATTGTCACCGTCTCTATGCTTCCCGCATCCGCAACCGCATAATCCGGAATCCTTGTCAGTCCCGAAGAAAACGTAATATCTTCTAATTGATCACATCCCCAGAAGGCATAACGCACAATATCGGTAACCGTATCCGGCATCCGGTACTGACGCCCCTGTCTGCCGGCAAGATACTGATAGATCTTACTTTGGGACGCATCATAAATGACACCGTCCACACAGGAAAAATATTTATTACTGGCAGCAATACGAACACTGGACAGACTGTTGCAGTCGGCAAACGCTCCGCTCCCAAGCGTTCTCAGCCCTGATCCGATGGTCACGGACTGCAGATTAACGCAATGGTTAAATGCGGAATCACCTACCGTAGTAACTGCATTGGGCAAAGTAATCTTCTGCAGGGCGACACAGCCCGCAAATGCCCCATAACCGATCTCTGTCACGGTTTCCGGCAGTTTGACTTCGGTAATATTGGTATTGGAAGAAAATGCACCCCTGCCAATCACCTCTATCCCGTCAGGAACAGTTACTACCATATCCGTTCCGGTGTAGCCAACCAGCTCTTTTCCATTCACATTAAAATCAACACCGGCGGACGCTGCCTTTGAACTGACATAGCCGCCGATCAGCAGAACAGCCAGCGCTGCTGCTGCGGGAATCCCCAAAATCCATTTTAATCTCTGCCGCATATACTTCCTCCATATGCTAATAAAATTCCAGTCCGGCATCTTATCACAAAATACCGGACCGGAAACTGCTTAGAACAACTTAAACAGGTACTTTCCTCTTATCCTTCCATGTAAATAATACGCCTGAAATACATGCCAGACCGATCGCCAAAAACCACTTCGGATGGATATCGCCTGTCTTTGGCGTCGTATCCGTTACACCGGATACAAGATTGTTCGTATTCACATAGATCGCATACGGCGAAAAATGCGTCGCCGTAAACTGCATACACGGAACACCGTCAATCGTCGTAAACTTCACTGCCATAGGATCAAGGGCACCGTTAACAACGCCTGCCGCCATATTGTTGCCGGCATAAGGCACCAGATCATCCGGAATCGGTATGGTAATGTTTACCGCAAGACCCGCTGTATTCTCGATCTTACGCGTACCGGTCTCATCATACAATGAAATATCAAATCCCACAAACCGGATGTTGCTCAAATCGCCGTACTGTGCCCTGAGCGCCTGCTCTACTGCCGCAGATGCCGCCGCGCTGTCTGTGATCTTTACCACAAAATTGTCTGTAGATCCTGCCACCGTTGCCGAAGCAAGGTTCTTGTTATTGTTGTCGATGGCGCTTGTCGTAACTGTCACGTCCGTGCCGCCTTTATTTGACGGATTACGGTTGGTGCTACCGCTGCCGGAGGTATTATTATTGTTATTATTCGTTCCGTTGGTGGTACTGTTCTGGCTTACCCGGTTAGAGGACGCCGACGGCGTCTTATAGGTAGCCGTCACCTTCACTTCATGCGTCGGCATAATAAACGTTGTGGATGTGCCAAAGGCATTGGAAAAACCGATGTCCGTATTGGACGTCGTCCAACGGTCAAATACTTTGCCCGTCGGCGCCGCATACGCAGTGATCGTAACTACACTGCCCGGCGCATAATAGCCGCCGCCGCCGCCATTTTCTACAATAACATTATATCGGCCTTTATTATCCGATACGGAATTGCCTGAAGCGGAATTGCCTGACGCAGAACCGTTGGAGCCATTAGAACCATTACTACCATTGGAACCATTACTACCATTGGAACCATTGCTTCCATTACTTCCACTTCCACCATTTGGATTATTACCGCCAACACCGTTGCCGCTTACGGGAACCTCTGAAAAGACGGCAACCGCATTACGGTTTTCAGTCACATTCTCCAGACCAAGCGTACTGTCATAGAAATTCCAATGGCTGAAATACCAGCCCTGATGTTCTGCAAGCTTTGGCGACGGATAAGTAGAAGGAACCAGTCCGTTGTTACCCTCTGCCACCTGCTTCAATTCAAATACGGAATAATCGTCATTTCGGAAAGTAATCGTAAAAAATGCAGCTTCCGGATCCGGCACAAAGACCGGCATTGCAATCAGGTTCGTCTGCACATTTTGCAAAGGATCACCTGTTCCGTCATAGGGCGTAAAATCTGTGTAATAATAAATCCAGGAATCAAAAACATATCCGCTGTTCTCAGCTGTTTTCGGCGTCGGTTTATTATTCGGCGGATAGGTGGATTTCCCGTTCTCTACCGTCCTCGTTTCATAAACAGAATAATCATCGTTACGGAATTCAATCGTAAATTCCGAACCGATATACTGGACATAAATATTTTTTATTGCATTCGTTGTGCTGCCGTCCGGATTTGTTTTCAGATACGTTCTCGTAATAAACCTGCAGTCCGGACGCGTATGGATCGTCGTCACTGTATGTTCCGGATCAAACGCCGTATCGGCAATACGATAGGTGTCTGGAATGGTAACATCCAGTGAGGAAGCATTACCACCAAATGCATAATCCCCAATCTCCAGATCCGGTGAAGCAGGGAATATCACCGTCATCAAATCCTCACAGTCCTGGAACGCGTTCTGGGGCACTCTTGTAATCGAAGTTTCTGACAGATCAATACTCATGATCTCTTTACAGCCTTCAAAAGTTCCAATTTCCATTTCTGAAACCCTGGTAAGATTCGGATCGTTACTGCTGTTTACCCAGAGAGACTTTGCATCACGGTCTATCAGACCTCTTCCCGGAAGACAGGTGGTAATCTGATAGGTTCCGTTTGGCAGTACCTTATACAAAATATAATTATCATAGGTATAATTACCCGCTGCTGCTATCGTTCTCAAGGCATCACAATTCTGGAATGCCGTAGGCGCAATCTCTTCACAGGCTTCGGAAAGAATGATGCCCTGTAAGTTCTCACAGCTGTCAAAGGCATACTCCGGGATGCTGGTAACACCCGGCATTTCAATACTAATGATCCAGTCATTTCCCTTCGTCTGGAGAAGCGTCGTATCAATTTCATTGGCAGACAAAGGAATCTTATCAACATAATATCCGGAGAATAACCCGGCATGGTATCCACCATTCTTTTCATAAGAATCCTGAAGCGATCCCATACCAGCAATAGACAGATTATCATTGCTATACAGATCACGTCTGGAAATATTCAAACCACCCGAAACATCCCGATTGTTCAATGCATCAATATAGATCCAGCTGCCCTGATTCTCATTGTTCACATCAGTTGACAGATAAAACGATTTCACGTCAATTGATGTGATTGCCTCCGGCAATTTCAGCTGCCGCGTCTCATTGACGATCTGGATATCCTGCGGCGTCGGCACCAGATTTACTGATACCCCGTTTTCCGATATCGTCCTACGTTCATATCTGTCGCGTATCTCCTGGGGCAGATCGGCATAATGGGGATAGTCGATCAACAGGTTCTCGTCCGTCTGCTCGTCACGAATTACATAATAATAATTGGGTCCAGATGAGCGGTAACAAATTCTTGTACCATTAGCATTGATATAATGGGACTGACCTCCGGGAACCGTATCATCCTCCATCGCATAGTCAAAGGGTCCATATCCTATCGCGATATCGCCTTCAAAATACAGTCCGTTCTGACCGCCCGTAACAAAAGCGCTATCTGCAATTTCTACCGGTGTATTATACCTCGGCGTTTCCCAAATAACTTCTGTCAGTTTCGGGCAATCGGCAAATGCACTGTCTCCTACAGAGGCAATCTTCTCTCCAATCACTACCGATTCCAAAAGCCTGTTATCAGCGAATGCATTTGTTCCGATTGTTTCTACGGAATTGCCAAGCTGGGCAGTCTTCAAACGGTCACAACCTTCAAAAACGCCTTCGCCGATATCTTCAATCGAATCGTCTTTTACAACAAGATTTACGATATAATCCTTGACCGCCGGAGAGGAGGGTGTCGGTGCATTAAAACAACCATCTCCCAGAGCAGTAACTCTATAAGATGCAACGGTTCCCGGAATAATCAATTCCTCAATCTCTACCGGACTATTGATAAATCGGCAGGCTATCAGCGTTGCCGTACCATCTTCCACACCGGCTTCTGTTGTATTGACCTGCAGTTCATAACGATAATCGCCAATACCCACTTCATAATGGTCTTTACCATAAATATCTGTATATACATACGGTACATATTCCGCCGTATTCGTGGAAGCGCTCCACGTCGAAGTTCTTGGCAATGCAGGATTCGTATTAGTGCTGCTCCGGCTTATATTTTCCGGACCGCGGACATAGAATTTGTCATTCGCAACATCCTTAAACAGATCCTTATGATAAGATGCCATTCTGGCGTTCTCCGGGAATATCACTGTTTCAAGATTCTGACACCCCATAAAGGTATTCATTGGCACCCGTGCCTCAGCACCATCTCCCAGATTATCCGGCATGGTAACTGTTTTTAAGTTGGTGCGCCCTGCTAAAATATAGTCTCCAAGAGGCGAAGTATATTTGTTTCCATCTAAGTCATACAAATCATCATATGTTGCATTATTCACAGCACTTGCATAGGTTTCTATTAATTCAGGAAATGTAAATTCATACAATTCCGAGTGACTTCCATTAGTGGACAGGGCAAAAGCCGCCTTGCCAATGGCTGTTGTGGAATGCGGTGGTGCAAACGTCACCTCATTTAGGGCTGGGCAATCGAAAAATGCATACTCTCCGATATTCACTTTGATACATGCAGACAAATCAACACTGCTGAGTTTCTTGCAGTTAGCAAAGGCGCCAAAACCAATCTGTTCCACCTTGTTTGTGAATACAATTTCCGTAAGTTCCGGACAGCCATAAAAGGCCTCTTTCCCAATAATCGTCGTATCACCAGCCAGCTTAATACTGGTAAGATTTTTACTTTCCTTAAATACCCGGTTACCAATATACGTAACACTGTCAAACGCTACCGTAATGATAAAAGATCCCTCAAATGCACTGTCTCCAATATAAGCAATTCCGTTTCCGACAAGAATTTCATTTACTCCATCACATTCATAAAATGCCTTCTCGCCAATGGCGCTGATCAATTGTCTGGAAGTAATCAGAAAACCGTTGTCATCTACGATGGTATTCGTTCCAAGGCTTCCCTTATCATCCATATTAATTAACCGCGGAATGTAAACGGAAGTGGCATTGGGAATCGTATCTGTAGTGGTTCCCTCAAAATCAGGGACATACGTTGCGCCTGGTACGGCATTATTTACCAGTTCCAGTGTGAAACCTTTCCTTCCTAATNCCTTATCANAATAATATCTCATTTGAACCGTATCATTCATATCAGATTTATTAAGNTCTATNGCGCTTACACCACCAAGTTCATCCAGACTAAGCCTATACGCCACATCTGCTGTGCATTCATGTTCCTCACAGTACCTCGTTACAGCGTCGTCATAGGCATTTTTAAATTGATTATATTGAGTCGGAAAATATTCTTTTACATCGTCAAGCGTCCTGCCATATGTAGGATCACTGCTATACGGTGACTTATCCAGTATATAATTCACATCATCCATANANTCACCAANTTNTTTTAAGGTGACAATCTTATATCCCGATGCAATTGTTGACGAAAGATCCAGCTGGTCAACCGCATATCTATTATTATAACCGGTAATTACGCCTATCTTCGAAGCACCACTGCCCTCCGTGAAATACGTGTATTGCCAGTCTAGGTTCCATGCATTGCTGATATATTGAATATTATAGGAATTTATTTCTGTAGTGCCTGCCGGGAGCTTAAGGCTGGGGATATTAGGGGCAGAACTCTTAAGATCGCCGTTCCGGGTCAAACCAGAATCATTGCCGTAATTCATAGTTTCCATCTGATTTACCGCCTGTGCAACACCGGAATAATCCGCCGGTATGGCAGCTACCAGAACAGAGCTGACAAGACATACGCCCGCAACCGCCTTTCTGATCCTTTTTTTCATTTTTACATTTAACTTCAGACCCATAATCATCATGCTCCTTTTCCTGAAATAAACATGCTATTGGATTCGCTTTGCTACTACGACAAACCGTCCGTTTGTTTCCTGATAATCACAAGTAGATAACGTCATCCGGGAATCCCCATATACTGCCGTTCCCCCAGTATCATAATA
>WFLX010007061.1_pt1 | contig 27237 bp, 24 predicted proteins | sample 4967041 | NCBI WGS metagenome assembly WFLX01 (sample SAMN12857096, study PRJNA449069) | gut metagenome | isolation source: stool from male and female vole | host: Microtus ochrogaster | place: USA:Florida | collected 2017
TGGTTAACCCCGTGCGGGCGGCACGTGGTATTGCCGCCCTCTGCGGCAGCCCCGGAGGGGGGGTGTCCCTACCTCAATGGCCGGCAGGACAGCCCTTCCGGGGCGGTATCCGGTGATACAGCCGCCCACGGGCAAGCCGCCGGGGGTTAACCAAAGGGAGGGCCTCCGGCCCTGCCATCGGACGGGCGGCCTGTTCTCTTTCCTTTTGATATAGGTCAAGGCCCTATCGGGGTACTCTGCGCGAGTTTTGCCATATCGAGGCGCGCGGGGGGCAGAACGCCATCGCAGCCGCTCCGGGAGGGGGCGGCTGCGATGGCGTTGGTGGGGTGTGTGCTTTTTATTGTTGATTTAGAGGAATTTCGCTGTAAAATCCCTCTTATATTTTCCCGCTTGCTACTTTCACAAGTGCCGGGCGGAGAAGTCGATGGGATGGAAACGAAAAATTTCTATATCGAGAATAAAATGTGTCGCGTGTGAGATCGCGTGTGGCGCTGTTTAGCGGTAGTCGGCAAACTGCTCCTGCAGTTTCTTGCGGGCGAAGAAGATGCGGCTCTTCACGGTGCCGAGGGGGAGCTCCATCTTTTCGGCGATTTCGTTGTACTTGTAGCCGGCCACGTGCATCGAGAAGGGGATGCGGTATTCATCGGCGAAGGCGTTGATGGCGTCGGTGATTTCGGCTGCGGTGTAGGAGCCTTCGGGGGTGTCGAGGCCGCTGTCCTGCGAGAGGTTCAGGTGGTAGAGGTTTTCGGTGGTGTCGGCCACGGTGGCGGNACGNNCNGCGCGACGGTAGTTGTTGATGAAGATGTTGCGCATGATGGTGAACACCCAGCCCTTGAAGTTGGTGTTCTCGGCGAACTTGGCCTCGTTGTCGAGGGCCTTGAGGGTGGTGTCTTGGAGCAGGTCGTAGGCGTCGTCGCGGTTGCTCGTGAGCATGTAAGCAAAGTTAAGGAGATTACCCTGCAGCTTCATCAGTTCGTTTTGAAATTTTTCGGTTCCCATAGTTGAATGTTTTTATGTAGTTTTTTGTGATGTTTTGAGTGTCGTTGTTTTCGTTTGACGATTCAAAATTACACATTATTCCACAAATGCAAGAATTTTAAAGTTAAGATATGTTAATTGTTACAATTTTACTACATTTTAGTGCTTATTTATTTGATTCATAGCGTGTTACAAATTTGTAATTTTGTTTCAGGATTGTTACAGCGGCTGTAATTTTCTGTCACAGGCACGATTTTGTAACACCTACGTAACTATTTGGCGTGTGTTTTGTCAATGATATGCATCGCCTTTGCAATAACATCAAGGGCCTTTTCGGGGTTGAATTTTCCGCCCGGATTTGGCCAATTTTACACTTTGATTAAAAAAATTATAAAAAGAATGATTACCTTTGCACCGGACACGCGCACGCGCGCACGCACATACATGTATATATTGTAATGACACAACAGCAACCCCGCCGCTCCCTGGCCGGCCGCCTGGCCGCCTACGGCATTCCCCTCGTGGTGAGTGCCGGCCTGTGCTACGTGCTGTTCACGAGCATCGACTTCGGCGAGATGGCCACGATTGTGCGGCGCGACTGCCGCCCGGCATGGATTGTGGCCGCCATGGCCATCAGCATCGTGAGCCATGTGGCCCGCGCGGCGCGCTGGCGCCTGCAGCTGCGCGCCCTGGGCATAGGGTGCAGCCTGTGGCAGCTCACGCTGAGCATCTTCGGCACCTATGCCGTGAACCTCGTGTTTCCGCGCCTGGGCGAGCTGTGGCGCACCACCTATGTGGCGCGGCGCACCGGCGCGCCCTTCACCCGCGTGTTCGGCTCCATGGTGGCCGACCGCCTGAGCGACACCCTGGTGGTGCTCCTGCTGGTGGTGCTGGCCTTCGCCCTGGCATCCGGCCACATGATGGAATATCTGCGCGACAGCGCAGACGCCACCCGCGGGCTGGCAGCCGTGCTGGCCTCGCCCTGGCTGTGGGCGGCCTGCGCCGTGGTGGCCGCGGGCGCCACGTGGTGGGTGGCCCGCTCGCGCTCGGGCCTCGCGGCCAAGCTGCGCGACATCGTGCGCGGCCTGTGGCAGGGCTTCGCCGTGGTGGCCACCATGCGCGGCCGCGGCCTGTGGCTGCTGCTCACGGCCGCCGTGTGGGGCTGCTACTACCTGCAGCTCTATCTGGCCTTCTATGCCTTCCCCTTCACGGCCTCGCTGGCCTCGGCGCAGGGCGGCGCCGTGNCGGTGCTCGTGGCCTTCGTGCTGAGCAGCATTTCGNTGGCCGTGCCCAGCANCGGCGGNATAGNCCCNTGGCNGTGGGCCGTGATCTTCGCCTTGGGCACCTACGGCGTGGCCGCCGCACCCGCCGGCGCCTTCGCCAACATGGTGCTGGGCTCCCAGACGCTGCTGATCATAGCCCTGGGCATCTTCACCTTTGCATGCATCGCGATATCAAATAAGAAAAACAACCCCAAGAAAAATACAAGCGAATGAAAGTAGTGATCATAGGCGTGGGCGGTGTAGGCACCGTCGTAGCCCACAAGTGCGCACAGCATCCCGAAGTGTTCTCGGAAATCGTGCTCGCGTCGCGCACCCTCTCCAAGTGCCGGGCCGTGGCCGAAGCCATAGGCGCGCCCAACATCAGCTGCGACACCGTCGACGCCGACGACGTGGAGCAGGTGGTGGCCCTCTTCGANCGCCACAAACCGGTGATGGTCATCAACGTGGCCCTGCCCTACCAGGACCTCACCATCATGGACGCCTGCCTGCGCTGCGGCGTCAACTATCTCGACACGGCCAACTACGAGCCCCGCGACGAAGCCCACTTCGAGTACTCCTGGCAGTGGGCCTACCGCGACCGCTTCGAGAAAGCCGGCCTCACGGCCATCCTGGGCTGCGGCTTCGACCCGGGCGTGAGCGGCGTGTTCACGGCCTATGCCGCCAAGCACTACTTCAGCGAGATGCACACCCTCGACATCGTCGACTGCAACGCCGGCAACCACGGCAAGGCNTTCGCCACCAACTTCAACCCCGAAATCAACATCCGCGAAATCACGCAGCGCGGCCGCTACTACAAGAACGGCGAGTGGGTGAGCACCGACCCCCTGCAGTATCACATGCCCCTAACCTACCCGAACATAGGCGAGCGCGAGAGCTACCTGCTCTTCCACGAAGAGCTGGAGTCGCTGGTGCTCAACTACCCCACCCTGCGCCGCGCCCGCTTCTGGATGACCTTCGGCCAGGAATACCTCACGCACCTGCGCGTGATCCAGAACATAGGAATGGCACGCATCGACGAGGTGGACTACAACGGCACCAAAATCGTGCCCCTGCAGTTCCTCAAGGCCGTGCTGCCCAACCCCCAGGACCTGGGCGAGAACTACCACGGCGAGACCAGCATTGGCTGCCGCATAGCCGGCCTCGACAAGGAAGGCAAGCCCCTCACCTACTATATCTACAACAACTGCTCCCACGAGGAGGCCTACCGCGAGACCGGCATGCAGGCCGTGAGCTACACCACGGGCGTGCCCGCCATGTGTGGCGCCATGATGTTCCTCACCGGCAAGTGGAACACCCCCGGCGTGCACAACGTGGAGGAATTCGACCCCGATCCCTTCCTGGCCGCCGTGGCCGCCAACGGCCTGCCCTGGCATGAAATCCTGCAGGGCGACCTCGAGGTGGACCGTCTCGACATCTGATAGCCACCCCTCCGGAACCTTATAGCGTCGTGCCGGCGGGGTCGCCCCGTCCGGCACGACTTCATTTCCCAGCCATGAACATCACACGCATCATAGCCGGCGCCATGCTCGCCCTGGCCGTCGCAGCCCGCGCCGCCGTGCCCCTCGTCTACGACCGCGAAAACACCGCCGACGCCTGGCCCGCGCCGCCCATGCCCCCCATCGACGAGCTCCCCGCCGTGGCAACCCTGCCGGACCCCTTCGCATTTGCCGACGGCACCCGCTCCGACAGCTTCGACCACTGGGAGCGCCACCGCTCCGAGATACTCCACATGCTGCAGCACTACGAGACGGGCCCCAAGCCCGCCGTGGCCCGCGACAGCGTCGAGGCCCGCATGGAGGGCGACACCCTGGTGGTGGCCGTGCACGCCGGCGGCCAGACCCTCACGCTGCACTCGCGCCTGGTCTACCCCGCCGGCCCCGGCCCCTTCCCCGTGGTCATAGGCGTGGGATTCCCCACAGGATCGCTGCCCGAAGAGCTCTTTCTCGACAATGGCGTGGCAGCCATGGCCTTCGACTTCAACGAGGTGATGTCCCACACCCAGCAGCGCGGCAGCGAGCCCATCAACCGCCTCTACCCGGCCCTCACCGCCATGGGCGCCTACGCCGCCTGGCCCTGGGGCATCAGCCGCCTCATCGACGGCCTGCAGCAGGTGGCCACGCAGGCCCGCATCGACCCGCGGCGCATAGCCGTGACGGGTTGCTCCTTTGCCGGCAAGATGGCGCTCTACGCCGGCGCCATGGACGAGCGCATAACCCTCACCATAGCCCAGGAACCCGGCGGCGGAGGCATCAACGCCTGGCGCGTGTCTGAAACACTGGGCNATGTAGAGCGCGTGGGCAACACNAACTACGNCTGGTTTCTCGAATCCATGCGGCAGTTCGAGGGCGACAACGTGGCCCGCCTGCCCATCGACCACCACCAGCTCGCCGCCCTCGTGGCCCCCAGGGCCCTGCTCGTGCTGGGCAACACCGACTACGAATGGCTCGCCGACCAATCGGGCTACATCGCCGCACGCGCGGCCCGCGAGGTGTGGCAAGCCTTCGGCGTGGCCCACCGCATGGGCTACTCCATAGAAGGCGGCCACCCCCACTGCCAGCTTCCCCCCTCGCAGCGCCCCGAAGTCGAAGCCTTCATCCGCCGCTTCCTCCTCGACGACCCCGCGGCCCACACCCGCGTGACCCGCGCCCCCCCGTTCGACCCCCTCCCCCCCNCCNCCCCNGGGCCCCCTGGGCCTCTGGGCAGCATTAATCCACAATTTATTTGGCAATTAACCAAAATATCAGTAGCTTTGCATTTAGTAAAGTATGAATATAAGACCAACTCAGGGCATGGATAAAGAGCAAGCTATAGAACTGGCAAGAAGATATAAGACGGCCTTGGCCGAACATCTGCCGCTGAAAGCTCTATATCTCTATGGCTCTTTCAGCAAGGGTACGAATCACGCCGATAGTGACATCGATATCGCAGTGATTGTAGAACGCATGAGCGACGACTATTTTGAGGACACGCCCCTGCTTTGGAAAATAAAACGAAAAATAAGCAATCTAATCGAGCCCGTGCTGCTTACCGAAGATCTCAACAATCCTCTATACTCCGATATTGTAAAGACAGGAACATTAATCTGATATCTCGGCAAACCGACCGCGGAACGCGGTGCCGACGCGGCTAACGCCGCTGGCCTGCGTGGTCGCTCACGCGCGGCAGCGAGGGTGTATTATAGCTATTGTAGCTATTTTAGCTATAATAGCTATTTTAGGGCGTCTCTTGCCGGCGGGACGCGGGGGGCTTATTCGAGGAACTGGTCGAGGAGGGAGTCGAGGAGGCCTTCTTCGGCGAGGATGGTCTCGACGAATTCGCGGAAGGCGCCGTGACCGCCGTGCACGCGGCCGCGGTGGCGCACGAGGCGGCTCACGTAGGGGGGCGTGTTGGCGGGGCATCCGCTGCGGCCCACGAGGCGCAGCAGCCCCACGTCGTTGAGGTCGTCGCCTATGAAGGCGGCGTCGGCGAGGGTGATNCCGAGTTTCTCGCACAACTCGGTGGCTACGGCCACCTTGTCCTTGACGCCGAGATAGCAGTGCTCGATGTTGAGCTTGCGGGCGCGCTCGGCCACCACGGGGGTGTTCTCGCCGGTGATGATGGCCACGGGTATGCCCAGGCGGCGCAGGAATATCACGCCCCAGCCGTCCTTGACGCAGAAGCGCTTCATGATGTCGCCGTGGGCGGTGTAGTACATGCCGCCGTCGGTCCACACGCCGTCGATGTCGGTGATGAATAGTCGTGGTAGCATGGTCAGCTGAGATTTGAGGGGTAGATGATTTCGTCGGGGCCCATGGCGGTGGCCAGGGGGTGGCCCAGCACGTTGTGGCGGTCGGCCCAGCGGAAGCCGTCGCCGGGCGAGAGCAGGTGCACGTCGGCCTCCGTGAGCACGTGGCCTGCGGGCAGGCTGCGGCGGGTGGCCAGGCTGCGCTCGAGCTTGACGCGGGCGGCGGCCACGGCGTCGTCCACGTAGAGGTCGTCGCGTCCCAGCCAGCGCTCGGCCACGCGGATGTCGCGCACCATGCGGTTTACACCGTCGGGGCCCAGCGAGCCCTGCTGGTCGGTGCCCTTCATGTGGCGGNCNNTGGTGATGTGCTTCTCGATGATGCGTGCGCCCATGCCCACGGCCACGGCCGGAGCGGCGATGCCTATGGTGTGGTCGGAGAAGCCTATGGTGTACTGCGGGTAGTGGCGCTGCAGATAGGTGATGGTGCGCAGGTTGAGATTGTCGGGCCGCGTGGGATACTGGCTCACGCAGTGGAGGATGGCGATGTCCGAGTGGTAGCGCGTGATGGTGTCGAGGGCATCGTCGAGCTCCTTCTTGCCGGCCATGCCGGTGGAGAGGATTATGGGGATGCGCGTCTCGGCCATGGCGGCGAGCAGGGGCAGGTTGGTGAGGTCGCGGCTTGCCACNTTCAGNNNGTCNGGNGTNANCAGNTTNAGCAGCGAGAGGCANCCNGNNGNGCANAGCGTNTCCACGAANTCGAGNCCNAGGCTNTTGGCGTGGCGGTANACNTCGAGGTGCTCNTCGTCGGANAGNTCNAGGNNNGCNCGGTGCTCGCCNTAGGTNNNNCCGAANGANTGNGGCGANNTNTAGGGGCGNTNCATCTGNNNNGCNGCNAGCTCNTCNNNNAGGTCGCGCTTNGTGAGCTTNACNGNNTCCATCGGGCTGGAGGTCNAGGTNGCNNGCCTCGTCNCGCACNGGGCGNGCNACNAGGTCNACNATNAGNTTGGCNATGTCNACNGAGCCGTTNTGGTTCTGNCCNATNTCGCCTATTATNTANGTGCTGTGGAGGTGTCATTTCTCGTTCTGTGCTATGTTTTGCTTCATGATGCGTGCGTAGCGCGGCTCGGAGTCGACCAGCGCCACCAGGGCTTCGAGCGAGCCGTCGGTCTCGAGGCTGTGGCGGCGGTAGAGCTCGCTCAGCAGGGCGAAGTCGGCGGGCGTGTCGAGCGTCAGGCGCAGGTCGGTGCGGGCGGCAAGGATTTCCGGCAGCGGCAGCATCGAGAGCTTGAAATCGCGGGGATGGGTGTAGAGATAGATGGTCACGTGCTCGCGGTAGAGCTTCTCGCCGGTGGCCGCGGCGGCGCGGCGCAGGGCGGCGGTGGTGGCCAGCTCGGCGTAGAGGCCCAGGTGCGACTTGATGGTGGGGCGGCCGTCCGGAAAGGCGTAGCCCACATAGTCGGCCCCGGTGGCCGCCTGGTGGTCAAACATGGCGTCGAAACTCCCGGCCTGCAGGAAGGGATTGTCGGAGCACACGCGCACGATGCGGTCGAGCCCGAAGGCGTCGGCCGCGCCCAGGAAGCGCCCCAGCACGTCGTCCTCGCTGCCGCGGAAGCAGTCCACGCCGTGCTCGCGCGCCACCTGCTCCAGGGCGTCGTCGGCCGGCGCCGTGGTGGTGGCCAGCACTATGCGCCGNCCGNCCGNCGAGGCGGCCTTGATGCGGGAGAGCAGAATGTCGATGNTGCGCCGCTCGCCGTCGAAGGGGCGGAGAATCTTGGCCGGCATGCGTGTGGAGCCGGAGCGCGCCTGTATTACGATACCGTCGGTGGTCATAGTCGCTGTCGTGGAAAAGCGTCGATGTAGCTGCCCGGGGTGATGTTGATTATCTCCTTGCCCAGCGAGGCGGCGTAGTCGCGCAGGGTGAAATAGGCCTTGAAGGCCACGTGCATGTGGTAGAGGATGGTGTGGAGCCGCGCCGTCGAGAGGTTTTCCTGCTTGACGGTCTCGGCGCGCGACGACGCCGAGTCGTAGAAATGTTTCTGGTGCATGAGCACCTCGTTGTCGTCGGTCACGGTGATTTCCGGCAGCCACGAGTGGTCGGCGCCCGCCAGATAGATTTTCCTGAAGGGCATGCGCAGGGCCGTGGCTATCGAGGGGATGAGCACGTTGTGGGGGCGCGGCATGCCCAGGCCGCGGCGGTAGATGGCGCGGGCCAGGGAGTCGAAGCCCTCGACGGGCGTGGTGTTGTACATGTGCACCGTGATGCACTTATTGGCCGCGAGCATCTCGCGCCACTGCGGGGCTCCGGCGGCGCGCACGGGCATGAACAGGTGCATGGGCCAGGTGGTGCGCCCGGCCAGGGCGCCGAACAGCTGCGTGCGCTTCTCCTCCACCAGCCAGAACAGGGGGTCGGCTATCAGGTAGAGCTGCGGGCGCAGGCGCGTGTACATCTCCGACGTGGCGCAGAAGTTCACGGCCAGCAGCGTGCGGCTCTCCAAAAAATCGGCGTGGGCCTCGACGGTGGCGTTGAGCGACGGGCCGTTGGCCAGTATCACCAGTTCGTCCGGGTTGCGCACGTCGGCGGCCACGGGCGAGGGGCGGCGCGACATCAGCGCCACCTTTGCCAGGCTCAGGACCGACTGTTCCAGCCGTCCGCACCATTCCTTTATTTTGTCTGCGGTTGCTGCCATTGGTGTATCGGCTACAAAAATAGTGAAAAATTTGTAACTATCCAGCTAATATGCGCTTGTTAACTCGCGGGGGAGCAGTTTAGCTATTATAGCTATTGTAGCTATTATAGCTATTGTAGCTATTATAGCTATTTCAGCTATTCGTCTTTTTTCTCGCGGGCGGCCTCGTCGTCGGCGCGTTCGTAGGCCTCGACGATGCGCTGCACCAGGGCGTGGCGCACGATGTCCTTCTTGCCGAACTCCACGCGCCCGATGCCGGGCACGTCGCGCAGCACGCGCAGCGCCTGCACCAGGCCGCTGGCGGTGCTGCGGGGCAGGTCTATCTGCGTCACGTCGCCGGTGATTATCATCTTGGCGTTCATGCCCAGGCGCGTGAGAAACATCTTTATCTGGTGGGTGGTGGTGTTCTGGGCCTCGTCCAGCACAATCACGGCATCGTTGAGCGTGCGGCCGCGCATGAAGGCCAGCGGCGCTATCTGTATCACCTTGCTCTCCATGTATTCGCGCAGCTTGGCGGCCGGAATCATGTCTTCGAGGGCGTCGTAGAGCGGCTGGAGATAGGGGTCGATCTTGTCCTTCATGTCGCCGGGCAGGAAGCCCAGCTTCTCGCCGGCCTCCACGGCGGGGCGCGAGAGAATGAGCTTGCGCACCTCGCGGTTCTTGAGGGCGCGCACGGCCAGGGCTATCGCCACATAGGTCTTGCCCGTGCCGGCCGGCCCCAGGGCGAAGGTGAGGTCGTTGGCGGTGAACTCCTCCACGAGGCGCTGCTGGTTGGGGGTGCGGGCGCTGATGGGCTTGCCGTTGATGCCGTAGATTATCACGTCGTCGCGCTTGAGCTCGCGCGGGGCGTTGCCCTTTACGATGTCGAGGATTGCCTCCTCGTTCAGAGAGTTGTGGCGCGTGGCGTAGTCTTCGAGTTCCTTGATCTTGCGCTCGAATTCGGCCGTCTCGCCGTCCTCGCCTATCACCTTGATCACCGAGCCGCGCGCGGCCACGCGCAGCTTGGGGAAGAGATTGCGTATCAGCTGCATGTTGCAGTTGTTCACTCCGTAGAAGCTCACCGGGTCGGCCCGGTCGATGATGATTATTCGTTCTATCATATATATTTAAGAGAGAGAAATGTTTTTTTATCCTGCTGTGAGGCCGCCGTCTATCTTGAGCAGCGAGCCCGTGGAGAATGTGGCCTGCGTGGCCAGGAAGAAGATGGCGTCGGCCACTTCGGCCGGGCGGCACGTGCGCCCCAGGGGGAAGAGCGAGCGCTCCTCGGCCCACATGGCGTCCACGTCGCCCCCGCCGGCCGCGTGGGCATCGGCGAAGATGCGGTCGACGAAGGGGGTGTCGACCGTGCCGGGACACACGGCGTTGACCCTCACGCCCCGCGGCGCCAGCTCCAGGGCGGCGGTGCGCGTGAGCTGGGCTATGGCGCCCTTGGTGAGGCCGTAGCCGAAGTTGCCCGGCTTGCCTATGAAGGCCTGGTCGGAGGCCGTGACCACGATGGAGCCGCGGCCGGCGGCGGCGAAGATGCGGGCGGCGGCGCGCACCGTGCGCACCGTGCCGCGCACGTTCACGTCGAGCAGGCGGTCGAGGGCCTCGTCGGTGATGTCGAGCACGCTGTTGCGGGCGTGCACGCCGGCGTTGGCCACCACCACCTCCAGCCCGGGGCCGGCGGCCTCCAGGGCGCTGTCCACGGCTCCGGGGCGCGTGATGTCGCACACCACCGCCGTGGCCTGCGGCTCGTGGCCGAAGCGGGCGGCGAGGGCGGCCTCGTCGACATCGGCGGCCACCACGTGCCAGCCCTCTGCGATAAAGCGCTGCGCCGTGGCCAGTCCTATGCCCGACGCCGCTCCCGTGATGAATGCAACCTTCCTATCGTTCATTTTTATAAGAGTTATAAGATTTACCGTTCTTACGCCTGCCGCGCAGCACATGCAGCGCCAGGGGCAGCAGCCAGGGCAGCACGGCCGCGGCCGCAACCACCGGCCCCCGGAAATGCTTGAGGGCAACCACCGCCAGGCACAGCAGCGTGGAGGCCGCGCACAGCAGCAGCGGCCGCAGGCTCAGGGGCAGCCGGTAGCGCCGGATGGCCACCAGCACCACCACGGAATAGAGCACATACTCCACCACATAGCCCGCGCCCAGCCCGGCGAACCCCCACAGGCGGTAGCCCGCGATGCTGCACGCCAGCCCCAGCACGGCGCCGGCGGCCTCCGTGGCCACGAACACGCGGCCGTCGCCGCGCGCCAGTATCACGAAGGCCATGCAATAGGAGAACGCGCGCGGCAGCACGCCGCAGATGCCCAGGTCCACATAGGGCAGCACCGGCAGGAAGGCCTCCGAATAGAGCAGCCTCACAACCACCTCCGAGAGCACCACGAACACGGCCACAACGGGCATGAGCACCCAGGCGGCCACCTTGAACTCGCCGGCGGCGAAGGCCGCCATGCGCATCCGCGACGCGGCCACCGAGGCCAGCCGCGGGTAGTACTCATTGGTGATGGCCGAGAACACCACCAGCACATAGGTGTTCACCAGCATGAAGCCGGCCTGGTAGAGGCCGAGGCCGCCGGTGCCGTCGGCATGGGCCATGAACACCACGAAGAGATACGAGGCCAGCTGCGTGAGCACGCCGGCAGCAGTGAGATACAGCCCCAGGCGAAGCACCGGGGCCATCGTGCGCCACGCCTGCCGCAGCGGCACCCGCGCGGGCCGCGGACAGTAGCGCCGCCGCTCGCGCGCCGCCCACAGGGCGTAGCTGTAGGTCATTATGAGATACACGGGCAGCACGGCCTGCAGCCGCAGCCCGTAGTAGAGCGGCACGGCCACGGCCGTGGCCACCACGGCCGAGAGCAGCGTCACGCGCGCCAGCGGCGCAATGTGTCCCTCGCCCTGCAGGGCGGCCATGTCGCTCTCCAGCAGGATGGCCGCGCCCACGGCTGTGGCCAGCAGCGCGAAGCACCACCATTGGGCCGCGGTGCCCATGGTCCAGTAGCTCAGGGCCGGCGAGAGGGCCAGGGTGAGGGCGGCGCCGCCCAGGGCCAGCGCGCGGCTCACGCTGCGCACGGCGCCTTCCAGCTTCGGCCGCGCGGCCGCCGGGGCCGCGGCTATCTCGCGCACGGCGCCCGTGCGCAGGCTCAGGCCCGCGCCGGCCTGCATGAGGTCGCGGGTGGTGGTGTAGATGGCGTTGAGGCCCACTCCGGCGGGCCCCAGCCACAGGGCTATGAGCTTGTTGCGCAGCACGCTGAGACCCACGACGGCCACCTGCGTGCCGCCGAAAATGCCCATTGCCTTAAGTATTCTGCGCGACAGCGTGCTCACGGCTTCACCCACTCCGAGGGGTTGAGTTTTTCTTTTTCATGGCGCAGCTCGAAGTGGAGCACGGCGCGGCTGTCGTTGTCCGGGTCGCGGTAGATGTGGCCCAGGGCCTGGCCGGAGCGCACCTTGTCGCCCTTGCGCACGGCTATGGTGTCGAGCNCGGNATAGACCGTGAGATACTNGCCGTGGCGCACTATCACGATGTTCTGGTAGCCGTCGATGCGGAACACGGAGCTNACCGTGCCGTCGAACACGGCCCNCGCGCCGGCATCCTTTGCCCCGGCCTCGATGTCGATGCCGCTGTTCTGTATCTGCACGCCGGGGATGCGCGGGTGGTCGGTGCGGCCGAAGGCGCTCACTATCCTGTAGGCCCCGGCCACGGGGAAGAGCAGGCGCCCCTTGTTGCTCAGGAAGGTGCCGCTCAGGGCGCGCTCGGCGGCCGCGGTGGCCTCGTAGGTGGTGGCGGGCGCCGGCTTGGTGGCGGGCTTGGCGGCGGGTTTCTCCGCCGGTTTTTCGGCAGGAGCTGCGGGAGTGGTCTTGCCTGTGGCCTTGGCGCGGGCCTCGGCTTCGGCGCGTGCCTTGGCTTCGGCCGCCGCACGCGCTTTCGCCTCCTGCTCCTCGCGGCGGCGCTGTTCCTCGGCCCGGCGCTGCTCCTCGGCTATGATGCGGTCGAGCTCGCTGTCGAGGCGGCGCGCCTGGCGCTGCTTTTCCTCCAGGGCTTTCTTGAGCGAGGCACCCTCGCGGCGCAGGGAGGCCACAAGGGTGTCGGCCTGCTGCTGGCGGGTGCGCAGCTGCGCCGTGGCCAGGGCCATGCGGCCCAGCTCCTGGCGGCGCTCGCTGTTCAGGGCGTCGAGGGCGGCCCGCTGCGCGGCCAGGGTGTCGGCCTCGGCCTTGAGGCGGCGGCTCTTGGTGGCGTGGGCGGCGGAGAGCTCGCGCAGATAGCGCGTGCGGCGCCAGGCCTCGCTCAGGCTGCCGGCCCCCAGCACGAAGGCTATGGGACTCAGGGTGGAGCGCCGCAAGCGCTGGGCGCGCAGGCTGCGGGCGTAGGCCGCGCGCATCGAGGCCACGCGGGCCGCGGTGCGGTCCATGCTGTCGGTCAGGGCCGCGATGTTCAGCTCCAGGCTGTCCACGCCGGCCTGCATGGTGGCTATCGACTGCTCGCTGCGCCCTATCTCGGCGTCGAGCGAGGCCAGGCGATTGAGCTGGCGGCGGGTCTCGCGGGTGTTGTCGTCGATGCGGCGGCGGGTCTTCTCAATCTCGCCGGCGGTGCGCTGCTGCTCGCGGCGCACGTCGCCCGCAGTGCGGGGCGCGGCGGGCTTGGCGGCTTTCTTTTTCTGAGAGCTGCCGCCGCCCTTGCGCGCGGCATTCTTGGTGGTGCCCGTGCGCGGCTTGGCCGCCTCTGTCGCGGGAGCGGCGGCGACGGCCAGGCACAGGGCTATAAGGATGATCCGTAGTGTTCTGCGCATCACTTACGCTCCACCTTGCGGGCCAGGAGCACCTCGGTGGGGAAGTGGTCGGAGAAGCCGTTGAGATAGCTGCCGGCTGAGAATGTGCGCTTGGGATAGCCCACGCGGCTGCCTTCCTTGTCCTTGAGGAAGTCGTGGTTGTGCACGATGGAGCGCAGGTAGTGCCAGCGGTTTTCGGGCGCCGTGGCCAGGTTGCCGGATATCATTATCTGGTCGAAGAGGTTCCAGGAGCTCTTGTAGGCCAGGGTGCCTATGCCTTTTTCAAGCATCTCCCAGAAGGGGTTGTAGAATCCGTGGGGCTTGGCATCGGCAATCTTGCGCTTGCCGCCCAGCACCACGGCGCAGGAGCGGTCCTGAGGGTCGTCGTTGAGGTCGCCCATCACTATCACGCCCATCTCGGGGTCGACGCTCCACAGCGAGTCGGCGATGTTCTTGCTCAGGGCAGCTGCGGCGCAGCGGTTGGGCTCCGACTGCTCCTGTCCGCCCAGGCGCGAGGGCCAGTGGTTCACGATCACGGCTATGCGCTGGCCCAGCAGCGAGCCCACCACGCACATCTGGTCGCGGGTGCGGAAGGGCACGGCGTGCAGGCGATGGTTCGTCACGTTCTCCACCTTGAAGTAGCGGGGGTTGTAGAGCAGGCCCACGTCCACGCCGCGCGAGTCGGGCGAGTCGTGGTGCACTATCTGCAGGTTCCATGCGGCGATGGCGGGGTCGGCCACCAGGTCTTCAAGCACGCTGCGGTTCTCGATTTCGCTCACGCCTATCACGGCCGGGCCGTAGGGCGTGGTCTTGGTGGTGAACTGCGAGATGGCGTAGGCCAGATTATTGATTTTGTTGCGGTATTTGCGGCCGTCCCACTTCTTGTCGCCGCCGGGGGTGTACTCCACGTCGCGGCCCAGGGGGTTGTTGGGGATGGTGTCGAAGAGGTTTTCGAGGTTGTAGAAGGCTATGCCGGCCACCTGCACGGCCCGGCCTTTGCTCTGTGTCTGGGCCTGGGCCGACCATGCTACGGCGATGGCGGCGGCAAGGATGAGCACAAGTTTTTTCATTGGAGATATAGCGGTTTGGTTTATTTCAACTTACCCTGCAAAGATACATAAAAAATGTATCAAGTCAAAAAAACAATGCTGCCGCGCCGCATTTTTCCGCCCGGTGCGCTCAGGTCGCCGCCCGGCGCCGCTCGGGCCGCTGGCCCAGCAGGAAGGTGCGCAGCAGCGGGCTGCGCCGCAATATCGAGCTCACCATCAGGCTCATGGCCACCACCATGGCCGTGACGATGCCGGCCGCAAGCAGTTGCAGCACGAAGCGGTCGTTGCCCAGCAGGANGGCCCGCACGTAGAGNATACGCGGCACGAAAAAGTAGNGTATATAATAGATGNCGAGCGTGCGGCGCCCCGTGTAGGTCATGAAGCGTGTGAGCCGCGTGTCGCGGTTCCAGTAGCCGGCCATGCCGTAGAACATCATCAACACAACGGCCAGCCCCAGATAGCGCATGGCCACGTTCTTCACCACATAGTAGGCCACGTCGCCCCGGTCGGGCAGCAGCCCCATCACCAGCCCGCGCCACAGCAGCAGAAACACCACCGCGGCCACTATCACCGCCGTGGCGAAGCGCCCGGAGGCCAGCACCCGGAAAANGCGCNCGCGATAGTGCGAGCAGGCTATGCCCAGNGCGAAAAACTGCATGTAGTACGTCACCTTGTAGCACTCCAGAAACCTCACNTTCATCATCAACCACNCGGGCATCGTGAGATTCGCCACCTNGAAGAGTAGCCCCACCACGAGTATCGCAGCTATCCCCACGCCCGGCCGGAACCTGCGGCAGCACAGCACAACGGCCACGTACACCACATACATCTGAAACAGCGCTATCGTGAACCAGTAGCGGTCAAGCCCTCCCGAGAAATCCACCCGCCGGGTGAATACAAATGAATATATGGAGAAAAAGATGATGGCGCCCAGTATCTGAGCCGTGAACTTGCGCGTCAGGATGTCGCGCAGCCGGCCGCGCGTCCACCACCCGCGGCTGCGATAGGAGAAAAAGCCGCTCACGAAGAAAAACAGCGGCATACGGAACGTGATGAGCAGCGAGCTCAGCACCGTCTTGTCGTCGCCCAGCCCCATGCCCAGCAGCACGTGCCCCAGCACCACAAGGATGATGCTGAAACCGCGCATCGCATCCATCCACAGGATGCGGCCGCCGGGCGCAAGCGAGCTGTCTGTTGTCATACCGCCGGCAAAGTTACCACATTATTTCGCACCTCGCCCCACTTTTAACTAAAAAATATTTGCAGAGCGTGAAAAATAGTGCTACCTTTGCGGCATGAAAACCACGTTTTCTACCACCCACGCCACCGGCGCACCGCTCCGATCGGTTCTCGGCATCCCCGAGACGATGCGGGGCGTATTTATTTTTGCAACTTCACAAAACCGATATACACCAATTTATTAAATCGTTTCTATGAAAAAATTTTTACTCTCTTTGGCTATGATGCTCGGCATCGGCGCCGCAGCCAGCGCTGCTGAGGTGACCCTCCCCGCTGCCGAGAAGACCTGGGCCCACTACACCTGGACCCAGAACGGCAACAACTACGAAGGCACCGTCGAGGGCTACAAACTCGTGCTCGACAAGAACACCTCCACCAGTAACCTCGTTTCGCCCGACCAGTACTCCATCCGCGTCTATGCCGGCGCCCAGCTCCACGTCACCGCTCCCGAAGGCGTAACCTTCACCAAGGTTGAGGTGACCATCAGCAGCACCGGCAACANGGCCACCGCAGCCACCGCATCGGCCGGCTGGACCGTTTCGGCCTTCGCAGACNGCAAGTTCACCATGNCCGCCACCACCCCCCAGANCNCCCTCACCTTCGACGGCGACGGCAAGCAGCTCCGCGTGGCATCGATGGTAATCACCGCCGACGGCGCAAGCCAGGGCGGCGAAGACCCCAACCCTCCCACTCCTCCCACTCCCGATGATCCCGTTGTAGGCGACGGCGTAACCATCAGCTACACCGACTTCACCAAGAACGACGAAACCGGCGACCAGGAAGCTTCCAAGGACGGCTTCACCGCTATCGCTTCCAAGGGCGAAGGTTCCACCGTTCCCGCCGTGCTCCCCGCCGCCAACCCCACCGCCCTCCGCATCTATGCTAACGGCACCCTCACCGTAAGCGGCGAAAAAATCACCAAGATCGTGATCAAACTCGCCGGCACCCAGGCCGCCCGCTACACCACCTTCACGCCCAGCACCGGTGCCTACACCGCAGCTCAGGCCGAAGGCGACACCGAGCTCACCTGGACCGGCGACGCTGCCAGCGTGACCTTCACCGTAGGCGCCANNGCTACTCTCGGCACCGANGGCGACACCAAGGCCGGCCAGATNCACATCGAAAGCCTCACCATCACCGGTGAAGGCGGCGACACCCCCACNCCTCCCACTCCTCCCACCCCCGCCGGCAAGAAGTACAACCTCGTGACCACCATGGCCGAAGGCACCTATGTTATCGGCTTCGGCGCTAAGGCTGCCACCGCCCTCGACGCATCCAAGGGCTACGGCTATCTGCCCGTTGTAGACGCTACCGCCGATGGCAACGCCATCACCACCACCGCTGAGGCATATACCTTCGAAGCTACCACCGGCGGCTACTACATCAAGGACGCCAACGGCCGCTACCTCTATCAGACCGGCACCTACAACTCCTTCAACCTGAGCGACACCGCCAGCGATGAAGGCATCTTCACCGTAGAGATCGCTGCCGACGGCACCGCCACCATCGTCAACACCAACGTCAACAAGACCATGGGCTACTCCGAGCAGTACAACAGCGTAGGTAGCTATCCCACCACCGACGGCTACATCATGCCTAAGCTCTATATTGAGGACGGCACCGCCATCTCCGACATCGCTGCCGAGGACGCTCCCGTTGAATACTTCAACCTCCAGGGCGTACGCATCAACCAGCCCGAAGCCGGCCAGATCGTAATCCGCCGCCAGGGCAACAAGGTGAGCAAGATCTTCGTGAAGTAATCACCTCCCCCAAATACCAAAGAAACTCCCGCCCATCCCGGACGGGAGTTTTTTTATTTCCTCTGCGCCTCGGCGCGAGCTTTCCCATCACGGGGCCGCGGCATCAGAACAGCGTGCGAAGCACCTCCAGCGAGCGGGCGCCGCCGGCCGGAAGCACGCCGTGCAGGCTGTAGTACTCCAGAATGCCCTCGAGAATGCGCCGCCGCGTGTCGCGTCCCAGGCGCAGGCGCCCCATGTTGGCCGGCGTCAGGCGCCCAAGCATGTGCACCACAGCCGCCTCGTCCGGCGCCAGATAGCGNCCATGCANGGGCGCNGAGCTGCGGAACACCGCATCGGCCATGTCGAAGATGCGGCCCGGGCGCCACGAGCCATAGTCGGGCGCNATGCCCGTGAAAGTGGCNAGNGCGCGCAGAAACCACAGGTGGAAATTGGCCACCGCCCCGGGGCGCGACAGGCCGTCGAGCAGCCTCACCGAGTCGAAAAGAAAGCNGCTCAGGTGCTCGTCGGGAGTGGCCGNGCGCAGCACGCCCTCCAGCACATCGGCAAGAAACAGCGCCAGCGCNGCCTTCACCGGGTGCGACCGCACCGAGCGTGTCACCTCCCAGGGCCGCATGTCGCGCAGCCGCAGCACATCGCGCCCCGGGCGGCTNACCACCACCCCCTCCACCAGCGCCAGCGGCGTGGCCAGCGCGCGGCGCCGCTGAGCCTCGCGCCCGGCGCCCGCCGGCACGCTCACGGCCACTCGGCCACGCTCCGCGCTCCACGCCGTCAGTATCGAACTGGCATCGTCGTGGCGCACAAGTCGCAGCGAAAGAAAGTGGATAGTCTCGTACATACGGCCGCAAAGGTAGTAATTTTGAAGAAATTATTAAAAAAATTTGCAAGTAAGAAAAAAACTCCCTAACTTTGCAATCGCTTTTTAGCGCAAGGCCCATTCGTCTATCGGCTAGGACGCAAGATTTTCATTCTTGAAAGAGGAGTTCGATTCTCCTATGGGCTACCAATAATATATAAATCAAAGAAATTCACAACTGCACAGAAATGGCAAATCATAAATCTTCCATCAAGAGAATTCGCCAGACCGAGGCACGTCGCCTGCGCAACCGCTACTACGCCAAGACAGCCCGCAACGCTGTCCGCGCCCTGCGTCGCCTCACCGACAAGGCCGAAGCCGAAGCAAAGCTGCGCACCGTCAGCGCCATGCTCGACCGTCTTGCATCCAAAAAGGCAATCAGCAAGAACAAAGCCGCCAACCTCAAGAGCAAGCTCGCAAAGCACATCGCCAAGCTCGCCGCCTGAGGCTGCGTCTTATCGCNGGCCCATTCGTCTATCGGCTAGGACGCAAGATTTTCATTCTTGAAAGAGGAGTTCGATTCTCCTATGGGCTACCCCGCGAGGCCGTCTTCCAAAGACAGCCTCGCTTTTTTGTCCCCACGCGCAAAAGCCCCACCGCGCCGCCCGCGCCCGCGGCAGCGCAAAGCGAAAAAGACGCGCCGCTGTGTTTCCCCGGCTTGCCGCCCTCCCTCCTCCGCTCCGCGCCGCCGTGCTTTTCCTACGGCTGGCCGCCTCGCGTTGCCGCGGCCGCGGAGCGCGGCAACGCGCAAAGCGAAAAAAGACGCGCCGTAGAGCGCGTCCCAAGCCATAGCCGCGGGGTAAGCGAAGCGCACCCCGCGGCAGCCCGCCCATCTATCCACAATCAGGCGAGCGGCCCCCGAGGGCGCAGCCCGAGCGGGGCCAGGCTAGCCTGATTCCCCCCCCTGCCGCGCCACCCGCGGCGCGGCAGGGGGGGGGGGAAGGGCGCGTTTCCTCTATTTCGGCTCGCTTGCGCGCGGCTGTTATGGCCGGGCGCCCCGGCCAGGCAGCGCAGCAGCTCGGTTTTGTTCCGGGTGCGTCGCGCTTGCGCGGCGCTGTTTGTCTTCGGGTGGTTGCAGCGGGAAAATGCAGCNGCNCNCCTCCGGCCGGGGAGGCGCGCTGCGCTGCGAGAGCCCGGCTAGGCTCAGCCTATCATCTTGTCGTCGCCGGGGTGGTCTTCCTTGAGCTGGGCCTTGGGCAGGCTGTAGGCAAAGACGAGGCCGCCCTTGTTGAGCACCTCGATGGTGCCCCCGTGGGCCTCGATGGTGTTCTGCACTATGGGCAGGCCCAGACCGGTGCCGCCGCTCGCACGCGAGCGGCCCTCGTCCACGCGGTAGAAGCGCTCGAAGAGGTGCTTCAGGTGTTCGTCGCCCACGCCTCGGCCGTTGTCGAAGAACTCGAAGTAGTAGAATTTGTCGTCTTCGCCCGTCATGCGCACGCCGCACACGGTGCCGTGGGAATAGGCCACGGCGTTGCGCACGAGGTTCATGAGCATGCCCGTGAGCAGGTTGAAATTGCCGCGGATGTACACGCCGGGGCGCACCTCGTTTTCAAACTCCAGCGGCCCTATGGTGCCGCTGTCCACCACGTCGCTGCCCACGTTGTAGACCACGTCGTGGTAGTCGAGATCTTCCAGGTTGATGAGCGAGCCGCCGTCCTGCAGGCGCGAGATGGCCGTGACGTCGTTCACGAGCTGCACCAGGCGGTTGGCGTGCTGCTGGGCCTTGAGGATGAAATGGTGGCGCGACTCCTCGTCCATGTCGGGCGTGTCGACGATGGTGTCGAGATAGCCCTTGATCACGCCTATGGGCGTCTTGAGCTCGTGGTTGATGTTGTTTGTGAGCTGTCGCTTCACGCGCGCCTTCTCCTCCATGGCGTGCATGGCCACCTCGTGCTCCTGTTTCTGGCGCTTCATGGCCTGCACGCGGTCTTTGTAGATGCGCACGATCTGGCGCGAGATTTCGCCCAGTTCGTCGTGGGGGAAGTCGGTCGACGGCTCGAAATCGGGGCTGCCGGCGGCTTGCTCGGCGAAGTTGCGCAGCATGGTGATGTTACGGCCGAAGTGGCGGGTGCTGAAATAGCCCACCACCGTGAGGCCCAGGGCCACGAGCAGCGAGATCCACCACAGGTTTTCGCTCTTGGAGTTGAGCAGGGCCGATACTTCCTTGTCGTCGAAGGGCATCATGGAGTAGATCTCCACGTGGCCGTTCTTGGCCTTGTCGGCCTTGTAGAAGAAATTGGTGCCCTTGCGGCGCTTGTGCACCATTTCGCCGCCGGCGTCGGCCTCCTCGGGGTCGATGATGTCGTTGACGTTGTAGAGCAGGCGCCCGTCTTCATAGACGGAGACACACAGCTTCTCGTACAAGGGGTTGGCCTTGTAGTAGTTGCAGATGAAGTTGATGAACGGCAGAGGCTCGATGTCGTTCTCGAAGGTGTCGGCGATGCGGCCGTTCACCAGCTCGAGAGGCTCCTTGACGCGGGCCTCGTTGAGCTGGCGCATGTTCCAGCGCTGCCAGATGCCCATGCCTATGACGATGGCCCACATGCCCACCGTGAGCGGCACGAACAGCTGCCAGTGGTAACTAATGTGTTTCTTTAAAGCCGTAGCCGAAGCCGGTGCGGGTGATGATGTTGTTGCCATATTCTCCGAGCTTTTTGCGCAGACGGGTAATATTCGTGTCGATAGTGCGGTTCGTCACCACCACCTCGTCGCCCCACACCTGGTTGATTATCTCCTCGCGGGAGTAAATGCGGTTGGGGTGGCGCAGCAGGAAGAGCAACATGTCGTATTCGGTGCGCGTAAGGCTCACTTCCTTGCCGGCAAGATAGCAAATCTTCTGATTCTGGTCGATGCGCAGGTCGTGGAACACCACATCGGGCTCGGCATCCTTGTTTTCCACAGGCTGGGCAGCGACGGCGGCACGCTCCTTCATGGCCGTGGCACGGCGCAGCACGGCGCGCACGCGGGCCAGCACCTCGCCTATCACGAAGGGCTTCGTCACATAGTCGTCGGCGCCCAGGTTCAGGCCCATCACCTTGTCGTCTTCGGCGCCCAGGGCCGAGCAGAAGATGATGGGGGTGGCCTCCGTGACGGGGTTGCTGCGCACGCGCTTTGCGAAATCAAAGCCGCTGATGCGCTCCATCATGATGTCCACCATGATCAGGTCATATACCGACAAGTCCATCTCCAGCGCTTCCTCGGCGCTGTAGGCACAATCCACGTCGTAGCCGTCTTTCTCAAGATTGAACTTAAGAATCTCGCACAGCGCTTCCTCGTCGTCTATTACAAGTATTTTTGTCATCGTATCAGTGTATGGTTTCAGGGTTCAAAATTACGAAATTATAAACGCATTTAAAGTTAATGAATGTTAAATCCACCACTCCCCGTAAACAATCTTCCATATAGGGGCGTTTCAATGTCAAAGCTACTATATTTGCACTGTGTTTTTCATGGTATTTAGATTTAAGGTTAAAGTTTTTCGGTTGTCGTGAGACAGCCGATTTCTTTTTTTATATACCTTTGCACTCGAAAAGGTAAACCGATGAACAAAGCACTCTTCGCCCTCTCGCTCGGAACGTTCGCCCTGGGCATCTCCGAATTCGTGATGATGGGCATCCTCGTCAACATAGCCGCCGGCCTGGGCGTGAGCATCACCGCCGCAGGCCATCTCATCTCGGCCTACGCCACCGGCGTGTGCGTGGGCGCCGTGCTGCTGCTGATGCTGCGCAAGATGCCCCTGAGCCGCATGATGATGCTCCTGGCCGCCGTGATATGCGCCGGCAACCTCATGGCCGCGGCCGCCCCCGGCTACCACTTCATGCTGGTGGCGCGCTTCATCTCCGGCCTGCCCCACGGCGCCTACTTCGGCGTGGGCGCCATCGTGGCCCGNCGCCTCGCNCCCGCCGGCCGCGAGGTGCAGGCNGTGTCGCTCATGATAGCCGGCATGACCGTGGCCAATCTCGTGGGCGTGCCCCTGGGCACATGGCTGGCCGAGACCGTGACCTGGCGCCTGGCATTCCTCGCCGCAGGCATCTCCGGCGGCCTCGCGCTGCTGCTCCTGCGCCTGTGGCTGCCCTTCATGGGCCCCCTACCCGGCGGCGACAGCCTGCGCTCGCAGTTCCGCTTCCTCTCCACGCTGCCCCCGTGGCTCATCTTCGGCGGCGTGTTCATAGGCCAGAGCGGCATCTACTGCTGGTACAGCTACATCGACCCGCTGCTCACACGCGTCAGCGGCTTCTCCTACGCCGCCCTCAGCTGGATCATGCTCCTGGCCGGCCTGGGCATGTTCGGCGGCAACCTCCTGGCCGGCCAGCTCGGCCGCCGCTTCAAGCCCTCGCTCGTGGCCGGCTGCATGCAGGCCAGCACGCTCGTGCTCCTGCCCCTGATTTCCACGCTCGCCACCTGCCAGTGGGCCGTGGTGGTGCTCACCTTCCTGTGCGCCGCCGCCATGTTCGGCAGCGGCAGCCCCCTGCAATCGTCCATCGTGGGCTACTCCCGCGGCGGCGAACTCCTCGGCGCCGCCCTCATCCAGATAGCCTACAACGCCGGCAACGCCATAGCCGCCGCCGTGGGCGGCAGCGTCATCGCCGCAGGCCACGGCTACACCGCCCCCGCCCTCGTGGGCATCCCCTTCGTCGCCGTAGGCTCCGCCCTCATCTTCACCCTCTACTTCCTGCGCGAGCGCCGCACCCCCGGCTCCTCGGGAAACCTACAATCTTAGAATTTCCGCCGATGCTCCTTTGAACTGCGGCATTGCCATTCCCACATTGGAATTAATATATGTGGGGTCACACACTATATATTTCTCCCCATCGATAGTAAAGTAATCTCCGCTTGCATCATCGCCAAACCGCACTGCTGTAGCCAGATGACCGGGATAATATACCAGAACTGCGTCCAGCCCGAGTAATTCTCTTACAAGTACCGTATATAGAATTGCGCGGTCTTCGCAATCAGAGTACGGATAAAGGAATGTCTCATCCGGGAAAAACGCCCGCTCTTCGCCGAACTGGTCCTGATCGGTTTTATATTTAAAAGCCTTCTGCACAAAATGCAGTAAAATATTGGCTGCTTCGGTTTTCCCCTTATCAGCAATAGCGTTTTTAAGCACGGGATACAACTGCTGTTTCACCTCATCGCTGAGGGATGCCTTTGCATACAGATTCCAATGGCTGCTCAGCGGATAGTCATTGTAAAAATCTACCAGATTCTTGTTTACTGACACTTCCGCCGAGACCCCATTACCATAATTTGATGTAAATTTTCGCGGAGAAGTTTTTTCGATATCTAAAGCCGGCTGAGTGCCTATTGCGAGCGAAAACATCTGCTCCCGCGGAAATTCGCGGTTATAAACATATGTTGATGCCGACCGCACCGAACGGTCAACCACATAATAATTCACCCCTTTAATAGGAATAAAACTATAGTTATAAATCTGCTCCCGGCACGGTATCAGAATCACAAGTCTATCGGTACAACGGCCTATACGCACCTTATATCCCGATTGTGTGAGAATATACATCTCCAGCAGGTTAGCCTCATTCTTCCTGTAGGGGAACGCTGCGTTTGACAATTTTTCCACCAAGCGGAAATATCCCCAGTCGGGCAACCGCATGGTATTTCGCAAATCAATACACCTCTCAACAAGAGGAATGGACTTATCTCCCGCAAGCTTCGCCCAAGCATCTGCCACATTGTTTTCCTCTATACCGCGAAGCGATATCTTCAACGATTCGTCGAACGGTACTTGACACGTATGCCCATAGAACTCAAACGTCAATGTACTACCCTTCGGAATATCCGGACGGAGAGGTTCCGAAGGCTCATCCGGTTTAGAATCAGGCACCAGAGGCGCGGGCTGCGGGGGAACATCAGGCAGAGGTACCACCTTAGCGTATGGCTGCGGGTCATTCGTGGGCTCTTCCTCCGGTTTCACCACCACAGGCTCCGGCGGCTCAGGCATGGGCGGTGCAGATATTGCAGGCTCGGGCTCAAACCTGACCCAAGCCTGCCGCATATACTCGGAAAACTCCTTGTTCACCCTCGCCCTATACGCCTCAAACTCGCTCTGCTTCTCCTCTTTGAACTGCTCGAAGCGCTCCTGCGCCTGCCGCCTGAAGTCTTCGAAGCTGGTCTGGGCAAATCCGGACACACTTATGCCGGATATTAAAACGAGACTTAATATTTGACTTTTTCTACCCATAGATTTTCATATAGGAATACACAAAAAAGAAGTGTCCCTCAAAGTTAGCGATAATTTCAAGAAACACTCCTTAATATACGTGTGAATATATTATTTAACGGTTCTTACTGCGCGAACGCACACGGCTGGCAGTCAATTTACCTCCTAAATCCTCATAATCACTACTTGAACCATTAATATAGGACGGCCTTAAGAAAATTATCTCAGTCGAACAGTATAAACCGTCCATTTTCCTTTTCTCAGCGACTGAATCATGAACTCGAAATTCTGCTGGCGATTTGTGTCGATATTATACACCATCTTTCCGGACTTCATGTCTATTTTCCCGTCATCAGAGGTGGACGTAGGGATAATTTCAAGTTTATACTTCTTGTGTTTTTTCTCTTTAATCTTAATATCGAACCCTTCGGAGAGTGTACCGCCGCCAACGACATCGCCATTCAACTTAACCTCTATATAATTATCCTTATGAGAATAATTGTCGGGCGTATATCCCGAAGCAAGATGAAGGGTGAACTCCGATCCGGTGTTTTTCTTTGACTGAGCGGAAGCACTGAAAATTTCGGCCACCAGGTCATTTTTCTTGACACCCGCATCTGTCGTATTTTGGCCGGAAACCATTTCTTCAGTGATAGAAGAAACTTCATTAAGCCAGTCGTTCATGCTTATTTCCTTGACTCTCTGCTTGTCTATGTTTGCGGTCTGCACATCAATGATCTTGATGGAAAACATAGCTTTCTGGCCCTTGAACAAGCCCTTGAAACTTGTTGGCGAAATCAATGAAACGACTACCTTGTTTGCACCTGTGAGCTTGCCTATCTCAACAGCATTGCTGTCGTCGACAACACCGGAATTGGTGAATTCCTGCTCTTTGAACACTTTTTCCAGCAACGAACGCTCGACTGCGGTGTATTTACCGGAATTAACTACGGTAGAGGTGATTATCTCGCGAATGGACGACTTTATTTCACTCTCCACATTCTCGGAATTGATGATGGGATCAAATATCGCCACGCGAAACTTCGCATCATTTGCCAGAGCAGGTAATGACATGAGAAGCATGACCATCACCGCCAAAAATCCATTTTTCATTGTGATATGATTTCTTTTATGGTGTTTCCTAATTTTACTTTTATTTCATTACAGGCCTTCTTGGCTGCTTGCTCGTAGCCTAAATTATGGCCGCCTTTTACAGACACTTCGTCTTCATAGACACGTTGCGACGAAGCCGCCTTTTCGATTACGATATGAGCATTTACATAAGCTATATAGGAATTCACATTGCCCACTTTCACGACATTGTGTTGCTCGGCCGTGCATGTGATTTTTATACTCCAATCGGCTTTATTCGGCAAATTCACGAAGCTGCATCCGTCGGTCACAAGCAATCCCTTAACCTCGTTCTGCAACGCGGGATACGGCTTGCCGAACAGATCGGCGTTACACGAAAGGCAAATTACTGTAGCATGCTTCAACTCAGCCAGCCGGCGCTTTACATCCTGCTCGGCAAGATTAAAATTTCGTTGCCACTCGTTTATTTCATGGTTTCCCGCTCCGAAAATATTCAGCCAGAAAAGAGTCTCGTCTGCCGAGTTAAACAAACTCAACGACTTATCCAACTCTAATTCGGCCTTTTTCTTAAAACCGGCTTCAATATAACTGTTGGCTAATTCGATAGAATTGGCAATCTTATTTTTTACAAGGGTAAGCTCGTTGGTGTAATATTTTTTTGCTGCATCTCTGTCGATATACGCAATTGCATATCCTTTGCCGGTTGAAGGTGAATACAAGGATTTAGTTTCGACAATCTTCATATCGAGGTCTGTCGAAAACTTTGTGTTTGATGAATATGATATTGAAGTCCTGCCATCCATTGCAGTCTTGTTCATTTCTGCCGAGTCATGAACACTCATCTTTATCTGCTTGGCAAGACTCGCCCGCGCGATGTTCAAAAGATAATTTTTGAAATCCGCTTCGGAGAGGTGTCTGTTATTATTGTCACTTTGGATATCGTAGAAATATCCGCCATACGTATATCTCAACCATTCGGGAGGACATTCTTGAGCGTAAACGCTCAAGAATGTCAACATAGTCATTAAGAAGAAGGCAAAGTTCTTCATAATAAGGATTCAATTAATTACCACGCGCAGCCTTCATTATGGCCTCATTAGCGGCGATAAAGTCATCAAGCTCGTTGCCTGAAAGGTCGGCGGGTTTGAAACTGCCGGCTGTGTTCAGCAACTGATTGAAACGGTCACCACGAATGCCTATCTTGGAAGTGGCCTCATACATCCGGGTTGCGGGATTATACTCTATAGTGGTATTCCCAAAAGGCTCACAAGCTTTTTGAAGGCTGACGCTCACCTGCTCCCAGTGGGAAGTCAACGCTTGCTGCACACGACCGTTGTTGGCAACGTTTCCACGCTCGGCCTCGTCTTTAACAGCGTTGTTAAGCACTCGGGAAATAGTTGCGTAGGCTTCTCGCTGAGCCAACTCGATGGCCACCTGCTTATTGTCGGCCTTTCCTATGCCTGCGAACCATTTGAACGGACGCTTGATCAGCTCTGTTCCATCCTCATTCAGGGACTCAGACATTTCTATGCCGGTTAATTTAACGGTTTCAGAAACTACCTTTTGTCCCTCAAGGCTGTTTACTGTTTTCCTGGACGAATCAACGGCCGGAGCCAGAGTCTTTTTGGGCGACG
>WFLX010097005.1_pt1 | contig 27225 bp, 29 predicted proteins | sample 4967041 | NCBI WGS metagenome assembly WFLX01 (sample SAMN12857096, study PRJNA449069) | gut metagenome | isolation source: stool from male and female vole | host: Microtus ochrogaster | place: USA:Florida | collected 2017
ACGGCGACACCACTCCCGGCAAGTGCATGGTAACAGGCAAACCGTCCAAGCACAGAGTAATATTTGCAAGAAATTATTAAATAGATATGGAGTACAAAGAGTTAGTTTCTCGTCTGTCAATGAACAGAGGACTGACCGCTGAAGATATCTCCGGAAAGATAGAGGCTGTTGCAAAAGTCCTCAGGAATTTTTGCAAAGACCTTGACGCTGTCGCTGTCCCCGGATTCGGTACTTTCCAGCCGGTCAAAGAGGATGAAATCATTGTTACCGGAGAGGACGGAAACAAAACCCTTCTCCCTCCGGCAATCGAAGTCAGTTTCAAATCAAGTGTAATCCTAAGAAAAGCCCTCGGAAAATGAATAACAAAATACCTCTTAAGAAATTTGCCGAAGCCTTTTCAAAGGAGTCGAACATACCCGAAGCTGAAGCCGAAGCGTTTATCAAGCAACTTTTTGACATCGTTTCATCGGAATTGAAGGCAGGCTCTAAAGTAAAGATTAACGGAATCGGTACTTTCTCGCTGTCTGCCTCAGCCGCTGAACCGGTTGTGTTCGTGCCTGATGAAATATTCGCGCAGGAGATAAATGCTCCATTTTCAATATTCCAGCCTGTGCCCCTTGCCGAAGGGGTTACAGAAGAAATTCTTGCCCAAGCTGAGGTTCCGGAGCTTCCACAGCCGCAACCGGAAGAGGAGCCACAGCCGGAAACAAAGCCGGAACCTGAGGAGGAACCGGAAGTTAAGCCCGCTGAACCTGAAACGGTTCNTGTGNCTGAAAGCGTGCCGNCAGTTGTGCCTACTCCGGTAGTTGAACCTGCACCTGAAATAGAGGCTTCTGAACCTGTTGAGCCTGCTGTAGTTGAGCAACCCGAAAAACAGGAGGAAAAGCCGGATGCGATTCCTGAACCGGAGCCCGCAAAACCTGTGGAAACACCGGTCAGCCAGCCGGTGGAAACTCCTGCTCCGGAAATGCCTGCTGAAAAGCCACAAGCCCCTGCCACTGTTCCTGAATGGGAATATGNGGAGGAGGAATATGTGCAGCAGCCGTCACAAACCAAGAGCAAATTCGGTGCCGNATTTGTAATAGGTCTNATCGTTNGTCTGGNAATAGGNGCATTGGTTCTTTGCGCTTACATCATGTACTATGTGAATGCAACTCCGCAGGACAATTCGATAGAAACCGAACTCACAGAATCCCATATATCACCGGTAGTGGAATAAAGCCGATATTTAAATTTCGGTAAAAAATCTTGAATATTACGAATATCTGTTATTTCATAACATCAAGAATATCAACAAATTAGGGTGCAACCAACTATAAGTTGCGCCCTAATTTGCTTTATATGAGGGATTTATGCCTGTTTGCACTATTAACTATAAATAGATAAAATTAACGGAACACACTGCAACACTCCTTGTTTATTATGTATAATTTTGCGTTAAATAACGTGACTGCTGCATTTTAGGTGCATCGCAGCTTGAAATTGAAAATAATATACATAACTAATAAACATGAGCGAATCTGTAAATATCAGAGAACTTAATGACATCGTTGCTTCTAAAAGCGATTTTGTCAACCTTGTGACCCGTGGAATGGACCAGGCTATTGTCGGTCAGAAACATCTTGTCGATTCACTTCTCGTTGCGTTGCTTGCAAACGGGCATGTGTTGCTTGAAGGCGTGCCGGGTCTTGCAAAAACACTTGCAATCAAAACACTTGCACAGGTCATAGACGCAAAATTCAGCCGTATCCAGTTCACACCTGACCTTCTGCCTGCGGACGTTACCGGCACAATGGTTTACAGCGTTCAAAAAGAGCAATTCCAGATAAAAAAAGGTCCTATCTTTGCCAATTTCGTGCTTGCCGATGAAATAAACCGTGCTCCAGCCAAGGTGCAGAGCGCACTCCTTGAGGCTATGCAGGAGCGCCAGGTGACTATCGGTGAAAAAACATTCAAGCTCGACGAGCCTTTCCTTGTTATGGCTACACAGAACCCTATCGAGCAGGAAGGCACATATCCCCTCCCCGAAGCGCAGGTTGACCGTTTCCTTCTGAAGGTTGTTATCGGTTATCCGACTAAAGAGGATGAAAAGCTGATTATCCGCCAGAACATCTCCCCTGTCCGCACCGAAATCAAACCTCTCCTTAAGCCGGAAGAAGTTCTGGAAGCGCAGAAAATAGTGGAGCAGATTTANCTNGATGAAAAGATTGAGAAATACATCGTTGACATTGTATTTGCAACCCGCTACCCTGCCGATTACAATCTTAAAGACCTTANAAACATAATATCTTTCGGTGCTTCTCCCCGTGCATCCATAAGCCTTGCGAGGGCTGCGCGCTCATACGCTTTCCTCCGCCAGAGAGGTTATGTGANTCCGGAAGATGTCCGCGCAGNNTGCNACGNCGTGCNNCGCCACAGAATCNGGCTCTCTTACGAGGCTGAGGCTAACAATATCACAACAGACGAAATCATCTCTACTATTCTTGACAAAGTTGAGGTGCCCTGATAGGGAGAGAGAGTTGCATTAATCCACATAAATGATTGAGANGGAAGNAACAGAACTNATAAAAAAAGTCAGGAAGATAGAAATCAAGACCCGAGGACTGTCGCAAAACATTTTCGCGGGAGAATACCATACTGCGTTCAAGGGCAGAGGCATGACTTTCGCGGAAGTGAGGGAATACCAGTATGGCGACGATGTGAGGGACATTGACTGGAACGTAACTGCGCGCCACAACCATCCTTACGTAAAGGTCTACGAAGAGGAGCGCGAACTCACCGTAATGCTTCTTGTGGATGTTTCCGGCAGCCGAATGTTCGGCGCTGTCGGCGAGGACAAGCGCGAGATGATTGCGGAAGTTGCGGCGACAATNGCTTTTTCNGCAATNCAGAATAATGATAAGATAGGTGTGATATTCTTCTCGGACAAGATTGAGAAGTTCATTCCTCCCAAAAAGGGCAAGAAACATATCCTATTCATTATCCGCGAGCTTCTTGACTTTACCCCTGAAAACAAAGGCACTGATATTGCCATGGCTCTACGCTATTTCACGGATGCGCTGAAAAAGAGAACCACATCTTTCCTCATTTCCGATTTCATAGACGAAAAGGATTACTACACGGCAATGTCTGTAGCCTCCAACAAGCATGACCTCATTGGAATCCAGATATACGACAAGCGCGATACCCAGATTCCAGATATAGGGCTTCTTAGGGTCAGGGACCTTGAAACCGGAAGAGAGCNANNNATTGACNCATCCNNGCCCTCTACCCGAAAGGCGCTTGGCAAATGGTGGTATGAGAGGCAGCAGGCTATGACCGAAACAATGAGCCGATGCCGCGTCGATTCCACATCCATTGCTACCGACGAGGACTATGTCAAAGCATTAATGTCGCTATTCCGTAAAAGGGCGGCTCGCTAAACAACAGTATATGAACAATAGAATCAAACACCTAATACTTACTGTTGCCTGCATATCGGCAGCAGTTTTTTCACAGGCTGCACCACAGAAAATTGATGTCAGGGTTGCGCTTGACTCCGCATATATAATCATGGGACGGCAGACTCCGCTTCATGTTGAGGTGATAGGCAACCTTAACGAAAACGGGGGAATAGTTGTGCCTGACACACTTTGGCGTGATGTGGAGATTGCCGCTATTTCCGAGCCTGTTGTAACCGATCTTGGAAATGGCAGGAAAGAATTGCGCCAGGAGCTTATCCTTCAGGCGTTTGATTCAGGATTATACACTCTTCCGCCTGTCCTCTTTGTCCAGGACGGACAGGTTGCCGAAAGCAACCGCCCGGCATTGAAAGTAATTCCGGTTGATGTGGATTCAATGGCTACAGTGCATGATTATGCNGACGTTGTTAATCCTCCGCGCCATATTTTTGACTTCCTCCCGGACTGGATGACTGATTACGGTCTATGGATTCTTCTTGCCCTTATCGTGATTGCCGCCGGGCTGTACATTTATTTCGCATACATCCGCAAAGGGAAGCTCCCTCTGGTGTCCGCTCCCAAGCCGATACCTCCTTACGAACTTGCTATCAAGCAGCTGGATGAGCTCCATGCGGCAAAATTGTGTGAACGCGGTGAAGAGAAAGAGTTTTATACCCGCCTCACCGACATTCTCCGCACATATCTTGACTCCCGCTTTGGCATCAACGCAATGGAGANGACTTCGGCGCAGATTCTTAGGGCTTTGAACTCCAATGAAGAAACCAAAGTGCCGAGAAAATANATNAGCGCTATACTTGAAACTNCCGACTTTGTCAAGTTTGNGAAAGTGCGCCCGCTGCCGGATGACAATGTTGAAGNATTCCGTTCTGCAATGCAGTTTGTGGAAGACACCAAACCCGCTCCAGAACCGGAAGAGCCGCAACCGGCTGAATCATCTAAACCTAAAGATTCTAAAAATTGAACGCCATGATGTTTGCACATCCCTCATATCTATGGTTTCTGCTTCTGCTGGTTCCTTATGCCGCATGGTATATTTTCCGCAGGAACAAAAACTACGCGTCACTGTCTGTTTCCACCACATTGCCGTATGCAAAAATGGGGAGACCCCTCCGTGCATACCTCCTGCATGGAATGTTTTTGGTAAGATGCGCGGTTATCGCGTGCCTTATAATTATTTTGGCACGCCCGCAGGTGCAGGACAAGTGGAGCACCTCGAATACTGAAGGCACAGATATCATCCTTGCTCTCGACATATCAACGAGTATGCTTGCGCGAGATTTCAAGCCGGACAGGTTTGAGGCGGCAAAAAATGTTGCAGCACAATTTGTTGCCGGACGTGAGAATGACAATATAGGTGTGGTTATTTTTGCGGGAGAGAGCTTCACTGCGGTGCCGATGACAACCGACCGCTCACTTCTGGTAAACNATATCCATGACATCAAANTGGGTATGCTCCAAGATAATACTGCGNTTGGNGACGGACTTGCCACTTCAATTAACCGAATCAAGGAAGGCAAGGCAAAGTCAAAGAGCATCATCCTGCTTACTGACGGCTCTAACAATACCGGCAATGTCGCTCCTCTCACAGCTGCTGAGATTGCGAAAAAGTTAGGCATCAAAGTCTATACTATCGGTATCGGCAGAAACGGCATGGCTCCCTATCCCACAGAAAATGCTTTTGGCAGGATAGAGTATGTAAATATGCCTGTTGTCATTGATGAAGCGACCTTGCAGACCATTGCCTCAACCACCGGCGGCAAATATTTCCGCGCAACCGGCAATAATGTTCTTGCTGAAATCTTCGAGGAGATTGATTCGCTTGAGAAGAGTGTTCTCGATGTGAAAAACTACTCCCATACCGAAGACGATTATATGCCTTGGGCATGGCTCGCTTTTGCCCTGCTCGTTTTTGAACTTGTTATGAGGAATACGGTTTTACGCACCCGCCCGTAGACATTTAAAACCCAAAGATTATGATTAGTTTTGCATATCCGCACCTATTATATCTCCTTCTGCTGGTTCCGTGCCTTGCAGTTTTGTATGCACTCAGCCGGCTATGGAGGAAGCGTTCCCTTGAAAAATTCGGCAGGATTCCGGTGCTGGCGCATCTCATGCCGGACGCATCGAAATACATGGGTTGGGTCAAGACAATACTTGCCCTCTGCGCAATGACATTCATTATTATTGCCCTTGCCCGTCCCTATACTCCGTCGGGCGATACTAAAACCGAGGAGGAGCAGGTGGCACGTGGCATTGAAGTGATGCTTTGTGTCGATGTGTCAAACTCCATGCTTGCATCCTCTACCGATGATCCGGGTGGCGTGAGCCGCCTCCAGAGGGCAAAACTGATTCTTGAAAAACTCATTGACAAGATGAATGATGACAAAGTCGGTTTGATCGTTTTTGCAGGAGATGCATATACCCAGCTGCCTATCACTTCTGATTATATTTCAGCAAAGATGTTCCTGAACGACATCAACACTGAAATGGTACCGACGCAGGGCACTGCAATCGGAGCCGCACTTGAAATGGCTATCAATTCATTCACCCCCGATTCTGACTTCAAAAAAGCTATTGTCCTGATTACTGACGGCGAGAACTTTGAGGACAATGCGGCGGAAGTTGCAAAACTTGCTGCCGATTCAGGGATAGAAGTGGATGTCATAGGCATCGGCAGTGGCAAAGGCGCGCCGATTCCGCTTAAGAAAGGCTCATCGGAATATATGACCGACTATAATGGCAATGTTGTGCACACAGCGCTCAATGAGGAGATGGCGAAGGACATTGCCAAAGCGGGCAAAGGTGTTTATGTTTCCGGCACATCCTCTTCAGCTGTCGGCGACATTGATGCGCAACTCAATAAACTCGCTAAAACTGAATACAAGCGCAAGGCGGCAGTGTCGGCGGCAAATGAATTGTTTCCAATCGCTGCTCTCATCGCTCTGATATTTTTGGTAATAGACGGAGTTCTATCTTACAGCAAGATCGTCTGGCTCCGTGACATTAACTTCTTCACTAAGAAAGCGCGTAATGAAACAGATAAATAAAATACTTGCAGCCTCGCTATGCTTCTGCGCAGGCATCCCTGCCGTATTCGGAGCTGATGCCCCGGACACGGAGAATGCCACCCAAGAGGTAATGACAACAAAGCAGGAGAGGAATTTTATTCGTGAGGGCAACAAGCTTTACCACGAAAAAAGATTTGCTGATGCAGAAGTGGCATACCGTAAGGCTCTTGAAGCACTCCCCTCTTCGGAAATAGCCCAATTCAACCTTGCGGCATCACTTCTGAGACAGTCCGGGTCATCTGACCCCAATAATGGCAATAGCCCTGTGGCGGCAGCGACACAATTGTTGCAGAACCTTGCAGCCAATGGACGGGATGTGATGTTGTCCTCAAAGTCTTTTTATAATCTCGGCAATCTTGCTTTCAATGCTCAGGACTACGGCAAGAGCATAGAGATGTACAAAAATGCGCTCAGGAAAAATCCTGAAGATGACAAAGCGCGCGAAAACCTGCGTCTTGCACAGCTAAAACAGAAGGAGCAGCAGAATCAGGACCAGAACCAGGACAAAAACAAAGACCAGAACCAGGACCAGAATAAAGACCAGAACCAGNACCAGAATAAAGACCAGAACCAGGACCAGAATAAAGACCAGAACCAGGACCAGAACAAAGACCAAAACCAGGACCAGAATAAAGACCAGAACCAGGATCAAAACAAAGACCAGAACCAAAACCAAGACCAAAATAAGGATCAGAAAAAGGACCAGCAGCAGGGCGGCATAAGTGATGCCAACGCTGAAAAGATTCTCAAAGCGATGGAGAATGAGGAAGCTGCAACGCGAAAACGTGTTGAAGCCGAAAAGAAGAAAGCCCAGGCTGCAAGACGCAAAAACATTACTAATCCCTGGTAATAATGAAAAAGATTTTACTCATACTACAATTTATTTTGCTTGCCTCTGCGGCACACTCCCAGGCGCGTTTTGAGGTTTCCGCCCCCAAAAGCGTCCCGGCGGGAGAGCGTTTTGCTGTGACATATGTGCTCCGCCATGCCGAGGGCTCCAGCCATAACGTTGCTCAAGTGCCCGGAATCACGTTGCTTTACGGTCCGTCGGTGTCCACGAGCCAAAGCACCCAGGTTGTCAACGGGCGAATGTCATCTTCATCCCGCATTGAATATACCTATTTTTATAAGGCAGAGAAACCCGGCAAGTATTCGATAGGAGAAGCGTCAATAGTTGTTGACGGCAAAACCATGAAAACCAATCCGGTGTCGCTTACAGTTTCCCAACCGGCTGCTTCTGCGGACAGGCAAAACAGTGGCGGCAGTTCCCAGAGTGCGCCTGTTGACATTTATGACATCGATACCCAGAGTGCTGACCGCTCGGTCAATGCCGATGATGTATTTGTAAGGATAATCCTTTCTAAGTCCACAGCTTACGAGCAAGAAGCAATTGAATGTACCATAAAGCTCTATACCCGTTATCAGATTTCATCATTTTTCCCAACACTCCAGCCGAGTTTTGACGGCTTCCTGATCCAGGAACTCGATCTTCAACCCACGCTTAACCAGGAGGAGGAATTCAAAGGCTCAAGGTACATGACTGCGGTATTGAAAAAATGCATAATTTTCCCGCAGAAGTCTGGCAGGCTCACCATCAATTCCGGAAATTATGACATTAAGGTCGTTCAGTACAATAATGTCAACATGGGTTTCTTCACTGTCCGCGACCCGCAGGAAAGGGAAATAAAAGTGAAATCAAATTCTGCATCCATCGACATCAAACCGCTGCCGACGCCACAGCCGGAGGGATTCACCGGTGCAGTTGGAGTATTCTCTGTTGACAGCAGGCTTGTTGGAAACGCTTTCTGGACCAACGATGCCGCTACCCTGCTCTACACTATCAAAGGCACAGGCAACATCAAGTATATTAAAGAGCCTGTAATCGATTTCCCGTCGGAATTTGAACAATACACTCCAAAGAGCGACATCCAGGCAGAAGTCACCGGACAGAATGTGAGCGGAACAATGACTGTAGAATATACTTTTGTGCCGCAATCGGTAGGTGATTTCAAAATTGGAAGTGACAAGTTCGTATATTTCAATCCTTCCACTAAGGAATATGTGACTCTTGACACCCCGGTATATAATATCAAGGTGAGCAAGGGCGCTAATTCCACTCCCTCAGAATCAGAAAGACAGGATATTGCAGCTAAAAACACTGATATCCTACACATATATACCGGTGACAAGAATCCATCGCAGTCACACACCCTAATCGCACAGCAGTGGTGGTACTGGATGGTTTATGTCCTCGGAATTATAGGNTTAATNTGNGNTNNCGCAATGTATAGCCGCCATGCAAGGAGAGCATCCGACATACAGGGCACCCGTCTTGCCAAAGCTAATAAAATTGCAAAGAAGCGCCTGCGCATAGCTGAAAAATTTGCACAGAGCGGCAATGAAGAGAAGTTTTATGAGGAGATGCTGAAAGCGTTGTGGGGCTATATAAGCGACAAGCTCACCATTCCGGCTTCACAACTCACCAGACAAAATGTATCTGAAAAATTAGCGGCTGCAGGTGTGAGCGAAACAGTTATAAGCCCGCTCATGGAAATCCTTGACAGATGCGAAATGGCACGTTACACTCCGCAGAAGTCTCCGGATGAAATGAACCAGATTTACACAGAGGCGACTCGTGCAATAAACGGCATGGAAAGCACTAAAATCAANAAANGNATTACAACATGAAAGCTANANTATCCTTNCTGGTATTCCTTGCCTGCGGAGTAGGCGCAAAAGCACTGACTCTGGACCAACAGGCTGATTCTGCATATGCAGCTGATGATTTTTCTCTTGCCGCGCAGCTTTACACCGAAGTGATGCAGAGCGAGGGAACATCTTCCGAGTTATACTANAACCTCGGCAACTGCTGGTATCGCCTTGACAAGCCCGGCANAGCTATTGTTGCATACGAGAGGGCNCTTCGGCTTGACCCGTCAAATAAAAATGCAAAAACCAACCTTGAGTTNGNAAACAGCAAGATATTTGACCGNCAGGGTGAAAGAGGGTCGTTTCTCAGCAATGCGTTTGACCGTGCCGCCACCATTATGTCAAGCAACTCATGGGCTTTGACAGCATATCTGCTGTTTGCATTGCTTCTTGGTTGCGCCGCACTATATATTTTCGCCTCTGCAGTGCGCCTGCGCAAATTAGGCTTTTTCGGAGGCATTGTACTTTTATTTGGCACAATCGCTTCGGCTGTACTTGCAGTACGCGGGGCGAATATTGCATCTGACAACAGCTTCGCTATAATAACTTCTCCGTCTGCCCTACTCAGCACCTCTCCCCGTGAACCTAAAGACCGCGCTGAGGAAGCAATGCTACTGCATGAAGGCACAAAAGTGGAAATCCTTGATTCAATCTCCGCGCAAAATGACACGACCGGATTGAAATGGCTCGATGTACAGGTTGACAACAACCATCGTGCATGGATTAAATCAAGTGATGTAGAGCGCATTTGAGCAAAATATGTTGTAAAACATATATAGGTTTTATATCAAATATTTTGCCACATCAATAATAAGCAATAAATTTAAATCGAAAATATTTTTTGATATCACTAACCCTATAAACTCATAGTATCATGTCTAAGACAATCACTTTTAACGAACTTCGTCGCCTCAAAGACAGTTTGCCTGACGGAGCAACCCACCAGATTGCAGATAAGCTCAACATAACCGCTCAGACCGTACGTAACTACTTCGGTGGCAGCAACTACGAATTTGGCAAGAACTGCGGTGTTCATATCGAACCGGGTCCTGACGGAGGTATTGTTGTTCTTGACGACACCACTATCTACGATATGGCAGTGGATATCCTCAAACAGCAAAACAAAGAATAAGCCTATTTGGCACATAAACTGGCAATCCAGCTCATTCTCCCTCTCTTTTTCCTATACTACAAATGTCCGCTGAAATGGAAGACCGCCTTATCACGGTAGCGATTCATACCTATGAACGCGCTATCGCGCTTAAATCTATGCTGGAAAATGAAGGCATAGCAGTCTCTCTGCAAAATGTGAATCTTTCCCATCCGGTAGTAGCCTCCGGAGTAAGAGTGCGCATCCGCGAAAATGACCTTCCGCTTGCTTTGCGCCTTATAGAAAATGCCGAAATTTTCCTTCCAACCGCACTTGATTCAAAAAAAGAGTGTTCACGGACAATTCTTGTCCCTATAGATTTCTCATCCCACTCGGTCCATGCCTGCAATCTTGCATTTCATTTCGCCGTGCCTCTCAAGGCAGAAATAATGCTCCTGCACACTTTTGTCAATCCTGCGGTTTCAAGCACGCTCCAGCTGAGTGACAGCCTTAACTACGAGCTTGCCAACTCTGAAATGCTTGAGGTGATGGAAAAAGAGGCGCGCTCACGCATGAATGAATTTTGCTCCGGATTGCGCGCCGCCATAAAGGACGGCAGCCTCCCCCCTGTTAAATTCAACCCTGAGGTAAAAGAAGGTGTGCCGGAGGAGGTCATAAATGCCACATCCAAGCAGATTAAACCGGAACTGATAGTAATGGGCACCAGAGGCGCGTACACCAAGGAAAGGGAATTAGTAGGCAGTATCACAGCGGAAGTCCTTGACACGTGCCGTTTCCCTGTTTTTACCGTGCCTGCCGACAGCAAACTGACAGAGATACGAGATATACGCCGAGTGCTCTTCTTCTGCACCCTTGACCAGGAAGATCTGCTTGCGCTTGACCAACTGGAGCGTACCCTTAAATCGGATGACGTTCACATAACCCTTGTCAACATCCCTTCAAAAAAACAGAGCGGAGATATCTCCGCTCCATTTCAGGCTTTGTTGAAGTACTGCCGTGAGCATTACCAGCACAACAGTTTCGCTATAGAAGAACTATCAATCAAAGATGTAGAGAAAGAATTCCATAGGGTTTTGAGCGATGATAAGATTGATCTTATTGTCGTGCCAAACAAAAAGAAAAACATCTTTTCGCGCCTTTTCAATCCGGGACTCGCCCACCGCCTTCTTTTCCGTGCCGACATTCCAATGATGGTTGTTCCTGTCTGAATCAGGAATTGAAGCGTTTGTATGCTTCCACCAGTTCATCAAGGGATATTCCAAGCAGGTTCATCTGCTGGAANAGGTTTGGCGCATCAGTTTCAAAAAAATCTTCCCTTCTTGTGGCATTAACTTTTNCGGGNGCATCCAAGCATANGTAGTAACCCATGCCNCGGCGTGATTCTATGATATTGTGCAACTGCAAAAACTCGTATGCTTTNAGNACTGTATGAGTGTTCACGCTCATTGCAAGAGCAAGCTCACGCACACTCGGGATACGCTCCCCTGCNGTCCACNCCTCGGAAAGGATGCAGTTGAAACAATAGTCCACTATCTGCCGGTATATCGGTCTGTCTGACTTAAAATCCATCTCAGCTTATACTTGGCGTTCCCTGAATTTCCTGAATATGAGCCATACCATGAAGATGAGAAATACCAAACCCACACATCCGAGCGCGATGAGCATNGGCTGCATCTCNGACATAAGGGCATTGACAACATATTCAGGATTCCTATCTGCCATTGCTTCAAGGTTGGATTTTCCAAACTCAAATGCCGAAATAAACCCGATAATTCCGCCGACAATTGAAAGCCCAATCAATGACACAACAGACCAGACTGCTGCCATAAGANTCCTCTTTGAACTATAGCATACNAGAGCATAAAGGCAAACTGANGCCGGAANCAATGACTGGACCAAGTTCCACAATATGTTGGAGGATANCCCGGTGCCTATGCGCCTAAGCTCCAGCCAATGGTTTCCAGACGTCCATTTACTGAAAATAGTGTCCGCACTCCAATATACCANCTGGGAAGGTATTGTCACAAGCAAAGGTATGACAATTATAGCATATANACACACGAAAGCCGCTTTCTCACTCCATTTTGCAGGCACAAGGGTTTCAATATAACGGTCGCTATGAACACCGAAAACCATCGCCCCGAAATACACCATAAACGAAGGGATAAAACTTAACAGGGCTATAAACGGAATGCCTAATGACATAAAACCGAGAAATACACTCAGGACACTTATCGCCAATGATATCAGCGGAAAGAAAAGCATCTGCCGCTGAATCCACGGAGAAAACAGGTTGCCGTAGGCTATTGCACGGCGCACTGAAAATTTATCGGTATAATCCATCATGACTCGGTTGATTTTAGAAGTTTCAAAATATTATCGGCTTCCTTGCCTTGCAGTGCAAGATAAAGGAGGACAAAGTCAATATTAGACTCATTTGCCTCATCTGCCGGCATAACGCAGTGGAACAAGCCTGCATTCTGAATATAAAATATTGTTCCGACAGGAGGCACCGGAGCAGCTATGAAGCTCAAAGAGGACTGTACATTTTCAACTGAGGTTGAGAGAATCAATTTTCCGCGTTTAAGCATCATAACCCCATCAAAGAGATACTCCAAATCACTTACTGTGTGAGTGGAAATGATAATTGTCTTATCATCTCCCGCACATTTTGCCACCATTCGACGCAAAATCTGCTTTGCACCTATGTCAAGACCATTTGCCGGCTCATCAAGGAGCAAAACTTCAGTGCCAAGCGCAAGAGCATAAGCAATAATGGATTTACGCTTATTGCCATAGGACAGGGAACGGAACNTTTCATTGCCTGTCAGCCCAAATTCAGCAAGGTTTTCAGCAAAAAGCTCAGGANTGAAACCGGAATAGAACGGGGAATGCACTGCGGCAAACTGATTGACAGTCACCTGCGGGAAATCGACATTGTCAGCAAGCAGGAAAACCTTTGAAAGCCCTTGCGGAGTACGCCCGGACATTTTTATGCCGTCAATATCACATGTGCCTTCGTTAGGAAACAGCAATCCTGCAATGACATGAAGCAGCGTAGTTTTGCCTGCGCCATTCTCACCAAGGAGCAGATGAATTCCCGATGGAATAGAAGCTGTGATTCCATTCAAAGCTTCTATTCCTGTCCGGTACCTATATGTCACATTTTTTAGCTCAATCATATTCCTGCAAATATCATTTTACCGGTTCAACCTTGAAACCAAGATTTTCCAACAGGGCAAGCAATCCTTTTTCCCCCGGAAGGTGCCCCGCACCAACTGCAACAAGGACACTGCCACCAGGAATCTCGGTTTTGAGTGTTTCTGCCCAAGCTGCATTACGTTCATTAATAAGTTTTTCCTTACTGCTTGCATCCATGCCGACCTCAGAATCTTCTGTAATTTCAACGAGCTTTTCAAGGTTTCCCGCTGTGTATGCTGCAATAAGATCATGTGCCAGCTGCTGCACGCGGCTATCGTTTCTTACAGATGACATGAGCGACTTAGCCTGCTCACTCAGAGGATCTCCATAAAGGAGGTTAAGCTGAAAATCAATGGTTTCAAATCCTTTCACAGCTTTGCCAAGAGCGGCTGCCTGCGACTGCACTTTAGCATCCAGCTGGTCTGCCGGATTAAAGCCGGGAATAGCTGCGAGATTTTGCAATGCGGCAAGCTGGGTTGCAAGCGCAGCAGGCTTCAGCACCGAAAGTTGCTCTATGTTTGCCATGCCATTGAAATATTTGTCTACCAAAACCGCCACAGAGTCATACTGCTCTTTTGTAAGGACAACATTGAGAGTGCTGTCTGCCGGCGCCATCATCACAGCAGCAAGTTTCTGCTGAATCCCCGGCTGGTTCATCGAGGACATGTCGAGCTCGCCATACACCACATCAACAGAGTTTACCGCAGCTGCAAGCCCAGGAATGCTATCATACATGCCGGAGGGAGCAAAATGATGTGTTCCAAGGACATAAGAAGTTTTTTCTGATTTAGGAGCCGTTACTTTCCAAAGCAACTGAGCCTGCGCAAATGAAGCTGACGCAACGATTGCAAGGGTTAGGATGATTTTCTTCATACTTGTTCTGATTAATTGTTTTAGTGTTGTACACATATACAACACTGCAAAGGTAAGTATAAATTTTAATGCGGCAAATATTTCAATAATTATTTTCGCGCCTGCAATGAAAACGCATAAAAAAATACCCTCGCAGGAAAAATCCATGCGAGGGTACAAGTGGGTTTATCTTTCCCGAACCAGGACTCAGGCGTTTTTAACCTTGTCAACAATAGCCTTGAAAGCGGCGGGATTGTTAAGAGCGAGGTCAGCGAGAACCTTACGGTTGATTTCAATACCAGCTTTGTGGATAAGACCCATGAGCTTAGAATAGCTTAGGTCCTCAAGGCGAGCTGCTGCATTGATACGCTGAATCCAAAGAGCGCGGAAATTGCGCTTTTTGTCCTTGCGGTCACGATAAGCGTAAGTAAGACCTTTTTCCCAGGTGTTCTTTGCAACTGTCCACACATTTCTGCGGCAGCCGAAGTAACCACGGGTGAGTTTTAAGATTTTCTTTCTACGAGCTCTTGAAGCTACATGATTTACTGATCTTGGCATTTTCTGATGTTTTTTGGATGTCAGCGGCTTAAATGCTCTTGTGTGCTAAACATCCGGTTAGTAAATGTTTTTTATAAAATCACGAGTTTTACAACTGGATTGCGGAAAACCGCTGCTTACTTAAGTGCGAGAAGTGAAAGAACGCTATCTCTGTCGCTCTTAGCAACTGTTGTGAAGTGAGTGAGGTTGCGTTTCTGCTTCTTTGTCTTCTTTGTGAGAATGTGACTTTTGAAAGCATGTTTTCTCTTGATTTTTCCTGATCCGGTAAGGGCGAACCTCTTTTTGGCACCGGAATTAGTTTTAATCTTAGGCATTTGGGTTGGTTTTGTTAATTAAATCGTGTTTATAAGAGTCACGCATTTGACCGACTCGCGACCGCTTGCGTTTATGCTTTATTTCTTTTTGGGTGAAATCATGATTATCATCCTCTTACCTTCAAGCACAGGCATCTGTTCAACTTTTCCATATTCCTCAAGGTCATTTGCAAATCTGAGGAGAAGGACTTCGCCCTGCTCTTTGAAGAGAATCGAGCGTCCCTTGAAAAATACGTATGCCTTTACTTTAGCGCCTTCCTGGAGGAATCCTACAGCGTGCTTGAGTTTGAAGTTATAGTCATGATCATCGGTCTGAGGTCCGAAACGAATCTCCTTGACAACCACTTTTGTGGCTTTCGCCTTCTGCTCCTTCTGACGNTTCTTCTGCTGNTANAGGAANTTCTGNTAATCAAGAATCNNGCATACCGGCGGNTCNGCNNTNGGAGAAATCTCAATCAGGTCAAGCCCCAGCTCGTCAGCGAGCCTCATCGCCTGCTGGATGGTATATATACCTGTCTCCACGTTGTCTCCGACGAGACGCACTTCGCGTGCTCTAATGCGCTCGTTAATGGCATAAGGTTCCTTTGCGGGTGCATTACGTTCTCCCCTCCTTTGTTGGGGAGCAGCGGAGTTATTTGGTCTTCTGGGACCGGGAACAAAAGGTTTTTTCTCCATTCAGAGGTTTATTGGTTAATCATTTCTTCGATTTCTTTCTTCAAATCAGCTGCAAAGGTAGTAATTTTCATCGTACCTTTATCACCTTCGCCCTGTTTTCTTACAGAAACTTCACCATTTTCAGCCTCTTTTTCACCTACAATGAGCATATAGGGTATTCTTTTGAGCTCATTGTCGCGAATTTTCTTGCCGATTTTCTCATTTCTGTCGTCAACGGTAGCGCGGATGTCATCTACTGAAAGCCGCTTTGCAACCTCGTAAGCGTAATCGTTGAACTTTTCGCTGATAGGAAGAATCACAACTTGGTCCGGAGCGAGCCACAGGGGGAATTTGCCGGCTGTGTGTTCGAGAAGCACAGCGACAAAACGCTCCATAGAGCCGAAAGGAGCACGATGAATCATTACCGGGCGGTGCTTTGCATTGTCAGCACCGGTATATTCGAGCTGGAACCTCTCAGGAAGATTGTAGTCAACCTGGATTGTGCCAAGCTGCCAGCGCCTTCCGATAGCGTCCTTCACCATGAAGTCAAGCTTAGGACCATAGAACGCTGCTTCGCCGAGCTCTGTGCGGGCATTCAAGCCTTTTTCTGCACAAGCCTCAATGATAGCGGTTTCAGCAAGATGCCAGTTTTCGTCTGTGCCGATATATTTCTCTTTGTTATTCGGGTCACGGAGTGAAATCTGCGCCTCGAAGTTGTCAAATTTGAGTGCCTTGAAGATATAGAATATGATATCCATGACCTTGAGGAACTCCTCTTTAATCTGATCGGGAGCACAGAAAATGTGAGCGTCATCCTGAGTAAAGCCTCTCACTCGAGTAAGACCATGGAGCTCACCGCTCTGCTCATAACGGTAAACAGTGCCGAATTCAGCAAGACGGAGAGGAAGCTCCTTGTAGCTGCGGGGGAAAGCACGGAAAATCTCGCAGTGGTGAGGGCAGTTCATTGGTTTGAGCAGGTACTCCTCACCCTCTTCCGGGGTATGGATAGGCTGGAAAGAGTCCTTGCCATACTTTGCATAGTGACCGGAGGTGACATAGAGCATCTTGTTACCGATATGGGGAGTGATAACCTGCTGGTAGCCGTACTGCTTCTGAATCTTGCGGAGGAACTGCTCAAGACGGTCACGCAGAGCCGCTCCCTTAGGCAACCATAGGGGCAGACCGGCACCTACATTCTGCGAGAATGCGAAGAGTTCCATCTCTTTGCCGAGCTTGCGGTGGTCGCGCTTTTTAGCTTCCTCCATCATCTTCAGGTACTCGTCAAGCATCTTCTGCTTGGGGAAAGTGATGCCATATACCCTCACAAGCTGAGGACGCTTTTCATCGCCACGCCAGTAAGCCCCGGCAAGCGAAGTTATCTTCACAGCCTTGATAGGAGCGGTATTTGCAATATGGGGACCGCGGCAAAGGTCAGTGAAAGAGCCTTGGGTATAGGTGGTGATGGTACCATCCTCCAGCTCGCTGATAAGCTCGCATTTGTATTCCTCTCCCCTGTCACCGAACATAGCAAGAGCGTCTGCCTTTGAAATATCCTTGCGCACAATGTCATTCTTTGCGCGGGCAAGCTCAAGCATTTTCTTTTCAATCTTGGGAAAATCAGCCGCAGTGATATTATGTTCCCCCGGGTCGATATCGTAATAGAAACCATTCTCGATAGCCGGACCAATGCCGAACTTCACTCCGGGATAAAGCTCCTGGAGAGCCTCAGCAAGAAGGTGGGCGGAGCTATGCCAGAAAGCGTGCTTGCCTTCAGCATCCTCCCATTTGAAGAATTTTACCGAAGCATCAGAGTCAATAGGGCGGGAAATGTCCCACTCCTGACCGTTCACGCTTGCTGCAAGAATATCCTGCGCAAGGCGGGGGCTGATGCTCTCAGCTATCTGAAGCGGGGTAACACCAGCTTCATACTGCCTGACAGAATTGTCTGGAAAAGTAATATTTATCATGATAAACTATTATAAATCAATACAATGCGACACACCAACTAAATATGCCACAAAAAGTCCTGCAAAATTAAGGAAATTATTTTATATAAACGAGTGTATTATATATAATTAAGGTGTACCATACCTAAAACTATATCCTTTCAATCTTGAAAATCACCGGTCGAGTCGGGTCGCCGCATGAAGCAAGCGTCACCTCCGCCGTCCCGGCACACCCTGTTGCCCTGGTCGCACCGTCGCATAATGCTTTCCATGCTTTTTTGCAAAAACGACCGTTAAGATTCACCGGCATCTCCCCGCCAAGAGTGAGCACCTCACTGAAATCATCTGTAAAAACGGGACACATACCAGCCTCAGGGTCATCAAGGTAACAGCTCTGCAAGTCATCAAAGCAATGGCGACGCACCACGCTTACCCGGCAGCGTGGAAAGGAAGCCGCTGCCGCTGCACCCTGAACCTTTGAAGGGAGCACCGCAAGCGCACTCCCAGCAAGGGATATCTTCAAAAATTTTCGTCTGTCCATAATCTTTATTCTTTCACAAAATTACTCAGCCCTTCGCCCCATTCCAAATAAATTCACGCCAAGTTTTAGAAAAATTGCGTCATGCGCCATCACTTTCCGCAATAGCCATAAAATACAAAATTTAACCGGCACTACTTAAATTACCGCCGGGACTGAGCGCCTATGTTCATTTATCCACAGGATTCCCCTTGCCAACTGCCGGTTCAATCAAGGTTATCCTTATAATAGTGGTCCTGTTCAGGCTTCTTTCTATTGCTTCGTCAAAATGCTCCATGTATTTAGGCAGGAAACGCTCGCACAGCAATCTTAACGCTTCTANTTTCTCTTCATCATCCATCACCATCTCTGCTCTTCCCAATGCAATCGCNGAATGGTAATATTCAGTGAAATTATTTTTGATCTCCTCATATTTTGGAGTGCATTTGCTAACTGCCGACAGGCTCACCACCGGATTAAAATTCATGCAGTCAATCTTTTCACCTTCATCGGCACAATGAAAGTAAAATGTCCTTGCATCTTTCCTGACAAGTGAAAGGGGAACCCCGTATGGAGTGCCATCCGGTCGAGTCATGCTCACTGTAACATAAGGTGCTTTGTCAAACACATCAAGCGCCCATGCCTCTGATTGACGGCGTGCAGCTTTTCTCATCTGTTTCATGATTCTATATATTTTGCACAAAAATAATACTTATAATTATACCCTGCAACAGGCTCGTATTACACAATGAAACATTTTTGCTACACTTTCGCAACCAAATTGTAACACAATTGTTATAAAGATACAAAGCTGATAGAGATCAGTGATTAAGAAAAACTGAAAACAGCACTCTTGCCAACCGACCCTGTCCCGATAAGTTCGATGCGAAGGCTCTNCGGCGGATGCAACAAATTCAGATGAAACCCTGAAAGAGCCTAAATGCCCAATCGAAGAAGCGTACACCGTACCAACGAAGACAACGCTACCGACACAAGGCTTGCAAGCCGCTTTAAGGGAGGTTTAAAAAACCGTTACATACATCATGGCAGCGCAAATGCTGTTGAAATGTTATTATTCCGGACAATAAGACTCAACATTCCGGAATTCACAACCCCGATGTTCCTGCTTCGCAGACGAAACATCGGGGTTGTGAGTTTAATACCATAGAACCTAAAAAACTTTTACCGTCCGATTAATAAGCTCTAATTATTTACCAGGAAACAAAAAAGCGGCTCTGAAGCCGCCTGGTATTCCCGTGGGGAGTCGAACCCCAATCGTTGGAACCGGAATCCAATATTCTATCCATTGAACTACGGGAACATTTTTTGCGCAAGCATATATGCCTACATTATATTTCACTGCAAAATTACTCAAAATTGCGTAAATTTGCAAAAAACATTTTGCAATGAAAGTGAGAATAGAACCCGGTTGGGGCGAACAGCTCAAAGAAGAGTGGGAGAAGGAGTATTTCCGGAATCTAACAGATTTTGTGCGCGGCGAATATGCCAAAGGTCAGGCGTTCCCTCCTGCCGGCAAAATATTTGCGGCATTCGACTCNTGCCCTTTTGATAATGTCAAGGTTGTTATTCTCGGGCAAGACCCTTACCATGATGTTGGTCAAGCTAATGGTTTATGCTTCTCTGTCAATCCCGGAGTGCCTATTCCACGTTCCCTGGTCAATATTTTCCGCGAAATTGCATCCGATACCGGAAGCCCGATGCCTACCGACGGCGATTTGAGCCGCTGGGCAAAGCAAGGGGTATTTCTNCTCAACGCCACTCTTACTGTTGCCCCTCACCGNGCNGGAAGCCACCAAGGNAAAGGATGGGAAGAATTTACCGACGCGGTCATCAGGGTACTTGCTGAAAAGAAAACGGGTATTGTCTTTATACTATGGGGGTCGTATGCGGCAAAAAAAGGTGCTTTCATCGACCGCAGCCGTCACCTTGTACTCACCTCCCCTCATCCGTCGCCCCTCAGCGCGTCACGCGGCTTTTTCGGCAACCACCATTTTTCACTGGCAAACGATTATCTTAAAAAACAAGGAAAGGAACCAATTATATGGTAGGGAAATATACTCTTCCGGAGCGCATTGCCCGGATGAAAGAGCTTAGGAAGCAAGGTTATATATGCTCGCAGTGCATGGCAATGGTGTTTGATGACATCCACGGTCTCACACCTGAAATGACTGAACGGCTCACGGCTGGATTCGGCGGAGGCATAGGTGGTAGCGGCGAAGTTTGCGGTGCGGTAAGCGCCATGGTAATGCTTGACGGATGCGTGAATTACACGAATCCTGCTGCAAAAAAAGAACTTTACAGCCATGTCAGGAGCCTATGCGGCAAATTCAAGGAAAGCAACGGCTCACTTTTATGCCGCGAGCTGCGTGTGCCCGGTAAAAAAAGTTGCAATGAACTGATAGAAGAGGTGATAACAGAGTGCCATAATGAATATTGCAGTTAAGGCGCTTGTTTTTATCTTTTTGGCAGTCCAAGCCGTAAATGCCCGTGGAGAAACCGATACACGGCAAAAATGTTTATCTCCCCGATTCAAATCTCTTCAAGTACGGGTAAACGGCAATGCGGACGCACCGGCGGTTATCATTGCCGGAAGTGCAGACCAGCTTTCTGTGAGTTTCGATGAGCTTTCCACACAAGCCCGGAACCTGCGGTGGAGTTTGACACACTGCAATGCCCGGTGGCAACCGGAGGAGCTTTCTGATTTTGAATTTACAGACGGGCTAAACGAGGCGACTATAGATGACTTTGAATATTCACGTAGTACTCTCACACACTATGTGCACTACTCCATTACCCTGCCAGATGAAAGGATACCGCTAAAAATATCGGGCAACTACCTGCTGAAAGTGTATGAAGAATATGAGCCTGAAAACATTCTCCTGCAAGTGAGATTTTCACTTGCAGAAAACAGCATGAGGGTCAATGCAAGCGTATCCCCACGCACTGACATTGACTATATGGACCGTCATCAGCAACTTGAAATAGAAGTTGACACTAAAGGCTCAGGAATAAGCAACCCTTACACTGACCTCACCACTATCGTAGAGCAGAATCCGGGCAATCCGTCAAGGGTCGTTCTCCCCTCGCCGTCAATGGTGCGAGGCAGTACCGTGTCTTACAGCCATTTGCGCCCCCTGATTTTCAAAGGCGGCAACGAATACCGGCGTTTTGAAACAGTATCAACGTCCTATCCAGGAATGGGCATTGACAAAATCGGGCATACTCCGGATGGATATGTAGCCGATTTATTGATTGATACTCCACGCTATGCCAACGGCTATATATATGACCGTACCCAGCATGGCGCATTCACGGTCAGGGAATATAATTCCGATAACAGCGACACTGAGGCGGAATATGTACTGACTAATTTCACTTTTGAGAGCCCTAAATTTCCCGGTGCGGAAGTACATATCGACGGAGCCCTGACATCACACGCACTTGACTCCTCTACCCGAATGGACTATGACCCGGAAATAGGTTGTTATCAAAAAAGCCTGCTGCTTAAGCAAGGAGCTTACGACTACCGGTATGTAGCGGTTTCCCCAGGGTCGGACGAAATTAGCACTGACTTTACGGAGGGAAACTACTGCGACACCTCAAACCAATATATAATATATGTGTATTACCGCAATCCCGGTGAAAGATTTGACAGGCTTGCTGCGGTGACTACAACAGCATTACATAAATAAAATGACTGAAGAAGAGATTATGCTACAGATAGGAAACACTCTGGTAAGCCTTGACCTTGCTGAAAGGTTCTTTTGTTGCGACCTTGACAAGTGCCTCGGGCAATGCTGCATCGAAGGTGATGCAGGAGCGCCGATTACCGAAGCGGAATTCAAGAAACTTGAAGATATTGTGCCGGCATTAAAACCGGAATTGCTCCCTGCCGCCGTGAAAGTAATTGAAGAGGACGGAGTGGGATACACAGATGAGGAAGGTGACCTCGTTACTTCTATAATTGATGGAAAGAACTGTGTTTTCACCTGCTATGCAGCAGGAGGAAAATGCCTTTGCGCCATAGAGAGGGCATACCGCGAGGGACGATGTGATTTCCGAAAACCGATTTCATGCTATCTATATCCCCTGCGCCTTACTGAATATCCTACATTCACTGCGGTAAACTATCACCGTTGGAAAATTTGCCGCAGTGCCGAGCAAAATGGCAAGGAATTGCGCATCAGGCTATACCAGTTTATGAAAGAACCCCTAATCGAAAGGTTTGGCAAAGAGTGGTATGAGGAGCTTGCGGAGGCTTGTGAGGCTTACCTCGCCGAGCAAAAATAATTATCCCGGTTGAATCGCCGCGAAATAATCCACAGGGTTATGCCGCGCACAGCCAGATATGTTATAAAGGCAAGCCACAGCCCGTGGTTACCCATATGATTGAACGAGAGGTAAAACACACCGAAGAAAATAGCTGTTGCTGCTGCCATTGATGCAAGCATCGACCGCGTTTCGGTTGTGCCGATAAAAATACCGTCCCACGTAAATGCAAGAAATCCGGCGAATGGGATTGTTGCCGCCCAGAAAATGTAGTCATGTGCGCTTAAAGCGACTGATGCATCGTCTGTCAGCAACCCGATAAATAGATCGCCGCAAAGAGCATACAGGAATGTGAATATGCCTGCAATCACCACTCCGAAGAGCAGGAGGTATTTTATAGTCTGGTGGAAATTATCTTTGTCGCACGCGCCTTTGAACCTGCCGCTCAATCCCTCTCCGGCAAATGCGAACCCGTCCATGAAGAAAGAGAATATTGTAAACAGTTGCATTATCAAGGCATTGACAGCAAGCATTGTATCACCCTGGGATGCACCGACTCGTGTAAACCATAGTGTCACCGTTATAAGGCACAGGGTCCGCAGGAAAATATCTACATTTATCGAGAAGAAACGTTTTAATTCACTCCATCGTAACACTTCGGCAATTCCCGGAATGCGTATCTTATATTTGGAGAGGCACACACCGGCTGCGGTAACGAAACCGCCCCATTGGGCTATTACAGTGCCGTAAGCAAGACCATCAATATCTAATCCGGCAAGAAAGACGAAAGCCACACTGCCCGCAATGTTAAGGACATCCACAAGAAGCGAAACCCACATTGTCACTCCTGAATTTTGCATTCCCACAAACCATCCTGTAAATGCAAAAATGCCCAGAGTTGCAGGTGCAGCCCATATCCTTATCATGAAATAACTCTCTGCAACTATTCTTGTCGCTCCCCTAACATCCATTGAATCAAGGAGCAGCGCACATATAGGATTACGGAAAAGTATCATCAGTAGCCCTGCCGCAATCGCTATCATCANCGCACGGCTCAGCACAAGCGATGAAGCATCCTTGTCCCCTGCTCCGAATGCCTGGGCNGTAAGCCCGCTCGAACCCATTCGCAGGAAATTGAATAGCCAATAGAGCAAATTGAACATATTTGTGCCGACAGCGATTGCAGCAATGAANACCNTGCTGCCGAGATGCCCGGCAATAGCCACATCTGTAATGCCAAGTACCGGCACAGTGACATTAGTCACTATAGCCGGTACTGACAATGCGAGAATCGCGCTGCAAATCTGCTTGCGCGATAGCTTTAATGGCTTATCCTCAGCCTTTGCGTGCATTAAGGCTCTGGATAGCAAGATAGATTATGATAGCCGCATAGGCAATCACGCCAAGCCACTGGTTGGTGATGACATCCATTGTGCTCTGGTACTCAAATCCTGCAAAACGGGTAAGAGCTGCAAACACGCCAAACAGTGCGCCGCCGGCAATAAGACCGGAAGCGATGAGAGTGCCGCGGTCGCGACGCGCATCATTGACGGCACTATCTTTAGAACGGGTTGATACATACCAGGCAATTGCACCGCCAACAAGCATCGGGGTGTTCAGCTGCATCGGAATAAACATTCCAAGGCAGAAAGCAAGCGCGGGCACACCGAGCCAGTTCAGGAGCAGGGCAAGCACTGCGCCGGTCATATAAAGAATCCAGGGTGTATCGCCGCCCATCATGATAGGTTCGATAACCTTTGCCATTGCATTCGCCTGCGGAGCGACAAGCGCATCCGGACCGGTAAAGCCGTAAACCTTGTTGAGAAGAAGGATGACGCCGCCTACTGTTGCTGCGGAAACAAGGGTGCCTACGAATTTCCAACTCTCCTGCTTGCGGGGAGTAGAACCGAGCCAATAGCCGATCTTCAAGTCGGTGACAAAACCGCCAGCCATTGAAAGAGCTGTACAAACCACACCGCCTATAACCATTGAAGCGACAATGCCGGAAGTACCGCTTATGCCTATTGCAACGAAAATGGCACTCGCTATAATAAGGGTCATCAGGGTCATGCCGCTCACAGGGTTAGAACCCACGATTGCAATGGCATTTGCGGCAACAGTGGTGAACAAGAAAGATATTGCAGTCACCACAATCCATGCAACAAGAGCCTGCCAGAAATTATGCAGCACTCCTGCCCAGAAGAAAATGAGCACGGCAACCAGGGCGATAGCCATGAAAAATACGATATGCTTCATNGANATATCACGCTGCCAACGGATGGTAGAAGCACTNCCCTGGGAAGAGCCTTTAATTTCACGCGCAGCAAGACCTGCNGCCTGCATGATTATGCCCCATGACTTTACAATGCCTATGATACCTGCCATTGCTATTCCGCCTATGCCGATTAGCCTTGCATAATTTGAGAAAAGGGCATCCGGGCTGAGCGATGCGATATCAGCAGCACCGTAAGTGCCGATGAGCGGAATAATAACCCACCAAACAAAAGCTGAACCCGCAAAAATAACAAATGCGTACTTAAGACCTACAATATATCCGAGACCGAGAAGAGCAGCGCCGGTATTGCAGCTGAACACAACTTTTGTCTTGTCTGCAAGAGCTGCACCCCAACCGGTCACAGCGGAAGTCACAGTTTCCGCCCAAACACCGAAAGTTGCAACTACATAGTCGTAAATACCGCCGATAAGTGAGGCTACAACCAGGATTTTAGCCTGACCACCTTCATCAGCGCCCTTAGTCTGCGCGCTCACAAGCACCTGTGTGGTGGCTGTNGCTTCAGGGAAAGGATAACGCCCATGCATGTCCTTTACGAAATATTTGCGGAAAGGTATGAAAAACAGTATGCCAAGAACACCGCCGAATAGCGAGCTGAGGAAAATTTCAAGGAAGTCAACAGTAATGTCGCTGTAGGTAGCCTGAAGGATAAACAATGCCGGCAAAGTAAATATTGCACCCGCAACAATTACTCCGGAGCATGCACCGATAGACTGTATAATCACATTCTGCCCAAGCGGGTCTTTCTTTTTTAAAGCCCCGGAAAGACCCACCGCAATGATTGCGATAGGTATCGCAGCCTCAAATACCTGACCAACGCGAAGCCCGAGATAAGCGGCTGCCGCGCTGAAAATCACCGCAAGGATAAGACCGGTGATTACAGAATAAGGTGTAACTTCCGCATAATCGCGTGCCGGATGCATTATCGGACGGTAATGCTCGTCCGCGCCAAGCTCACGAAATGCGTTTTCCGGCAACTGCACCGGATCTGCATTCATGTAAATCTCCTCATTTTCCTGAGCGAGATTGATGTTGTTTTTTGACATAAATATAATGATTGGTTGATTATTTACTGGTTGCCTCCTGTGGGTCGGGAAAGAATATCGAAAGAATCCACGTAAACCTCGGTGACGCGATGGCTTATGCCGGTACGATCGGTCCAGTTGCGGGTCCTCAGTTTCCCCTCCACATACAACTTGGTACCCTTGGTGATGTACTTCTCGGCAGTCTCAGCAGCACCGTCCCACATTATCAGCCTGTGCCACTCGGTCCGATCCTCAACCTTGGTACCTGAGGATGTGGTATATCCGCGTTCAGTGGTTGCAAGAGATAATTCCGCTACTGGTCGCTTCTCCACGTAACGGATTACCGGCTCACGCCCTACATTTCCCACTAATATTACTTTGTTTACACTCATACATTTCGGATCAACGCCCAAAGTTAGCGAAAATAGTTAACTTTGCGATAACCTCCTGCTACAAAATCTCTGATATATCCGGCATACCAGTCAAATACTATCAACATTAGTATTGGTAAAGCCCTTAAGGAGTAGTGTTGGGACTGAATTGCAAATAACCTTTCCGATTACCTATGCGTGTGGCTTTGCGACAAAAAGATGCCATGATGGGGAGTGCCGTATGTCCTCACACTCAGTCGATGTCCTCATTCCGGACTANGTTTGCCTAAGGGTTCGCATAGCGGCGCTCCTGCGGAACTTACACGGGTGACGCGCCGGTAAAGCGCGTCCCGAAAGTAGCCTTGTGGTTAAGCTATAGCGCAACCCGCGGCATTAGGACACATCTACTATTTGAGGGTGTTGCAGAACCACCCTCTTAACAATATCCTGCCCATATGGGACTTACCTCACTGATGCACAGCGCATAAGCATCTGCCTCTACTATTCCGGAGGAAAAGATGATACTTTGAGAATTTTTTAGTAATTTTGCGCTTGAAAATAGAGCTAAAGAGTTGGCTCAATCATCTGAAAAAGGTGTTATTTGAATTATCTTCTTTTAGTAAATTCTCGCAAAATTCGCTAATAGATAGTAAGATAAATACAGATAACGCCTACATCGGTAGCATATACCTACCCCTTTTGGGGTATCTATATAGCTTCTCGGTGTGGGTTTTCTGTCTATCCACTATCTATGGCAATGCGAGAAGCCTACTAAAAGGGATAGCACGCTATGCCCTTTATGTGGCCGACTACGGCAACGACCGCGTGACTTCTACTGCCTACGACCTCCTTCTC
>WFLX010241854.1_pt1 | contig 27220 bp, 19 predicted proteins | sample 4967041 | NCBI WGS metagenome assembly WFLX01 (sample SAMN12857096, study PRJNA449069) | gut metagenome | isolation source: stool from male and female vole | host: Microtus ochrogaster | place: USA:Florida | collected 2017
CCGGTGCCGGTAGGACCTACAAGAATGATGTTGCTCTTCTCGATGTCGATGTCGTCGTTGTTCTGAGCCAGACGTTTGTAGTGGTTGTAGACGGCAACCGAAAGATATTTCTTGGCATTATCCTGACCAATGACATATTGGTTGATAAAATCGGTGATTTCCTTGGGTTTGGGAACCGACTTGCCATCAAATTTGCTTTTGGTCTCTTTGGTTTTGCCTTTCGATTCGTGATCATATTTCACCGGAATGGCGTTGGAAACCCTGAACTCATCAAGAGCCTCCTTGAGCGAGTCGATGCAATTGCTGCAAATGACCACTCCGGGCAAGCTTCCGGGCGCCATGACAGTGTTTTCATCCGGATATGATCCGCAAAACGAACATCGTTGGCTGATAATGTCGTCGTTATCAGATGATTTTTTCTTGGCCATTAAAGGTTGGAATGATTAAATTTCGTGAGGGGAGAGAATAGAAAAAGGGATGGAGGTTGTGTCAAAATTGGGAATCCAAAAAATTGTAGGGACATCGCTTTGCGATGTATTATTGATTATCAATGCGTTAACTAAACATGCCAAAGGCATGTCCCTACAATTTTTGGGTTTTGACACAGGCTTCAGAATAGGGATTCAATTAATGTTTCGAGCGGATGAGCACATCGTCGATCATGCCATATTCCTTGGCTTCATCAGCGGTCATCCAGTAGTCGCGGTCGGAATCTTTCCATACCTTTTCAAAGGGCTGACCCGAGTGGTCGGCGATGATGGTATAGAGTTCCTTTTTGAGTTTCTGAATTTCGCGGGCGGTGATTTCGATGTCGCTGGCCTGACCCTGGGCGCCACCCATAGGCTGGTGGATCATCACTCTTGAGTGACGGAGGGCAAAACGCTTGCCTTTGGTGCCCGACACGAGGAGCACTGCAGCCATCGAAGCGGCCATGCCGGTGCAGATGGTCGACACATCGCTTGAGATATATTGNATTGTGNCNTAGATGCCGAGGCCGGCATAAACCGATCCGCCGGGCGAGTTGATATAGATGCTCACATCCTTGCCGGGAGCGGCTGAGTCGAGATAGAGCAGCTGGGCCTGGATAACGTTGGCGGTGTAGTCGTTAACCTCGGTGCCGAGGAAGATGATGCGGTCCATCATCAGACGCGAGAACACATCCATCTGGGCGATGTTGAGCTGACGCTCCTCGATGATAGTGGGGGAAATATAGCTGGCGCTGATACCACTGTTGTTGACAGCGCTTACATATTGGTCGAGTGTGAGGCCGTTGACACCGCAATGGTTAACGGCAAAATTTCTGAAATCGTTGTTCATATTAGTGTAATGGGCGCGGCAATTGAGCCGCAGTTGTTATTCTTTTCTAAGTCAAAGTTACGAAAAAATCTGCTATCAGGCAAAAAAATCCGTAGGGTTACAGAAAAAATATTGAAAAAATGTGCATTAATCAAGAGAGCGGTCATGGATAGTCATGGCCGCTCTCTGCGATATGGGGATTTAATACAAAGGGGAAGATCAGTCTTCCTGTTTTGTAATCATTTCTTTAAACTCGTCGAGTGAGAGGGGCTTGTCTTCAACGGTAACTTTTTCGCGGATGGCGTTAAAGAGTTTCTGGTCGCCGACCTGCTCTACGATGCGGGGACGCCATTCCTTGTCGCCGAGGATTCTCTTGGCAAAACCGGTCACGGTTTCCATGTCGAGGTTGGTCATGCCATACTGGGCGAGCTGACGGGCAGCCATGCCTTTGGCAAATTCGAGAAGATCCTCTTCCTTGATTTCAATGCCGGCATTCTGAGAGATTTTCTCCTTGATGAGCTGCCATTTGAGATCTTCCTTCATGTTGTTGTAGGTCTCGTCGATGTTGCTCTCGTTGAGGTCGGCGTTGCGGGTGATAAGCCAGCGCTTGAGCATTTCGTCGGGGAGCTCCATGTTGCCGTATTTATCGAGGAGCACCTTGCGGGCATCGTTGCGGAACACCATTTCGCTGTTGCCGCTGAGTTCGCCGGCGATCATGTTCTTAACCTCGTTGCGATATTCTTCCTCAGAGTGGAGACGGTCTTTGCCGAACACGTTGTCATAGAAGTCCTGGTTGAGTTCGGCCACGCGCACAACGATGATCTCAGAGATGGTCATCACGAAGTCGCAGTTGGTTTCCTCAACTCTGTCCTTGTCGATCTGGAGCATTGAGGCGAGCTCGGTAGCATTGCCGCCGGTGGCAACCCAGGGGTTGAAGACAACCTTGTCGTCAACATGCTTGCCGATAAACTTCTCGGCTTCCTCCTTGTTGGTGAAGAACTGCGGGCCGAGAATGCCTGAGATAACCTGAATGGCATCGTCACCTTCCTTAACGGAGCCGTCGGCGTTGAGCTGCTGGATGGGACCTTTGACGAGGGCGTCGGGCTCAACGGTGTCGCCGGGCTGCTGAGAGCCGAAGCGTTTGCGGAAGGCCTGATCCTGCTCGTTGATCATCTCGTCGGTGACGTTGATCGAATAGTAGGGGATGGTGATATCCTTGTTGAGGTCGATGTCGAGCTCGGGAGCGAGAGCGATGAGATATTCAAACTTGAACTCCTCGCCGTTGTTTAGGTCAACGTTCTTGAGGTCATAGACTTCAACGGGCATGGGCTCGCCGAGCACATTGATTTTGTTTTCGCGTATATAGTCGGTGACTCCTTTGAAGACAACATCGTTGATGACGTCGCTGGTTACCTGACGGCCGAAACGACGGCGAAGGTCNACAATGTTAACATGACCTTTGCGGAAGCCGGGAATCTGGTGGGTGCGACCGATTTTTTTAAGTTCTTCATCAACTTTTGCCTTATAGTCGTCGGGGGTGATTTCTACTGTGATTTTAGCTGTTACAGCGTCTGACTTTTGAAGGGTTACGTTCATAGTCTGGTTGTGGATAAAAAGATGGTATCGTTGAATTTTATTGGCAGAGGAATTTGAAATAAGCAACCTGTCGGCGACAGGCCGCGTCTTTCAAGTTGCAAAAGTAATATTTTTTTGTCAATAAATGCAACGGTTGTGAAAAAATCCGCCCGAAAACAGGGTTGACAATCCATCGATAAGTGTTTCGGGCGGATAAAATACTATAAGTCTAAACTATTAAGGTGTCAAAGCAGCTCGACCGAACGGCGGATAAACTGTGAGAGGTTTTCGCCGGTGAGCAGACCGTTGGCAAGGAGGGCCAGGTCGATGGTCTGTTTCACCAGAGGATGAGAGTCTCCGAACCCGGCGATTACCTTGGCGCGCTCGTCNCGCTTGGCCGAGATTTCAGCTTCGAGGGNTGAAACNTCTTTCTGATTTTCGTCAGAGAGCTTGTTGTTGCCNGNGGCGTCGCGGATAGCNTTGATNTTGTCGTTGCNNGAAGCGATTTCGGTGTTAAACGACTCTATGGAGGGGAGAAGTNTCGACTTGACATCCTCGCGGATTTTCTCCATCACNGGNGCGCCGGTGTTNACAATCATATTATAGGTGTCGGGCATNTCGCTGTAGAATGACATGGCNGGCTGGAGGGCGGCCATATCNTTCATACGGCGCATATACTCGTTCTGAGTGAGAACAACGGGGTTGGCATCAGGTTTGAGTTTCTCAAACGAAACCACAAAATCAGCTTTCTCAACCTTGGGGGTCTGGCCTCTGAAGAGGTCTGACAAGGCGTCGCGCTCCTCGGGGGTGAGGTCGTCGGCNTTGGTGCTTCCGCTGTCAANGAGGTTNGANGCGGTTGAGGCGTCGACNCTCACAAAACGGGATTTCTCGATGGTNGACTCAAGCAGACCGATGTAGTGGGAATCGAGCTGNCCGTCAAACACAAGCACACTCAATCCGTGGTCAACGGCATCTTTAATATATGTGTGCTGGGCAACGGGGTCGGTAGTGTAGATATACACCACGTTGCCCTCCTTGTCGGTCTGGGTGCCTTTGATAAGTTCGCGATATTCATCGAGGGTGTAATATTTGCCGAAGGTGTCTTTGAAGAGGGCAAACTTCTTGGCCGACTCACAGAACTTCTGGTCGGTGAGCATACCATATTCAATGAAGATCTTGATGTCGTCCCATTTCTTCTCGAAGTCCTCGCGGTTGGTCTTGAAGATTTCTTCGAGACGTGCAGAAACCTTCTTGGTGATGTAGCCTGAGATTTTCTTAACGGCTGAATCGCTCTGCAGATACGAACGGCTGACGTTAAGAGGAATGTCGGGCGAATCGATCACGCCCTGAAGCAACATCATAAACTCGGGCACAACGCCTTCAACCGAGTCGGTCACATAGACCTGATTGCAATAGAGCTGAATACGGTCTTTGCGCACCTCGAGATTGTTTTTGATCTTGGGGAAGAAAAGCACACCTGTGAGAGTGAAGGGATAATCAACATTGAGGTGAATCCAGAACAAGGGATCTTCCTGTCCGGGATAGAGCTCATGGTAGAAGGTCATATAGTCGCTGTCGGTGAGATCAGCGGGCTTGCGGGTCCAGAGGGGNTCGGTGCTGTTGATNACATTGTCTTTGTCGGTGTCGACCATAGCGCCGNCTTTCCATTCCTTAANCTTGCCTGAAATTACNGGCACAGGGAGGAANCGGCAATATTTCTTAAGCAGGAGGTCGATTTCGTTCTGCTCGAGGAATTTCTTGTTTTCGTCGTCGATATAGAGAATAACGTCNGTGNCGCGGGTAGNCTTGNCGCATGAGTCGATGCNGAACACAGGGCTGCCGTCACACTCCCATTTCACAGGCTCAGCGCNCTCCTTATATGAAAGAGATCTGATCTCCACTTTTTTGGCAACCATAAAGGCGCTGTAGAAACCGAGACCGAAATGACCGATAATAGTGTTGGCGGTGTCTTTATATTTCGCCAAAAATTCTTCTGCTCCGGAGAATGCTATCTGATTGATGTATTTGTCGATGTCTTCGGCGGTCATNCCGATGCCGTGATCGCTCACGGTAAGGGTACCGGCCTCNTTGTCGACAGTGACGGTTACATTCATATCGCCCAGCTCTCCTTTATATTCGCCAAACGATGAGAGAGTCTTTAGCTTGCGGGTGGCGTCGACTGCGTTGCTCACCAGCTCGCGAAGAAAAATCTCATGATCGGAATAGAGAAATTTTTTGATTACCGGAAAAATGTTGTCGGTTGTAACACCAATGGTGCCTTGTCGGGGTGTTGTCATAATATATATAAGTTTATAAGTTTTAGATTTAACAGTGGCCGGCGGTAAATTTTCGCCGACCTTATATATAACAAATGAGCAAAAAAAATGCCACACGCGAGGTGTGACATTTTTTCAGTTGACAACTGACATATAGTCGGTTTTATGACTCTGATTGAGCGGGAGCGTCTGATTGAGTGTCAGTTTCTGCCACGGAGGGCTGAGAGGGTGACATGACAATCTTTTTCTCATCCTTATCGAAGGTAACCTCAACACGGCTGCCTTCGGGGAGTGAGCCTGAGATTATCAGCTCGGCAAGCTCATCTTCGAGATATTTCTGAATNGCTCGTTTGAGGGGACGTGCGCCAAACTGAGCGTCATAACCTCTCTCNGCGATGAAATCNTTAGCCTCGTCGGAAATCGAGNGGGTGTAGCCGAGNGANTCCATGCGGCGGTAGAANCCGGCAAGCTCGATGTCGATGATCTTGAANATCGCNTCGCGGTCGAGCGAGTCAAACATTATGATGTCGTCGATACGGTTGAGGAACTCGGGCGAGAAAGCTTTGTTGAGGGCTTTTTGGAGCACCTCGTGGGTGTATTCCTTGTCGACGGCACGGGTGTTGAAACCAACGCCGCTTCCGAAGTCCTTGAGCTGACGTGTGCCGATATTCGAGGTCATTATAATAATGGTGTTCTTGAAGTCGATGCGGCGCCCCAGAGAGTCGGTTAAACGGCCTTCATCCATGACCTGAAGCAGGAGGTTGAACACATCGGGGTGAGCCTTCTCGATCTCGTCGAGGAGCACTACCGAATAGGGGTGACGACGCACCTTTTCGGTGAGCTGACCGCCCTCCTCATAGCCTACATATCCCGGAGGCGCTCCGACAAGTCTCGATACCGAGAATTTCTCCATATATTCGCTCATGTCGATGCGGATGAGGGTGTCGGCCGAGTCGAAGNGATATTCGGCNAGTTTCTTGGCGAGGNGGGTNTTACCAACACCGGTCGGGCCGAGGAACNTAAANGTTCCGATAGGNNTGTTGGGGTCCTTAAGGCCGAGGCGGTTGCGCTGTATAGCCTTGACAATCTTCTCGATGGCGTTGTCCTGACCGATGATTTTGCTCTTGAGGTCGGGAGTCATGTTGCGGAGCTTCTGACCTTCGGCAGTTGCGATGCGATGCACCGGCACTCCCGTCATCATTGCCACAACTTCGGCCACCTGCTCGCGGTCAACGGTCTCGCGATGGGCGTTGATATGCTCCTCCCATCTCATCTTGGCCGAGTCGAGATCGCGTTTGAGCTGCTGCTCCTTGTCGCGGAAAGAGGCTGCTTTTTCAAAGTCCTGATTCTGCGCGGCCTCGACTTTCTTGGCCGAGGTCTCGGCTATCTGCTGCTCAAGCTGTTCAATCTCCTTGGGAGTGTTGACATTCTTGATATGCACTCGTGAGCCGGCTTCGTCGAGGGTGTCGATGGCCTTGTCGGGGAAACAGCGGTCGCTCATGTAGCGCTCGGGGAGCTCCACACATGCCTTNAGGGCTTCCTCGGTGNAGATCACATTGTGGTGGCTCTCATATTTATCCTTGATGTTGTGGAGAATANNGAGAGTCTCATCGGGGGATGTAGGCTCGACAAGCACTTTCTGGAAACGGCGTTCCAGGGCACCGTCTTTTTCGATGTTCTGACGATATTCGTCGAGAGTGGTGGCGCCGATGCACTGTATTTCGCCTCTTGCGAGGGCGGGTTTGAGCATNTTGGCGGCATCCATCGAGCCGGAGGTGTTGCCGGCACCTACAATGGTGTGAAGCTCATCGATGAAGAGAATCACATCTTTGTTTTTGGCCAGCTCGTTGAGGATAGATTTGATTCTTTCCTCAAACTGACCGCGGTATTTGGTTCCTGCCACAATCGAGGCCATGTCGAGCGAAATGACCCTCTTGCCGAAAAGCACTCTCGACACCTTGCGCTGAACNATTCTCAGGGCCAGGCCTTCNACGATGGCGCTTTTACCCACGCCCGGCTCGCCGATNAGCACCGGATTGTTTTTCTTGCGGCGCGAAAGAATCTGAGCGAGACGCTCGATTTCAACCTCACGGCCTACCACGGGGTCGAGACGGCCCTCTTCGGCGGCGCGTGTCATGTCGACACCGAATTTGTCGAGCACCGGAGTGTCACCGCCGGTGGCGTTGGCACGGCGGCGGTTGGCAGTGTTGTTGCCGGGCTGGGAGGCGCCGGCTCCGGGGTTGTAGTCGGGCTCGTCGTCATCATCGTCGGTCTCGCTGCCAAACGAAGCTTCGGGAGCGGCTGAATCGGTGAGGTGGGGGAGATGGCTTATGAGCGATTTATAGTTCACTCCGGCATCGCGGAATGAGGCGAGGAAGTCCATATTCTGAGTTTCGCTGTTGTGGAAAATAGCGAGGAGGAGGTGCTCAACGTCAACGGCATCGCTCTTGAACATTCGGGCCTCGAGGGCTGAAAGCTTCAGGAGACGATAGCTCATGTCGCTGATTTTGAGGGGAGTGCTACCGTCGGCAGCGGGCATCTGACTGATCTCCTCATTGCTGTTTGAGTAGAGATACTCGTCGAGAGTCTGCTGCAGGCTGTTGGCGGAAGTGCCTGTTGCGGCCTGCTCGATGAGCTTAAACCCTTTGCTTTCGGGATTGCGGATAAGCGACATGAGCAGGTGGGGCGGCTCGACCACCGAGACATTGTGAGAAATAGCCTCGCGCGAGCTGTTGGTCAACACTTCCTGTAATTGTGGTGTGAAATTAATGTTCATCATATATTTATGTAGATCTTTCTTTCAGGATGGTTTTTATTGCGAAAACCCCGGCGGGAGTTTTCTATATTACTAACGGTAATTAGTGCAATAATTGTGCCAAACTTTAAATTCAACATTTTTTATAAAATGATAACAACTAAAAATGCAAAAGTTGCTAAAATTATCGCCCGAAATTTGCAAAAAATTCCTACCTTTGTAGGATAATTGACAAAACAGCCCCCGGTGTGTCACGCTGCTATCAGCCATGTAACGCCGGACAATAATTGAAAAGTCACTTAAAGAATAATAATGATAGAAGAAGATCGAATATTAAAAATCGACATTGAGGAAGAAATGAAGTCGGCCTATATCGACTATTCAATGTCGGTTATTGTGTCGAGAGCCCTTCCTGATGTGCGTGACGGACTCAAGCCGGTTCACCGCAGAGTGTTGTTTGGCATGAACGAGATGGGCAATACCTACAATCACCCCCACAAGAAATCAGCCAACTGTGTGGGTGAGGTTATGGGTAAATATCATCCTCATGGCGACTCGTCGATTTATGGCACNGTGGTNAGACTTGCTCAGGANTGGGCCATGCGCCACGTGTTGGTAGACGGCCACGGTAACTTCGGCTCGGTTGACGGTGACGGCGCTGCCGCCATGCGTTACACCGAGGTTAGGCTCGCCCGTCTCGGCGAGGAGATGCTCACCGATATAGATAAGGAGACAGTTGACTTCCAGCCCAACTATGACAATACCCGTCTGGAGCCGCTAGTTCTCCCTACCCGATTCCCGAATCTTCTTGTCAACGGTGCCAGCGGCATTGCCGTGGGTATGGCCACCAATATTCCTCCCCACAATCTCACCGAATCGATCAACGGAGCTATAGCCCTCATCGACAATCCCGACATTGATGTGGCCGGGCTGATGAAATATGTCACTGCTCCCGACTTCCCCACCGGCGGTATTATCTACGGCTATCAGGGCGTGAAGGATTCTTATGAGACAGGCCGCGGCCGCGTGATTATCCGCGCCAAAGCCGAGATTGAGCAGGAGGCCAATCATGAGAATATCATCGTTACCGAAATTCCCTACAACGTCAACAAGGCTCTCCTTATAGAATATATAGCAGAGCTTGTAAACGACCACAAACTTGAGGGAATCAGCGACATCAACGACGAGAGTAACTATAAGGGTATGCGCATTGTCATCAAGCTCAAGAGCGATGCCAATGCCAATGTGGTGCTCAACAAGCTCTACAAGATGACCCAGATGCAGGCTTCGTTTGCGGTCAACACCGTGGCTNTGGTNAACGGCCGNCCCAAGACCCTCAACCTCAAGGAGATTCTCGAAGCCTTTGTGGCNCACCGCCATGATGTGGTGATCAGACGCACCAAGTTTGAACTCCGCAAGGCTGAGGAGCGCGCCCACATTCTCGAAGGCCTGATACTNGCTTCTCANAACATNGATGAGGTTATCGCCCTCATCAAGAGCTCGGCCAACCAGGAAGATGCCAGAGCCAAACTCAGCGAGCGCTTTGGCTTCACCGAGCCCCAGACAGCTGCTATCGTGGCCATGCGTCTCGGTCAGCTCACACAGCTCGACCAGTCAAAGCTGCAGCGCGACTATGATGACATAATGGCTGAAATCAAGCGTCTGAGAAATATTCTCGAAGATGACACCGTGTGCCGTCAGCTCATCAAGGACGAGCTCATCGAGATTCGCGACAAGTTTGGCGACGAACGCCGCACCGAAATCGACTATAACGCCGGCGAGTTTAATGCCGAGGACTTCTATGCCGACGATGATATGATCATCACCATCTCACACCTCGGTTACATTAAGCGCACACCCCTTGCAGAGTTCCGCGCCCAGAACCGCGGCGGCGTAGGCTCGAAAGGCAGCAACACCCGCAGCGAGGACTTCATCGAGCATGTCTATACAGCGTCGATGCACTCCTATATGCTCTTCTTCACCCGCAAGGGCCGCTGCTACTGGCTTAAGGTTTATGACCTTCCTGAGGGTGCCAAAAACTCAAAGGGCCGCGCCATTCAGAATCTTCTCAACATCGAGAGCGATGATTGCGTTAACGCCTTTATCAGCGTGAAGGGTCTCGACGATCAGGCCTTTGTCAACAGCCATAACCTGATATTCTGCACCCGCAACGGCATTGTCAAGAAAACACCCCTTGAAGCTTATTCACGTCCCCGCGCCAACGGTGTCAACGCCATCCTTATCCGTGAGGATGACCAGCTCATAGCTGTTGAGCTTACCGACGGCGATTCGGAGATACTCATGGCCAACCGCAACGGTCGCGCCATCCGCTTCCACGAGAGCAAGGTTCGCCCGATGGGTCGCGTGTCGACAGGTGTGAGAGGCATGACTCTCGACGGTCCCGAGGATGAGGTTGTAGGTATGATCTGCATGCCCTCCGACACCACCAACAATGTGCTCGTGGTGAGTGAAAACGGTTATGGCAAGCGCACTCCGCTTGACATCGACGTAGAGCGTCCCGACGGTACAATCGAGCGTGTGGCCGTTTATCGCGTCACTAACCGCGGCGCCAAAGGTGTCAAGACAATCAATATCACCGAAAAGACCGGCGCCCTCGTTGCCATCAAGAGCGTTAACGACAGCGACGACCTCATCATCATCAACAAGAGCGGCATCACTCTCCGCCTCAGAGTTGAGGACATCAAGCGCACTCTTGGCCGAGCCACTCAGGGCGTGAGACTCATCAACCTCGACAAGCGCGGCGATCAGATCGCTTCGGTTTGCTGTGTGGAGACCGACCCCGACGAGGAAGTCGACACCGCAGCCATCGCTCCCCAGACTCAGTCGGTCGACGAAATCGAAATAGATGAAGTAGTCGAAGAGGAGGAAGAGGATGTTGATGTCGAAGCTCCCGATGATGATGTCATTGAGGAAGAATCAAACGAAGAATAACCAACAATAAAAATATTAATCCCCCATAAACTTTAATTCATGAAAAAACTAAGCCTCATCAGCGCAGCATTAATGCTGCTCGGCGGTCTTTCACTTTCAGCTCAGACCGCACTGGTTAAGGAAGTTGAACGCCAGATCAAGGATAATAACCAAGCTGCCGACGGCTTGAAGAAAATCCAGCCCGCGCTCACCAATCCCGAAACAGCTTCGGATGCCAACACATGGGTAATAGCCGGTAAAGCTGCTGTAGGTGTTTATGACCGTATGAAAATTCAGGAAGGTCTGTCGCCTCAGGGTCTCAACAGCGACCAGAAGAAACAGGCCGGTAATGCCCTCAACTCAGCTTTTGAGTATCTCTACAAGGCTCTTCCCCTCGACAGTGTGCCCGATGCAAAAGGAAAAGTTCAGGCTAAAAAGTCGAAGGAGATCATCAAACTCCTTAAGGATAACTACGGCTCGCTCCAGCAGTCAGGCATCTGGCTCTATGAAGCTCAGGACTATCCCGCCGCTATTCAGGCCTGGGAATATTATTCAACCCTTCCCCAGCAGCCCTTCATGGCCAACTCGGGTCTCGTGGCTCACCCCGACTCGATCGTTGCCCAGATCATGAACTATGAGGTGCTCGCCATGGTGCTCGACAAGCAGAACGAGGCTGCCGTTGCCAAATCACGTCAGGTGCAGAAGATGGGTTACAAGGACATCGACGTTTACCGCTATGGTCTTGCCGCCGCTCAGGAGGCTGCCGACACCGCCGCTATCGTTGAGTTTGCCCAGGCCGGTTATGACCTCTACGGCACTCAGGATATGAGCTTCATCGGTCAGCTCATCAACGTTAACCTTGCTCAAAACAACTACGACAAGTGTGTTGAGCTNCTCAATGCCGCTATCGAGGCCAATGCCGATCCCGCTATCCTCCCCACTCTTTATGACATCCGCGGCACCGTTAACGAAAACCGCGAAATGACCGAGCAGGCTCTCGCCGACTTCAGAAAATCGGTTGAGGTTGATCCCAACTTTGCAAAAGGATGGTATGACGTGGCCCGCATGATCTACAACAAGGCTCTTAAGGATGATGAGGAAGCTGATGAAGCAACCCGTCAGGCCAACGTTTATCCCGCTCTCCGCGAAGCTGCCCAGCTCTTTGAAAAAGCTTATGAGCTCGACGAGGAGAACCTCAACAACATTCCCGGTATCCTCTATCGTCTNTACTACCGCATTGAAGGCGAAGATGGCACCAACACTCAGATTTGGGAAAACCGTCAGTAATCTCNAAGCCCTGACTTAAGGGTTTAAGATATTCCATAAGATATGATTTCAGGCATTTTGCTTTAGCGGCAGTTGCCCGAAATCATATCTTTTTTATTAACTCTAACTAACCCCCATTATGATAATAAGGAAATATCTCATGGTAGCCATAGCTGCAGTGGCTCTTTCAGGTTGTTGCGGAGTGTGTAATATCAGTAACTCTGATTCTCCAATCCCTCTTTCAGGCAAAACTTCGACACTGACATTTACCCCTGGAAATGGTTATAATGGGATAGAACTCAGTACCGGAATAAATGTGAAATACAGTGTTGCCCCGGTATGTAATGTGAGCGTGACCTTGCCTGAGGAATATGCCTCAAAGCTTGTGGTAAAGGTTGAAAAAGGCACCCTTGTCATGAAGGTGAAGGGAGGCGTGAGCCTTGGAGCGACTGACAAAATTACCGCCACGGTGTCAGGACCGATGCCCAATGAAATTGAAGTCTCTACGGCAGCCGGTTTCTATCTTGAGCACGGAGACGTCGCCGCTGAACGTCCGGTAAGCATTGAGGCCGGGTCGGCAGCAAAAGTCGAGATAGGCACGATGGTGTGCGGCAATATTGAAATTGATTCATCGTCGGCAGCCGTTGTTAACTTCAATTCTCTGAGTTGCGGCAATCTCGATGTTGAAGCAAGTTCAGCCTCTGAGATAAGTCTGGATAATATTTCAGCTACCCGAGTGGAAATCGACTGCTCAAGCGCCTCAAACGTCTATGCCGCCGGCAAATGTAATAGCGTGGACATAGAGGCAAGCTCGGCCGGCCGTGTCAATGCGTCATCGCTCAGAGCCAATGAGGGAAAGGCTGAGGCCTCGTCGGGCGCTACAATAAAGTGTAACGTCATCAAACTCAACAAAGAGACTTCATCGGGAGGGTCGGTTGAAAACAATTGATCGGCGGGGTTGAATAAAAATCATGAAAAAATTGCGGTCGGCTGTCACCTTTCANGTCTGAGATGAGTCATAATAATGAGACGTCTCAAAATCTGTAATTAATCAACATCCGACCAAAATAATTTTTATCATGACTGAAATTATTGTTCCCATTTTTATCTGCTGCATCCTCCCGATAGCCATTGTTCTTATCGTCTTTCTTTCGAAAATGAATAGGGATAACAAGAGGGCGCAGTTTCTCATCAAGGCTATCGAATCAAATCCTGACCTCGATGTCGACAAGCTTGCCGAGTCACTGCAGACCCCGGTGAGGTCGGCGAGTGAGCTGCTCAATCTGCGCCTGCTGCGCGGGCTGATATTCGGCCTGTGTGGAGTGATTCTCCTGATTATCGGCACATGTTCTTATTGCGACGAATATAGAATGACCGATGATGCTTTAGCGCCGCTGTTGCTTGGCGGAATATCGTTTGCAGTAGGTCTGAGCTACCTGATTGTTTACTGCGTTACAAGAAAACAGATTATTGATTCATCCGAAGATAAGGAATGAATCGTCGGCAGTTTATCTCCGAAGTAAAGGGCACCCAAAAAGCGTTCAGGCGTTTTCTGGTTGCCCTTTGCTGCGGGAATACGCAGCTTGCCGATGATATTGCCCAGGAATCTTATCTGAAAGCTTATCTTGGGTGTGAAAGCGTTTCAGATGCCGGCAAGTTTAAGGCGTGGCTGTTTAAGATAGGTTATAACACATTTCTTGACTCCGGACGTCGCAGGCCTGTGCAGACTACCGATTATGGCGAGGCTGCCGAGGTTGCTTCAAGTCTGTCGAGCGACGGCTCATTTAAATATCAGGAGCTTTACAGAGCGCTCGATCTGCTGTCAGAGAAAGAGAGAATGTCAATCCTGCTGTTTTATATGGAGGGCTATGCCATAAAGGAGATTTCAGAAATCACCGGAGCTTCGCCCGACTCGGTGAAACAATATCTGTCGCGCGGAAGGTATCACCTGCGCAGTTTGTTAACCCACAATCCTACTACATGACTATGGAAGATGAAAAAATAAGAGAGCTTTTCAGCGGCTTCAACCCCTCTCTCACGCCCGATGAGGAGTTTATTGACCGTCTGGAGCGAAACATCAATGCCGTTGAGAGTGTGAAGCGGTAGATGGAGGAACAGCGCCGGAGAAACAGGATTGCCGTGGCTGTGGCCGCTGTTGCGGGTTTTATCACCGGAGTGGCACTCACGTTGCTGCTCCCTGAGATAGGGGAGTTGACCGGGCATGTGAGCTTCAGTTTGCCGATGTTTGAGGGAGATAGTGTGACGGTCGATTTCAGGATNTTGAGCTGGCTNCTGACAGCCGTTGTGAGCGGAATAATCGGTTATAACGCCTATGAGCTCACATTATTGAAGCTCACCGCCGGCCGAAAAACCGGTATTTCAGAATAGTGTCGGATCGGGCACGAGTCGGAACGAGAGCCGATGGTAGGGTGACGGCCCGTGTTGGGCTATCGCGCTGCGATGAGCCGCGGTGGGGTAGCCCTTGTTGATGTTCCAGTCATATTGGGGGTATTGGGCATGAAGCTCCGACATCAATTGGTCTCGGTGGGTTTTGGCNAGAATGGAGGCNGCGGCAATGTTGCCGAATCGTCCGTCGCCTTTCACATAGGTGGTGTAGGGAATNGAGCCGTAGGGTTTGAACTTGTTNCCGTCGACAATCACAGCCTCCGGTCGGAGAGTGAGCAAGTCGAGGGCGCGGTGCATGGCGAGAATCGAGGCGTTGAGAATATTGATGCGGTCAATCTCTTCATTGCTCACAAACGCCACGGCCCATGCCAAAGCTTCGCGCTCAATGATTGGGCGGAGCTTTTCGCGGCGTTTTTCGGTGAGTTTTTTTGAGTCGTTGAGCCACTCATGCGAGAAGTCGGGTGGTAGAATGACTGCGGCGGCACATACAGGCCCCGCAAGACAACCTCTGCCGGCTTCATCACATCCGGCTTCGATAACATCGGGATTGGCGCAGTAGGGGAGCTGGGTGATCATCCGCTTACTCAATGAAGCCGTAACCGAGACCCTGACGGTTGACGATGTTGCGGCCATATACGCNGANTTTCTTTCNCAGACGGGAAATGTTGGTGTCNANAGCGCGTTCGCTGACCGAGGTATCGTCGGCGTCCCANGNTTCGTTGCGGATNGTNTNGCGGTCGAAAAATTGATTGCGGTGGCGCAAAAAGAGAGCGAGAATGAGAAATTCGGTGCGCGAAAGATTGATGGGTTGCTCGTCGATAGTCACGGTGCCGAGACCGAGGTCGATCACGAGGTTTTCATAGCGCATGCGGTTGCTCATGCGGCGCTTTGACATCATCTTACGGCGGCGTAACACCGACTTGACTCTCGCCACGAGCTCGCGTGTGGAGAAAGGTTTGGGAATGTAGTCGTCGGCACCTGCATCAAGACCGTTCACAATGTCATCCTCGCTTGCCTTCTGAGAGAGGAAGATGAAGGGCACATTGTAGGTGTCGGGATTGCGCCTCATGCGCGAGGCGAGCTGAAATCCGTTCATTTCCTCATTCGACATCAGGTCGATCAACACCAGAGAATAGTTGCCCGGCAACATGCTGAGCGCATCTGTGCCGTTATGACAAATATCCATAGTGTAGCCCTCACTTGTGAACTTATATTGCAGAAGTTCACAAGACATGAGGTCTTCATCTACTAAGAGAAGTGAATCATTTTCTGAAGTACCGCTCATCGTTAAATTAAAGCGAGTTGGTGATGAATAGGAAATGAAGAATGTTTAAGTATAAACACAACTATGTCAGCAAGTTGCTATTTTGACAAAGAGGAGGGAGTGTTGTGCGGTCAAAATTTCTATACAAAATTATAAAAATTTTGAGAATATAGGTAACCGTAGAATTTTCTGTTTTTGAAATGTAACAGAAATTTATCGTTCTTCTAACATTCAGGCATCTACGGTCATTAACAGCAGCAACCGCCACGGTGAGTGACGGTTGCCTGAAAAATTGCTTAAAGCGGGCTGTTAAGCCTTGACTGCGCTTTTTGAGATTTCTTTGACGGCGTCAACAACATTTATGATGTAATCACCGGTCTTTTCAAGATCGCTGATGAGGTCCATGTAATAGATACCGGCCTGATATTCATATTGCTTGTTGTTGATGCTCTCGATGTTGGCATTGCGCACGAGGTTGCGGTAGTTGTTAATCTCGCGCTCGGCGTTATAGCCGGCGATAATCTCATGAGTGTCGATATGGTCGAGATTGTTGAGCAGGGCAACCATGCGGCTCATAGATTTCTCAACGAGGGCAAACATTGAGTCTAAGCTGGCATAGATCTCGGGGGTGAACTTGGCGGCGCTCTGCTGCTTGCGCAACATTATCTTGCCGGCACCCACACAGCAGTCGGCAATGCTTTCAACCTCGCTCACGATTTTGAGCAGAGAGGCGATGCGCAGCTTACCGGCGTTAGAGAGGCGACCCTCGGCGCAGCGGTTGAGATAGTGGGCGATTTCAAGCTCCATGCGGTCGGAAATCTCCTCATATTTTTCGAGGCGCGAGTAGAGGCGTGAGAAGTCGTCGCTGCCCTCCTTGGTGTGGAGAAGTTCCTGAGCCATCGGCAACATTCTGCCTACTCGCTCGGCAAAGACATGAAGCTCTTTCTCGGCCTGGGTGATATTGAGCTCGGAGGCCGCAAGGAGACCGCCGCGGATAAACTTGAGATTGAATTCCTCTTCGCCTTTAGATTTGGCGGGTATGATCCATTCAACGATTTTGACATAGAGCTTGGTGAACCATATCATTATCGAGACATTGATGATCTTGTAGATGGTATAGAACACCGATAGACCAATCGAGGCGCTGACTTGCATTGTCATTACCTGAGAGAGAATGGCCGACAGGCGGGCGTGGAGGGGATGGCTTTCGGGGAGAGCTTTATTGAAGAGGTTGTTGTAGATCTCGGGGTCGGTAATCTGGAGATTGTTGACAAATTTATATAAGGAGTCAGGGTCGCCTACACCGGTCGAGATACAAATATCCTGAATCAGTTTGGTGAAGGGAGTGAAGAGAGCCAGACACCATATCATGCCCAGGATGTTGAACAGCAGGTGGCCCATAGCCGTGCGCTTTGCGGCGATATTTCCGCTCAGAGAGGCGAGGATAGGGGTGATGGTGGTACCGATAGCCGAGCCGAGCACGATGGCGCAGGCAAGGTTGAAATCGATCCATCCCTTTGAGAACATGATAAGGCAGATGGCAAATGTGGCAGCCGAGGATTGAATTACCATTGTTACCACACAGCCCACGGCCACGAATATCAGTATCGACCTGAAGCCGAGCGAAGCATAATGGCTCAGGAATGCGAACATCTCGGGATTGTTCTGGAGATCAGGTACATAGTTGCTGATCATGTTGAGGCCGAGGAACAACAGGGCAAAACCTATGATAAATTCACCGATAGACTTGGTGCGGCTCTTTGAAGAAAAAAGCAACGGCACCGCCACGGCCATCAATGGTATGGCAAATGCCGATATATCGACCATGAATCCGAAAAGTGAAATGATCCATGCGGTGAAGGTAGTGCCGACATTGGCGCCGAAAATCACAGCCATAGATTGCTGGAGGGTCATCAGACCTGCGTTAACAAAGCTTACAACCATCACGATTGAGGCACTCGAGCTTTGAATCAGCGCTGTGATGAAGAAGCCTGTGATAAGACCGGCAAACCTGTTGCGGGTCATGGCTCCGAGAATGTTGCGCAGGCGGTCGCCGGCAGCTTTCTGGAGGCCTTCACTCATCACTTTCATGCCATAGAGGAATAGACCCACCGAGCCTAACAGTCCAAGGAAATCAAGGAAAGTATAGTTCATTTTTTTTAAGAATGAAATTTTGGTTTGAGGGGTGGAAAAGCTCTACCCCATTTTCGGCAAAATTAAGAAAAGTTGAATAAATGTGAAAATATTTAAATGAATATTTCTATCACCCCCTCTAAAAAATCGCACAAAAAAACGTTGACCTCTCTGCCGGAAAAGTCGGTCAGAAAAGGTCAACGCTGATGTTATTCTGCGGGCTTGATTATTCGCCGGGCTCGATAGCGCCGGTGGGGCAAACAGAAGCGCAGGTACCGCAATCAATGCAGGTATCGGGATCGATGTGATAGATATCGCCTTCTGAGATAGCGCCAACGGGACATTCGGGCAGACAGGTGCCACAAGCTACGCATGTATCGGTAATAACGTATGCCATGATAGTAAGTGTTTTAGGGGGATAAATACTAAATGAATTTGGAATGTTTATGCAAATGTAAGACTTTTTTCGGAAACCGATAAAAAATATCAAAAAAGTTTTTCAAAAAATTTAACGGCAGGTCTTGCAACGGTGGCGAGAGCAAAAAAAAACCGGCCCGACAACTGACGGTTGGGTCAATGTCGGGCCGGAAGTTATGACTTAAATGTCGGTGATTTGCTTATCGGGAAAATCAGCGGGTGATGCCGTTAATAGCAAATTTAGCGAACTCGAGGTCGTTGGCAGCCATCTTGGCCATTTCGGGGTTGAGTTTCACAGCCTCACGGAGAGCGGTGGTTACGCCCTGGGCGTTGTTGGTGCGGGCTGAGAGAACGGCCATGAGGTAGTAGGAAGTAGCGTCGGGCTCGGTGATCGAAGCGAGAGTCTTGCGGGCAGCGCTATAGTCTTTCACGATGATCTGGGCGAGAGCGGCGTTGTTGGAGTTAGAGTTGCCGAAATTCTTAACAGCGGCGGCAGCGTTACCCTGCTTGAGGTAGTAAACACCGAGAGCTTCGCCGAGTTCGGGAAGGCCGGCAGCGTTACCGAAGGCACGGTTGGCAGCGGTATAGTCGTTGTTGAGCATTGAGATGAGACCGAGGTTCATCTGAGCTTCGGGGCTCTGGGGGTTGATCTGAGCAGCTTTGGCGAACTGAGCCTGAGCAGCGTTATAGTCGCCGGCCTCATAGAGAGCCATACCGAGGTTGTTGAAAGTGCGGTAGTCGTTGGGGTAGAGCTGAGAAGCTTTCTTATAGATAGCGGTCTTGCGGGCGTTGTCGTTGNTGAGAGTGGNGGCATAGAGANTTTCGTCGNCTGAGAGTGCGNCGGGATCGTTGTCGAAGAAGTNGTTGATCTGCTCGTCAGATTTGCCGATCACGTTGACAGNAGCGGNGAGGCGTGAGTAACGGAGCTGGGGGAGGATGGTCTCGGCGAGAGTTTCAAACACATTAGAGAGGTTGTGGATTTCGCGCTCGCGCTCCTCGGGGTCTTTATACATTGAAAGAACGCTGAGGATGAGATCCTTGTCCTGAATGTTTGAAGCCTGAACGAGTTTCTGGAAGCCTTCCCAGTCTTCGGCGGTGAACTGCTTGGTTATTTCACCGAAGTCAGCGATCTGCTCTTTTTTGAGCTTGCCGGTGAGATAGGTGTTGGTGTTTTTCTCACGGTTTTCAGCGAGCTGCTTGTTGAAGTCATAGGGACCGTCGGGCGAAGCATAAGAAGCGATGTTGATGTTTTCGATCACGCGTGAGGTGTCGGCGGCAGCGGCCTTGACGTCGGCGTTGAACGATTCCATCTGGGCAGTTGTGAGCTGATTGTTGCGGATGTTAGCCTGGTTGATGAGGAAGAGAATGTCAGCTGTGTATTTCTCGTTGATGATGCGCTGGAACTTGTCGGGAGCGATGGCGGGATTAACTGTGCCGGCATCGGCGAGATAGGCGGTAGCGATGATGCCGTTGGCCACCTTGACGCGGGGGAGCACATATTGTTTCTTACCCTGCTGAACGTTGAAATCGAGATAGAGCTCTGATTTCTGCATCTCGGGGTTGTAGTTGAAGTTGACGGGGATAGTGAAAACACCGCCGTTGGAGTAGCTCACCACGGGAGCATTGCCGCGAACTTTCTCGCCCTGGAATTTAGAGGCGGCTGATGAAGTTTCGCCGGCAGCGTAAACGAGCACGGGGGTAACGGTAACTTCCGCATTCTTCTTGAAGAATTTGGCGGGAACGTTGGCGGTTACTGTAGCGGGAACCTGAGTGCCTACCACTTCGAGGGGGTTGGGATTGGTTGAGAAGTAGTCAGCGGCAAACTGGCTCATTTTCTTGTTACAGCCTGAGAGCAACACGATGCCTGAAGCTGCAATGAGAGCATAGCTAAGATTTCTCTTCATAATTGTTGATGAATATGTAGAAATATAAATAAATAGTCGAACTGTCCTGACCGGGATATGGAGGGCCGGAGACCCTTTATCGCGGCAAGGGTGAAATCCGGTGCAAAGATAAGAAAAAATCGCAATTGTGACGAGTAAAGATGTGATTTTAATAAAAAATATGGAAATACTCTCCGCGCACCCCTTTCGGATGAAATAAATTGTCTAAATTTGCAGAAATTTACTATTCACTATTTTTAGTTTGCATATTAATGAGAAAATGGCGTGTTGAGGACAGCAACGAGCTGTATAACGTAAGCGGCTGGGGGCTGAAATACTTCAGCATCAACGACAAAGGTCATGTGACCGTCACCCCTAAGGAGGGTTCGGCTTCGGTTGACATTAAAGAGGTGCTCGACGAGCTCCAGGTTAGAGATGTCACGGCGCCCGTGTTGCTTCGTTTTCCTGACATACTGGACAACCGTATCGAAAAAATCAGCAACTGCTTTCACACAGCTGCCGAGGAATATGGCTATAAGGCCAACAACTATATTATCTATCCCATCAAGGTCAATCAGATGCGACCNGTGGTGGAGGAGATAGTGAGCCACGGCCGTAAGTTTAACATCGGTCTNGAGGCCGGTTCAAAGCCNGAACTCCATGCCGTNTTAGCCACCGGCATAGCNGATGATTCTCTTATAATATGTAACGGCTATAAAGATGAGAGCTTCATAGAGCTGGCTCTGCTTGCCCAGAAGATGGGCCGCAGGATTTTCCTCGTTGTGGAGAAGCTCAATGAGTTGAAACTTATCGCCGATGTGAGCCGCCGCATAGGCATCGAGCCTAACGTGGGTATAAGAATCAAGCTCGCTTCGAGCGGCTCGGGCAAATGGGAGACTTCGGGTGGCGACCAGAGCAAGTTTGGTCTTAACTCGTCGGAGCTTCTCCAGGCTATCGACATTCTGAAGAAAAACAAGCTTGAAAACAGCCTCAAGCTGATACATTTCCATATCGGGAGTCAGATTACCAAGATTCGCCGTATCAAGACTGCCCTCCGTGAGGCAATGCAGTTTTANGTGNAGCTGTCGAAGATGGGNTTTTCGNNTGAGTTTGTAGATNTAGGAGGCGGTCTAGGCGTGGATTATGACGGCACCCGCAGCTCCACCTCCGAAAGCTCGATGAACTACAGTATTCAGGAGTATGCCAACGACGCCATCTCTGCTCTGGTGGATGTGTGTGAGAAAAATAATCTCCGTCAGCCCAACATCATAACCGAATGTGGCAGATCGCTTGCCGCCCATCATTCGGTGCTTGTGTTTGAGGTTATCGGCACCACCTCTCAACCGGCCTGGAAAGATAACGAGGAGATTTCGCCCGATGACCATGAGCTTGCCCGCGAGCTTTATGACATTTGGGATAAGCTCAACCAGGCTCGCCTGCTCGAAAGCTGGCATGACGCTCTGCAGATACGCGAGGAAGCTCTCGACCTGTTCAGTCTCGGCATGCTTGATCTGCGCACCCGCGCTCAGGTTGAAAAACTTTTCTGGTCAATAGCCCGCGAGGTTAACGATCTGGTTAGGAATCAGAAACATGTTCCGGAAGAATTTAAGAAAATCACTAAGATGATTCCGGATAAATATTTCTGCAACTTCTCGCTGTTTCAGAGCCTCACAGACTCATGGGCCATCGACCAGGTGTTTCCTATCATGCCAATAAGCCGCCTGGATGAACGCCCCTCGCTTACATGCACAATTCAGGATATAACCTGCGACAGCGACGGCAAAATCTCTAACTTCATCACCAACCACGGCACCTCATCAGCCTTGCCCGTTCACAATGTGAAACCGGGTGAGCCCTATTATCTCGGAGTTTTCCTCGTTGGAGCCTACCAGGAAATCTTAGGTGATATGCACAATCTTTTCGGCGACACCAACGCCGTGCATATCTCGGTTTATAAAGACCACTATGAGATCGACAGGGTAATCGAGGGCGAAACCGTGGCTGATGTGCTCGACTATGTGCAGTATAATCCCAAACGTCTTGCACGCAATGTGGAGATATGGGTAACCGCTTCGATGAAAGCGGGCCGCATCAACCCTGAGGAGGGCAGAGAATTTCTCAGCAATTACCGCAGCGGCCTTTACGGCTACACCTATCTCGAAAACGACTGATCAGACTCATGGCTCAGCGCTATTTCATGCGGCTTGCCTATCGTGGAGCGGAGTTTCACGGTTGGCAACGGCAGCCCAACGACCTGAGCGTGCAGCAGGTGCTTGAGGAAAAGCTCGCTATGGTGTGCGGCCTCAGGCAGCCCGTTGCCGTGACCGGAGCGGGGCGCACCGACGCCGGCGTCAACGCCTCGATGATGGTGGCTCATTTCGATCTCGACACCCCGGTGAAAGATGAGACTCAGCTCGTCAGGGCCCTCAATGCTGTGGTGGGCAAGGATATAGCCGTGAGCCGCATTGTCAAGGTTGCTCCGGATGCCCATGCGCGCTTTGACGCTATCGGCCGCACCTACCATTATTATACCGTTGACGAGAAGAATCCGTTTGTTTACCCTCTCACATGGAAAGCGCCCTCGGGTCTTGACTACGAGAAGATGAACGAGGCGGCGGCATTGCTGCTCGACGTGGATGATTTCACATCATTCGCCAAGCTTCACACCGATGTGAAAACCAACATCTGTAATGTGATGCGCGCCGAATGGATAGAGGTGCCGCAGTCCAACGGACACATATTTATAATAAAGGCTGACCGTTTTCTCCGCAACATGGTGAGGGCAGTGGTTGGCACTCTTGTGGAAGTGGGGCGCGGAAAAATGAGCATAACACAATTCCGGGAGGTCATCGAAGCCCGCAACCGCTGTATGGCCGGAACATCAATGCCCCCCGAAGCATTGTTTCTCCACGAGGTGGAATATCCTTACCCTCTGTGGTAGGGAAAGGTTATTCCTCTACCGGAGGAAACGGAAAGCCGTGACGGTCGATGAAGTCACGGTAGATCTGCGAGAAGTAGGTGTTGGCCTCGCGGGTGTATCTTACATCGGTAAACACCTGGGCGAGAGTCTGCTTGTTGTTTTCGGCCACAAACTTCGCCGAATCCTGACGCGCCTCCTTCTCCGAATAAATATCATTGATTCGCTGAGCATCATAGCCGGAATAGGTTTCCTGATGAATGAAAGCCGAGGGGGGNATACGGCCNCAATCCTCACCCTTTTCTTCGGGCCAGCCAACAGTGACGGTANTAACCGGGATAACCATATCGGGAAGAGAGAGCGCTTCGGCANTCTGCGGNGCATTATAGGTGGTGGTGCCGAGATAGCNGGTGCCAAGACCTGACAGCTCGGCGAGAGTGACAAACTGCTGAGCGAGAATCACGGTGTCGAGCAAAGCCGTTACAAACGACTGGAAGTTGTCGTAGCCCGCCTTGGCATCACGCTCCTCACACCAGCGGCAAAAACGGTGGAAGTCGGCGCAGAAAGTCAATACCACCGGGGCGGTTTTGACCTGGGGCTGATTGAAGTGAGCCGGCGAGAGAGCTTCTTTACCCTTGGGCGATGTGGTGACGATCACACTATAGAGCTGCATGTTTCCGGTTGTCGGCGCATGGGCGGCCGAAGCCAGGAGGCGGTTGATCAACTCGGGAGCGACAGGCTTGTCGGAATAGCGACGCACGGTAGCACGCGTGTCAAAATAAGAGAGTATGTTATTGCCGGTTTCTGACATTTTCTGAAATATTTAAGTTGTGAAAGTTTGCCAAAGTTAGTGATAAAAGTAATTCCATGCAAATCGGTATTGATTTTTGTTTAAAAGGGTGTATAAAAAGTGATTAAGTGTAAAGTGTTAGTGATTAAGTATTTGGAGGTGATTATTGTGGGGGAAATAAAGTTTTGGCGCAAAAATTTGACCATGTGAAAATAAAGTTAGATATTTGCACACTCATTTCTACTTGTCAAAAAACATCAAACCTTATAACCCGTGGACTCACAGACACAACCCAAAATCTATACCTTTGATCAGGCATATGATGCTTCTTTCAAATACTTCAAAGGCGATGATCTCGCCGCCAGAGTGTGGGTGAGCAAGTATGCCCTTAAGGACTCTTTCGGAAATATTTATGAGGAGACACCGGCCGACATGCACCGGCGCATTGCCAAGGAGCTGGCCCGCATAGAGAAAAATTATCCCAATCCTCTCTCGGAGGAGGAAATCTTCTCACTTCTCGACGATTTTAAATATGTGATACCTCAGGGCAGCCCCATGACCGGCATCGGCAATCATTATCAGGTGGCTTCGCTGAGCAACTGTTTTGTTGTAGGTCTCGACGGTCACCCCGACAGCTATGGCGGTATCATAAAGATTGACGAAGAGCAGGTGCAGCTGATGAAGCGCCGCGGGGGAGTGGGTCATGACCTTTCGAGTCTTCGCCCCAAAGGTATGCCGGTTAAAAACAGCGCTCTCACCTCGACCGGTCTCGTACCTTTTATGGAACGCTATTCCAACTCCACACGCGAGGTGGCTCAGGATGGCCGTCGAGGAGCCTTGATGCTCACCGTGAGCATCAAACATCCCGATGCCGAGCGATTTATCGACGCAAAGCTCGAACAGGGCAAGGTGACCGGCGCCAATATCTCCGTCAAAATCGACGACGACTTTATGGAAGCTGCCACCTCGGGCGCTCAATACACTCAGCAATATCCCATCGACAGCTCNGANCCCTCCTTTGTTCAGGAAATCGACGCTTCAAGACTNTGGGGCAAGATTGTTCACAACGCCTGGCAGTCAGCGGAGCCGGGAGTGCTGTTCTGGGACACGATCCGTCGCGAAAGTATGCCCGACTGCTACGCCGATCTCGGTTTTGAGACNGTGTCAACCAACCCCTGCGGAGAAATACCTCTCTGCCCCTATGACAGCTGCCGCCTGCTGGCCATAAATCTTTACAGCTATGTGAAAAATCCGTTCACTCCCGAAGCTGAATTTGATTTTGAACTTCTCAAAGAGCATACCGCCAAGGCACAAAGGCTGATGGACGATATTATCGACCTNGAGATGGAGAAGATCGACGCCATATTNAAGAAAATCACNGAAGACCCCGANTCGGCGGAGGTCAAGCAAACCGAGCTCAATCTCTGGAAAAAGATTCGCGCCAAAACTTTGCTCGGTCGTCGCACAGGTGTGGGAACAACCGGCGAGGGCGACATGCTGGCAGCTCTCGGCTTGCGTTACGGCACTCCCGAAGCTACCGAAATGTCGGTTAAGGTTCACAAAACTTTAGCTTTGGCCGCCTATGGCTCAAGCGTGAATATGGCCGAGGAGCGCGGCGCCTTCGAGATATATGATGCCGACCGCGAACGCAACAATCCCTATCTCAACCGATTGAGAGAGGCCGACCCGGCACTTGTGGAAAAAATGGAGAAAGTAGGACGCCGCAACATAGCATGTCTCACCATCGCTCCTACCGGCACCACAAGCCTCATGACCCGCACCACTTCGGGCATCGAGCCGGTGTTTATGCCTGTCTACAAGCGCCGCCGCAAGGTCAATGCCAACGATGTGAATGTAAGGGTTGATTTTGTGGATGATTCGGGCGACGCCTTCGAGGAATTTATTGTCTATCATCCCAAATTCCTCACATGGATGGAGACCGCCGGTATTGAGCGCCGCGACGACTTCACTCAGGCCGAGCTCGACGAGCTCGTAGCCCGCTCACCCTACTATCGCGCCACCTCGGCCGATGTAGACTGGCTTGAAAAGGTGAAAATGCAGGGAGCTGTTCAGAAATGGGTGGACCACTCAATCTCCGTAACCATCAACCTCCCCAACGATATTGACGAAGCTTTGGTCAACAAACTTTATGTCGAAGCTTGGAAATCGGGCTGCAAGGGTTGCACCGTTTATCGCGACGGATCGCGCGCCGGTGTGCTCGTGGCAGTCGACAACAGCAAGAAGAAAGCGAAGACTCAGCCTGAGAATCCCGGCCCGGTGATAATTCACAAACGCCCCATAGAGCTTGAGGCCGATGTTGTGAGATTTCAGAACAACAAGGAAAAATGGATTGCCTTTGTCGGCCTGGTGGATGGTCGCCCCTATGAGATTTTCACCGGACTCGCCGATGATGAGGATGGTATTTTCTGTCCCAAATCGGTCACAAGAGGCAAAATCATCAAGGCTATCGACGCCAACGGCAACAAGCGCTATGACTTTCAGTTTATCAACAAGCGCGGCTATAAAACCACTATCGAGGGCCTCAGCGACAAGTTTAATCCTGAATACTGGAACTACGCCAAGTTGATAAGCGGTGTGCTCAGATATGGTATGCCTATCGATCAGGTGCTCAAACTCGTGGGTGGTCTGGAGCTCAACAGCCAGTCGATCAACACATGGAAAATGGGTGTTGAGAGAGCGTTGAAGAAATATCTTCCCAACGGCATGAAGGCGAGCGGTCAGAAATGTCCCAACTGCGGCAACGAGACTCTCGTTTATCAGGAGGGTTGTCTGATATGCACATCGTGCGGCACCTCAAAATGCGGCTGATTATCCTATAACCGAAATTTTCACCTCTAATACCATATAAAAGATGAGGATTTGTTTCTCAATCAACTATCATACCAAATGGGGTGAGTCACTCTGCCTCACCCCCGGCGGAAAAGCGTCGGGCGAAAACTACCCGCTGCAACACACCAACGGCGATCATTGGCATGTGACCGTTGAGTCATCGAAACTCTTTATTTCCGGGTCGGAATATAAATATTGGGTTGTTGACGCTGAGGGTAATGTGCTCAGCTCGGAATGGCGGTCACACGTCGTGCCCGACTATGATGCCAATCTTGAATTGCTCGAAATATGCGATCACTGGATTGACATGCCCGAGGATAAGTCATTCTACAGCTCCCTGTTTACCAACGTGGTCAACCGTCGTGAGAATCCGGTCCCGGCTCCCGGAAAGATAGGCGCGGCCAAACTGGTGATTGAGGCTGAGGCACCGATGGTGGCTCCCGATCAGATTCTTGCCGTGA
>WFLX010379521.1_pt1 | contig 27210 bp, 29 predicted proteins | sample 4967041 | NCBI WGS metagenome assembly WFLX01 (sample SAMN12857096, study PRJNA449069) | gut metagenome | isolation source: stool from male and female vole | host: Microtus ochrogaster | place: USA:Florida | collected 2017
CCATTCTTTGAAAAGAATAATTATCAAATTTCCAATATTTAGGATTTATCCCTTTAACGCTTATGATACCTGCATCTTTTAATATAACAAGCTTCTTTTTCACAACTTCAAGCGGTAATTCAACCATTTTTGCAAGTTCAACAGCAGTAATCCACTCATCGCCGGAACCTTTTTCAGGGGTCATGAACATAAGTTCCAAACCGACTTTTTTCAAATCACTATCTTCAATTGTGGATTCATAATCATACATAATAATTATATTAATCCCAAAAATAAAATTTTTTATCATATTTTTTTATTATGGTCAACTGTCGGAAAAGAAATTTTTATGAAGATAGAAAACATATTCTGAATCTTAACGACATTTTTCGGTTACAGTTTGTAATTAGTAACGATATGGTAACAAAAGTGTATAATCTTGTAATTTCCCATAAAATAAGGCGAATAATATCATTCAGGCAAAAAAATGAGCCGGATTCATATCATTTTCTGTTTCACTGTTTTGTATCTGTTGTAATAATTCTGTAATTCTTTACAGATATTTATTTTTATTTATTATCTCTTTGTTTATTATATATTAATAATCAGTTCATGTTTTTTGTGCCTTTTCACCTTATAACAGGTATTCTGTAACTTCGTTTTTGGGCGTAAAATGGAAATGTTTCAAAAACTATTGCCATTTTAAACTAAATATGCTATTATTATGTCAGCCCTAAAAGGCATCCGGAAAATTTTTCGGGGAAAGGATTGAGTTAATGAATAAAGTTAAAGCGGCAGCCATCGTTCTTGCAGTAATTCTGTCATGTCTGGCTGGATTTCTCCTTATTGCATACTATGCAGCTCCAGACAATAACTCCAAAAACATAAATAATTCTGAGGTTTTCAATTTTAAAAATCAGATGCTGGCAAATACCGCTCCGGTGGATTTCAATGAATCTACTTTAACAGCAACAAATATGGCAGAGTGCTTTACAGAAGATGAAAGCACTATCAGTGCAGACGAAGCAGCATTCAATACAACAAACAGTTTTTCGGAAAATATGGCGGAAACAATGGAGGAGATATATTCCAACGCAGTTGTTACCGCAACAACTATTNCAGTTACAGAAANCATTACAACTACAACTGTCACGGAAGTTTCTTACACAGAAACTGAAACAGTTCAGCAGACAACTACAGTTGTGAATGTTACAGAACCGGCTCAAACTTTTGTAGCTGAACCTTTTTCAGTACCGGACGAATGGTTCTATGTTGAACAACCTGTTTATTATGAAGAACCCGTTACCAACGAATATACATATGTTTCAGGTACATCATATGTTTCTGAAAGCGACTACATTCTTTTATGCAATGCAGTTGCACATGAGGCAGGTTCAGACTGGATTGACATATACAGCAAGGCTAATGTCGTTGAAGTTATAATGAACAGAGTGAACAGTCCCCTTTTCCCTGATACTATTTACGGCGTGATTTCACAGCCTTATCAGTTTGAGGGTTCGGAGTTCTATATAAATATGCCTTATTATTCATATGAAGTAACAAACAGTGTAATTGCTGCCGTTGACCTCTNTTTTAATNAGCCTTNTTCGTTCATGGACGGCTTCTTCTATTTCTACGGCGACGGTTATCAGAATTATTTCAGCTGATAACAATAAAAATTGTACATACGAATTTATTAAAGGAAGTAAAGGGCAATATGCTCCTTGCTTCCTTTTTTATTTACAAAATAGTCACATTATATATACATATCAGTAACTTATATTGCAAAAAACAGTAATTTGTGGTATAATAATTATAGTTCTGAAAGAACAGTATTTTAACGCTATGGAGGTGTTTTATGGATTTTTTTACTGATACGTCCAATCTTTTTCTTTGTGCCGTTTCAGCCGCTGCACTTGATTTATGCGTGCTTGTGCTTATTCTCATAGCATACAATGAAAAAAAACACGCACAACAGTACTGGAACAGAATTTCAGGCTGTATGGAACTTTCTGCCCCTGATATTTCATATCCTCTGAACTGTGACGAAATACTTATAGGCAGACACGCTTCTGCTGACATACGTCTGCCTGATTTGTCTGTTTCACGCTATCATGCAGTACTTACTGTATCGGAAGGAATATGGACAATTACTGATATCGGTTCAAAGTCCGGTATTTTCGTAAACGGTACGCTTGTTACCGAACGTATACTAAGGGAAAACGATGTCATAAATCTCGGCAACAAAAGGCTTATTTTCAGACGCAGGAGGAATAATAATGTACATTAATGTGTTTCTTTACATAATATCGTGTATTTTCGTTCTGCTTTCCCATTCGGCTATGCTTCTTAACATCTACTTCAACGGCAGTGCAGAAAGCACGACAAATGTCATTATTCTCGCCGTTGCCGTTATCGGACTTGATTTTGCATACTTTATAATAATGCTCCTGTTTAAACAAAGAAGTTACGCCCTTGATTTCCTGCTCATACTCATTCTTAATATGAGTGTAATTTTTCAGTCGTGTTTCGGTGAAATACATCTTTCAGTCAAGCATTATATAACCTGTATTGTTTCGCTTGCATCGTGCAAAGCCGGATTTATGATATGCAAAAACCACAAGTGGCTACAGATGCAGAAAAAGTATATATACCTTGCAATCGGTATACTTATGGTTGTTATACTTACGCTTACAGGTTCAAGAAGTATGTGGATAAATATAGGGTCTATTTCAATTCAGCCGTCGGAATTTATAAAACCACTTTTTGTACTTGCCTGTGCAACTTCGGTTTCAGAACAGCAGAACAAACATAAAGTTTTATGGTTTCATGTTGTCTATGAAAATTTCGCTCTTTACGGTCTTACTGCTGCAATATGTCTTTTGCAGTGGTGGTGTCGTGACCTCGGAAGCCTGCCGANCTTTGTCNGAATTTTTGTATGCGGATTCNTTATGAGAATATNTTATCCTAAAGCAANATTTNNAAAAAAGACCCTTATTACAGCCGGAGTAATTCTTCTCATANTNGCAGTAATNGCACTTAGATTTGCACCTGATTATGTTCAGGAACGTCTGCACGCTGATATATGGAGTGACAAGACAGGAAGCGGTTATCAGCAGTCACACGCCCTTATTGCAATAGCTGACGGTGGGTGGTTCGGCAAAGGTCCGGGCAACGGTACTCTGTGTGAAATATTTGCTCATGAAAATGACATTGTATTTGCTACCATAAGCGAGGAATGGGGATTATTGTTTACCCTTATGGTTATGCTTGCCATACTTATTATACTTGCAGTTCCGCTTATAAATCCACCACGTTCATACTATCATTCTACCATGTCAGCAGGAGTATGTGCATATTTCATAATGCAGATGTCATTAAATATTTTCGGTTCATGCAATATGATACCTTTTACCGGTGTAACTATTCCGCTGATATCCGCCGGAGGAAGTTCAATGGTAACAAGTGGTTTCATGGTCGGAATGCTTATCGCCGCACAGTCTCCGGAGTTTAAAAAGCCTATTGTCAGACAAAGCAGAAATACTCCTGTAAGGAGGCGTACAGCATGAAAAGTATAAAACGTTCACAGTACATTATAAGTCTTTTTATAATACTTTTTATTGCAGGAATGGCGGTTCTCGTAATAAAAATCAGGACAGAAGCTAATTTCTATATGATGAACTCAGATGAGCAGGTTCTTGGCATGGTTTACGACAGAAACGGCGGTGTGCTTTTTGACGGCACAGGTAAAGGACAGTATGAAGATAATTTTTTTGTTGATGTCGGAAATCTCATAGGTGATAATAAAGGACAGATGACAAATACTCTCGTCGCACAGAATCTTAAAAAACTCAATAACTACAGTTTTTCTTCCGGTACTGTTGACGACGGCAAGGCTGCTATCTATACCACCCTTGACCATAACGCAAACCGTGCAGTATATAATGCTTACGGCTGGCAGAAAGGCTGTGCTGTGGCATATAACTATAAGACGGGTGAAATACTTGTCTGTACAAGTCTGCCGTCCATTGACGTTACAAAGGGTTATGACGGTATTGAATACTTTGAAAGCGGTACTCTTATTTCAAAAAATCTTTACCGGACAGTCCCCGGTTCTACACAGAAAGTATCAACGGTTATTTCTGCTCTGGAAATAATGGGTGCGGAAAAACTTTTTTCCAAAATATACAACTGTTCTGGACATTTCACAAACATGAACGGAGATGTAATTGACTGCCACAACTGGAACGGTCACGGAGACCAGAATATTCAGAGTGCCGTTGAAAACAGCTGTAACCCGTATTTTGCCCAGCTGGTTCAGGACGAGGATTTTCCGCTTGATGATATCAAAAAACAGTATAAAAAAATGGGCTATGCCGTAAACGATGATGAACTGAAATACATAGACATTGACGGAATACAGTGTGAAACAGCTTCTACAACACTTATGGATTCCAATGAGTTCAGAACACAATGGGGCTGTATTGGTCAGGGTGATACAATTGTAAGTCCCATTCAGCTTATGATGTGGCAGAGTGCTGTTGCAAACGGTACGGGAAAAATGACAATGCCTCATCTGATTGACCACGTTACAGACGTAAACGGAAATATTACCGAAACCGCTGAAACTGAGTTCAGCAAGCAGATTTTTTCCACCGATACTGCTAATACTGTACGTCAGATGCTTCTTACAAACGGAGCAAATCACTATGTATATACAATAAGCGGTTATACTGTTGGCGTTAAAAGCGGTACGGCACAGGTTGACGATGGCGTTAAGGAAAATTCTCTGCTTGTCGGATTCGTTGACGACCCGAATAAGCCGATTGCCTTTTGTATACTTATTGAAGATAAAAATTCCGGTTATCTGACCACTGAGCAGGTGGCACAGGTTATGCTTGATTCGATTAACTTACAGTAATTGGTAAAAAAGCACAAATACACGTAATTGTTTTATACAATTCCTACAAAATTAACAAAAATCTATTGTAATATTCAGGAACTTATGTTATAATATACCCATAATATTTATGCTTTGATTTTTTCAGAGCTTAAAGGAGGACCAAGATGAAAACTACTATCACAGCTAAGAAAATGCAGATACCGCAGAATTTCTCGGAATATGCAGAATCAAAAATCAACACAAAACTCAGCAAGTTTTTCGGCGATGAGGCTGACGCTAAAATCGTTATGTCGGAAATCAGAAACCAGATTGTTCTTGAACTTACTGTCAAATACAACAGCATAATCTTCCGTGCAGAACGTTCTGCGGAGGACAAGTTTGTTGCTCTTGATGACGCTATAGACAAAATCATCAGGCAGATTCGCAGAAACAAAACCAAGATTGAAAAACGTCTTAAGGATAACGCTTTCAAGGAAGCTTTCGTTGAAACTGTTCCCGAAACCGCTGACTATGAAGTTATCAAGCATAAGAAATTCAAAATGCGTCCTATGGACATCGATGAAGCTATTCTTCAGATGAATATGCTCGGTCATAATTTCTTTATGTTCCTTAATGGTAATACCGGTGAAATAAATGTAGTGTACAAGCGTTCCGAAGGCAATTATTCTGTCCTCGAACCTGATAAGAACTGATATAAAAATAAAACGGCGGTTCTTTACCAGAACCGTCGTTTTTTTGAAAGGATAGAATTATGGACAACAATAAAAAAACTGTAATTGAAAAGAGAATCCGGAAAACAGGAGAAAATCTTGTAAAAAACAATATGGAATTTTATTATGCGGAAACTAAAGACGATGTACGTCCTATAGTTGAATCACTTCTTAAAAAGGGTGATGTAATTACAAACTTNNCANNNACTATGACTATGGCTGAATGTGGTCTTTCCGACCTGCTCAAATCCACTGATTATACTTATCTCGACCGCACAGGTAAATCCCGTGAGGAAGTGGAGGAAATATATATGAAGGCTTTTTCTGCTGATGTATATATTTCAAGTTCAAATGCAATAACAGAAGACGGCGTTTTATATAACGTTGACGGAAACAGTAACAGAGTTGCCGCTATTGCTTACGGTCCTAAATCCGTGATTATAATTGCAGGATATAACAAGATTGTGAAAAACCTTGAAGCAGCCGAAATCCGTGTGAAAAGAGAAGCTGCACCGCCTAACTGTGTTCGCCTTGACTGTAACACATACTGCAAGGAAACCGGAGAATGTATTTCGCTCTCAAAGTCCGGCAGACAGATGACCGACGGCTGTTCAGGCGACGGAAGAATCTGCTGTAATTATCTTATTTCAGCACAACAACGTCATAAAGGACGTATAAAAGTAATTATTGTCGGTGAGGAACTCGGCTATTAAAAAAACTTAAGATAAATCGGAATTTACATTTGATATTTAGAAGATAATTATGCAGTTAATATTAAATAAAAAAGAGTATAATGATATTTGGGATATAGTTTATTCGAAATACAGGTTTAATCGATTACATGAGGATTGGCTGAGCTTACCTCTTTTGAATAAAAAGTATCATATATCTGATATTTGGACAGAAGAACAAGAGAAAACAATAAATAGCATTTTCAAAAGAGTATGTTCAACAAAAATGTATGCTTTGGACTGGCAACATGATTGCTTTATTTTTTATCCTGATGAAGATATACCTTTGTATCATTGGTATTATGATAAAGATAGGGATTGCAATGTTTATTTTCCAAGCTATTATCCGGACGGAGACTTTCATTTTTTTATCTCGTTGGATTGGAGCTTTGGATTGTTCGGTCATCCATGGAAAAATGAGATATATGTGATGGGCGATGAATTGATAAAAGAGTTTGAAAAACTCAAAAATCAACTTAACATTGCAGAGAGAGTATGATAAATTCTGATTTATCATAATAAATCTATTAATAAAAACCGCCCTGATTCTGTATCAGGACGGTTTTTGTTTATCTTTTTACAAAGTATTCCTCGTACCATACAAGGAACGTATATATAGTCCAGACCTTTCTCCAGTTGTCAGAGTTGCCGTTTATATAGTCATTGAATATATTATTTATCTCCTCAATATTGAAAAACTTTCCAGCCATTTCACTGCTGAACTTTGCTTTTACATCGCCGTTATAACGTTCGTCTGCAAGCCATATACGAATAGGTACAATAAAACCAAGTTTCTTTCTGAAAGCTATTTCTTCCGGAAGAACCTTTGCGGCTGCCGTTCTGAAAGCAACTTTATTGGTTTCGGCGTTCACCTTATATTCCGACGGAAGTCTTGACGCTATGTCAAAAATTCTCATATCGGTAAGGGGCATACGTATTTCAAGACCTGCCGAAGTACTCATTTTATCGACATTAAGGTAAATATCCCCTTCAAGCCAAATCTGAATATCAACATCAGACATTTTTGTAAGCGGGTCAAGTCCTTCGGTTTCGTCGTAGATATGTTTTACAAGGTTAATAGGGAGAATTTCAGGATTATAACTTTTCAGAATACGCTGTTTTTCGTCCTCTTTCATGATGTTGGTGTTTCCGACGTAGAAATTTTTAAGATTATCGCCGTATCTTTCGGCATTGCGGTACATATTGTAGCCACCGAAAAATTCGTCTGCACCCTCTCCGGAATAACATATTTTTGTATGTTCTGCGGTTGCCTTACAGGCAATGGCAAAGACAATTGCAGAAGCGTCACCGAGTGGCTGTTCCATATTATACATAACATATGGAACTATATCAAAATACTGTTCAGGAGTAATCAGACAGCGGTTGTTTTCACGTCCGAGAATGTCGGCAGTCTGTTTTGCAAGACCTGATTCGTCAAAACGCTCATCGTCATAACCGCATGAGTCTGTTATTTTAACGTCCGACATTGCGAGAACATACGAGGAGTCAACACCGCCGGAAAGAAAAGATTCAGCGGTCTCCCCTTCTTCCTTGACTTGCGGAAAAATCTTCTGTATAGTGGTGTGGATTTCGTCAGCCCATTCGTCAACAGTTTTTGAATTATCGGGTTTGAAAGTCGGTGTCCAGTAACGTCCAACAGTAAGTTTGCCGTTTTCAAATTCAAGCCAGTGACCCGGCATAAGCTTTTTTACTCCCTTAAAGAAAGTGTCTTCACCTGCCACATATGTCAGTGACATATAAATCTGCAACATATCGGTATTGACTTCTTTTACAAAACCGTCCTGCTCAATAATTTTACGTATCGTTGTACCGAAAAGAAGCTTTCCGTCATCAGTCTGATAGTAGTAAAAAGGCTTTGTGCCGAACTGGTCACGCATACAGAAAATTTTACCGTTGTCGTCGAGAGCAAAAGCAAACATACCATAAATGTGGTCTGCCATATCGTGACCCCATTTTTCATAGGACTTTGCTATTATCTGTTTTTCACGTTCATCACGTTGGAGCAGGTCTATTTCCAGTTCACCGCAAAGCTCTTTCCAGTTGCGGATATGTCCCCTGTATTCAAGAATTTTTATCATAAATATCACCTCATTAATATATATGCTTATTTCTGGAATTTAATTTCTTTTCCGTCCTTATCAACCATTATCATTTCTGTAAGTATTTGATTATAACCGGTAAATAACAGTTTCATATATGCCCCGTCATTTAAACTGTATACTTCCCATACTATTCCATAACCCAAAGTTCCAGTAGGTTCGCCTATGATTTCAGTAACTTTATCATATGACATTCCGGTTTTTATTTCCTCAAAGTCAGAAACAGCAAAATTACCGTTATCAGAAGTTTTAATATAATCCACCTGTTTGTTACAAGCCGTCAACATAATCAGACCTACAAGAAAAAGTATTTTAAAATTCTTCATAAATCTGCGGTCTGTTCATCAGCTTTCCGAGTGCCTTTCTTACATCACCGCCGTGGAAAAGTATGTCGTTGAGCTGTTCGGTTATAGGCATCTCTACACCAAGACGCTTTGCAAGTTCATAGGCAGCTTTACAGCAGAAATATCCCTCAACCGTTCCGACTTTTTCAACAGCTTCTTCCGGAGAAATCCCCTGCCCTATCAGTATGCCGGCACGTCTGTTTCTGCTGTGCATACTTGTGCAGGTAACTATCAAATCGCCAAGTCCTGTAAGTCCGCTGAAAGTGTTTATGTTTGCACCGACCGCTTTTCCGAGACGTGCAATTTCGTGTATACCTCTTGTCATGAGGGCAGCTTTTGTATTGTCACCGTAACCCATGCCGTCGCATATTCCTACACAAAGAGCAATTATATTTTTCAACGCACCGCCGATTTCACAGCCTGCAACATCATCATTAATATAGATTCTCAGCGTATCATTTGCAAAAGATTTCTGAACATATTCAGCAGCGTCGTGATTTTTTGAAGCCGCTACTATAGTAGTGGGAATACATCTTGCAACTTCTTCGGCGTGTGATGGTCCTGAAAGTACAACAAGTCTGTCTGTCGGAATTTCTTCAAGAATAACTTCACTGAGCATTTTGAGACTTCCTTCTTCAAGACCTTTTCCTGTATTCACAATAGTCATTTTGTCGTCTGTATAGGGTGCGGCAAGCTTTGCAACGTCACGCACAAATGTTGACGGGATTCCGAAAATAAGGATATCACAGCCTTTGATACATGAAATATCACTTGTCATTGCAATACTTTCGGAAACAGGCACTCCCGGCAGTTTGTGTATATGTTCTCCGTGAGTTCTGATTTCGTCGATTTCGGACTGAAACTTTGACCATACAGTAACTTTATGCTGTCCGCAGCGTTCAGCCATTATTGCAAGGCTTAAACCAAATCCACCCGAACCGAGTATAACTATATCTGCCATAAAAAATACTCCTTTCTGTTATCAAATGAGCATATTCAGCGTATGATGTGAATATGCTCCATAAAATCAAGATTTTTTTGTGACGCTGTTCATATTGAACGAAAATTTATTTTCTGTACCAGCAATAAGCCTGTCAATATTGGGTTTATGTCTCCATACGATAAGAGAAACAATAGGCAGTGAAAGAATAAAGTAGAGAATACTTACTCCGACTGAACAGTTTTCAACAATACGTGACATACAGAATACCGCTACAGGACAATAAACTGACGCAAAAATTGAAGCAAGAGAAACATATTTCGATATGTAAAGGATAACAACAAAAATCGCAAGAATTGCTATGAATACTTTTGAATCAATTACAAGAAATGCAGCCGCTCCTGCAAGTACGCCCTTTCCACCCTTGAATCCGTAATAAATCGGAAATATATGACCTAATACCGCACTGATTCCCGCAAAATATCCTATATACTGAACATTATTATCCGGATTCATGCCGGCTTTCATAATATTGCAGAACATGAATGCAATATATACAGCGAGAACACTTTTAAGTACGTCACCGACCAGAGTGAGCAAAGCACAGGTTTTTCCTGCACAACGGTATGTGTTGGTAAGACCTGCATTTTTACTTCCCATTTCACGAATATCCTTGCCGGTCATAATTTTTACAAAAAGAATTGAGAAATTTAGACTGCCGAGAAAATATCCCAGTGCGACAGCAACAATAATAGACAATAAAACCTTAATCATTTATCGTTTCCTCCCCTCTCACGAACTATAAAGCGGACGGGAGTCCCTTCGAGTCCGAATGTTGAGCGTATTTGATTTTCTATATATCTTCTGTATGAAAAATGGAACAAATCTGTTCTGTTGACGAAAGTGACAAATGTAGGCGGTTTGGTGGACGGCTGGGTCATGTAGTAAATTTTAAGTCTGCGACCCTTGTCGGACGGCGGTTGTACCCTTGTAGTAGCATATGCAAGAACATCGTTAAGCATACCTGTTGAAATTCTTATACTGTTCTGTTCAAAGGTGTACTTTATCAGTTCGTAGAGCTTGTTTATACGCTGTCCTGTCTTTGCTGATATGAACACAAACGGAACATATGACATAAAGCTGAAATCGTTTTCAAGCTTTGTACGGTATTCCTGCATAGTTCTGTCATTCTTTTCGACTAAATCCCACTTGTTGACGGCAACTACACAGGCTTTTCCCTGTTCATGTGCATAACCGGCAACTTTTGAGTCCTGCTCCGTAAAACCTTCAACAGCGTCAATCATTATTACACACACGTCGGCACGGTCAACTGCCATATACGCACGTAACACGCTGTAATGTTCCACTTTTTCTGTCACTTTTGATTTTTTGCGGATTCCTGCCGTATCAATAAATACAAATTTTCCGTATTCATTTTCAATTACTGTGTCTGTAGAATCTCTTGTAGTTCCGGCAATATCCGAAACAATAACACGTTCTTCACCTGCTATCTTATTTATAAGGGAAGATTTTCCGGCGTTCGGCTTTCCTATAACGGCAACTTTAATATAGTCATCATCATATTCAGTTTCCTTTATATCCGGCAGATAATCGTATACCGCATCAAGCATATCGCCCGTACCGTGACNGTGAACGGNAGAAATCGGATAANGGTCACNGAGACCGAGATTATAAANTTCATATATTTCCATGGNCGGTTCACCGAGTGTATCACACTTGTTTACTGCGAGAATTATCGGTTTACCGCTCTTTATAAGCATTTCCGCAACGGCATGGTCGTCTGATGTTACACCGCATCTAATATCTGTCACAAAAACAATCACATCAGCTTTTTCAATGGCAAGCTCGGACTGCCGTCTCATCTGTGCAAGTATAATATCATCGCTGTCCGGTTCGATACCGCCTGTATCGACAACCATAAAAGACTTGCCACGCCATTCGCATTTTGAATAAATACGGTCACGGGTAACTCCAGGGGTATCTTCTACTATTGAAAGACGCTGACCGATAAGCTTATTGAAAAGCGTGGATTTTCCCACATTTGGTCGTCCAACAACTGCAACAATTGGTATTGACATTTTATTACCGCACTCCTTTCAGAATTTATTTTCAGTAAGTTATTCCCATAACTGCGTCAAGCAGTTCATATCCGTCATTAAGTACAGACCTGATTTTGACATCAAGTTCCTTTTCAACGTCTGCAACAGTCAAATCATCAAGAAATTCTGTTGAATCACGTCTGAGCATTGACGTTGAAATAAGAAGATTATCTCCTAAATTCCTGTCCTTTAACTGTGCAATCAAATCCTGTCCCGTAATAAGACCGGTAACAGTAATAGTTTCGCCGAAAAAGTCGTTTTTTATTCGGTAAACGTCACACTTTAAATACGGGAAATATTTTTCAGCCTTTTCGGCAAGTGACTTTATAATTTCATATGCAGAATATCCCGTAGCAATTGATACGTGACGCTTTCTACCCTCCCATTCGGCGATTTCAAGAGCCTTATCAAATTCGTCGATTAACGAACGGAGCATACCTACACCGTTTTCATACTGCGGAAAGTCCTCATAATATTCCATTGGTGGAATTTCACGCTTTGCAATAAGAAAAAATTCGTCCGACGGAAAAACGGTTCTTGTGCCGAATTTTTTAAGGAAAATTTCCTGATATTCAGAAATTATATCAATGGTTTCCGAAGCTGATTCTTTTGTAAAGCAGGTAAGCGGAAATAATCCCTCACGGAATTTAGTAAGTCCGACCGGAACAACAGCCATACTTGTGATATTCGGCATAAGTTCGCCGAGGTCTTTCAGTGAATGCCTGAGTTCGTCGCCGTCGTTAAGATTGGGACAACAGACAATCTGACAGTTCAGCTTTATACCGTTTTCGGCAAGCTGACGGATAAATTTAAGCTTTTCGCCTGCAAAACGGTTGTGCATCATCTTGACACGCAGTTCGGGATTAGTTGTATGCACGGAAACGTTTATATTCAGTTTCATTTTTATGATACGGTCAATATCAGACTGTTCAAGGTTGGTAAGAGTAACATAATTACCCTGTAGGAAAGAAAGTCTTGCGTCGTCGTCCTTGAAATAGAGAGTTTCACGCATATTCGGTGGCATCTGGTCTATGAAGCAGAAAACACACTTGTTTCTGCATGACTGTTTATTGTCCATGAGGAAAGTTTCAAATTCAAGACCGATATCATCATACTCGTCCTTATCAATATGAACAGAAAATATATTGTCATCACGTATCAACTGAATGTCAACAGAAGTTTCCGAAGCATAGAACATATAGTCAAGAACGTCTCTGATTTCCTGACCGTTGACAGAAAGCAGGACATCTGATGGCATAATTCCTGCAAAATGAGCAGGAGAGCCGTGAATTATACTTTTTATTTTAACCATATAAACACTCCGACTGTCTGATAATTTAAAAAGGAGAGAAGGACTTAACTCCTCCTCTCCCTCTCATGTATCGGATTAAGCCGATTATTCAGCGTCGATTTTAAGAACCTCAACGCCCTTATAGAAACCGCAGTTTTTGCAGACCTTGTGCGGAGCTTTATATGCACCGCAATTGTCGCACGTGGACATTGCCGGCACTTCAAGCTTCCATACAGCAGAACGTCTCTTATCACGTCTTGCCTTGGAAGTTTTTCTCTTTGGTACAGCCATTCTGGCACCTCCTTACAAAAGAGCTTCACAGCTCAGAATTGAGACAATTGCACTCAGACTCATTCAAATCACAGCCACATACCATGCAAAGACCTTTGCAGTCATCACTACACAGATTTTTTGACGGAAGCTGTAACAGCAAGTCAGTAAAAGCAATTTCATTAAGTTCAATGCTCTGACCCTCAGCAACAATATACTCATCGTTATCATTGCTCACATAAGGGACAACAATATGTTCAAAATCAAAGTCATACTTTCTTTCAAACTCTTTAAGACATCTGTCACAGATAACGGATAAAGTGAAAGAAACAGAATATTCAAGATAGACAACACCTGCCCTGTTAAAGAGACTGCCGGAAATGTCTACCGGAGAAGCGAAACTGTAGCCGTGAATAGCAGAGAGTTCGTCCTCATTTATAGAATAACTGAAATCCTTTGATTCTCCTTCAATATTGAAAAGCTGTTTTAAATTAATCTTCATAATATAAAAAATCCTTTAGAGCATCATAAGATATATTATACACCAATTCACAAAATATGTCAATAGGTGTTTCTGAAAAAAAGTGAAATTTATTTCAGAATTACTTGATGAACTGCTTAACGTTTTCAGAAAGTTCGTCAACATCAGCCGAAACTGTGAAAATAACTGTAGCGTCTTCGCCCGTCAGCTTGTCAATCTTTTCAAGAAGCTTACCGAAAGCCTCGTAGTCACGTCCACCGATTCTGAAGATACCGTCAACATAGATATCAGTTATATCATAGTTACTTGCAAGAAGTCCTGCAATAAAGCCGTAGAAAGCCTCATAGCCCTCAACATTGTAATATTCGGTGTCGCACCATCTTACCTTACGGCTGATAGAGTATCTTACAGTTGAACCCTTTTCAACACATACAATGCTGCCGTTTGTAGATTTTACAGATTCGTTAATCTGGTCGATAAGAATCTTTGTCTTGCCTGAACCCTTTTTACCGGTAATCAGTTTAATCATAATTTTTTACTCCTTCCGATGCCTTCCGGCATTTTGTAACGTATTTTGCTCATATATCGAAAGCCGGAAATTAACCGAGCTTTGCCTCAAGAGCTGCTTTTGCACCCTCATAGCCGGGTTTGCCGAGAAGTGCGAACATATTTGACTTATAGCTTTCAACGCCGGGCTGGTTGAACGGATTTACGCCGAGAACGTAACCGGAAACAGCACAGGCTTTTTCAAAGAAATAAATCATGTAGCCGACACTTTCTTCAGTAGTGTCATCAAGTTCAAGGATAATATTTGGAACTCCACCCTCTGTATNTGCGAGAACTGTACCCTNGNAAGNCTTNCTGTTTACAACAGACATATNCTGATTTGTGAGGAAATNTAAGCCGTCAAGNTTTTCAGAATCAGACTCAAGGAAAAGGTCTGTCTTGGGTTTCTTTATATCAACAACGGTTTCAAAGAGGATTCTTGCACCGTCCTGAATATACTGACCCATAGAGTGCAGGTCTGTGGAGAATACGGCAGCAGACGGGAAAATACCCTTGTTGTCCTTGCCCTCGCTTTCGCCGAAAAGTTGCTTGTACCATTCAGACATCATAACAAAGCTGGGGTCATATGAAACGAGCATTTCAACAGATTTACCCTTTCTGTAGAGAATATTTCTGAGAGCAGCATACTTGTAGCAGTCGTTGTTATCGAAATCAGCACAGAAATCAGCCTGTGCCTTTGCCGCACCTTTCATAAGAGCGTCAATGTCACAGCCTGCCACAGCAATCGGAAGCAGACCAACAGCAGTAAGAACAGAGAAACGTCCACCTACATCGTCCGGAATAACGAAAGTTTCGTAACCTTCAGCGTCGGAAAGATTCTTGAGAGTTCCCCTTGCCTTGTCTGTTGTAGCGAAAATACGGTTTTTAGCTTCTTCCTTGCCATACTTTTCTTCAACCATCTTTTTGAAGATTCTGAAAGCAAGAGCCGGTTCAGTTGTAGTACCTGATTTTGAGATTACATTTACAGAAAAATCCTTATCCTTGCAGAGCTCAATAACTTCATTAAGGTAAGCAGGATTAATGCTGTTACCAACATAATAGATGTCAGGAGTATCTTTCTTCATGTTGTTGTAAAGGGGCGATTTAAGAAGTTCGATTGCAGCTCTTGCACCGAGATACGAACCGCCGATACCAATAACAATAAGAATATCGGAATTAGCTTTAATTTTATCAGCAGCAGCCTTGATTCTTGCAAATTCTTCCTTGTCGTAATCTGTGGGAAGTTCCACCCAGCCAAGAAAATCATTGCCGAGACCAGTTTTATTGTGAAGTGCAGCGGCAGCAGCTTCCACCTGAGCCTTGATACCTGCAAGTTCATCATTGTTTACATAGTCATTGAGATATTTTGTATTGAGTTTTAAAGACATTGTATTTTACCTCCAGTCTGCACGAAAAAAATCCGTACAAATATAATTCACCATATTTATAATACTATATTTTAAGTTTTTTTTCAAGAGCAAATCAAATATTTGCCATTATCCACAAATTTTACAATTATTTCTTTATAAAATTTAGTAAAATCTGCTTGAATCCATAATAAAAAGTAAGCTTTTCAACGTCATTGCTGACAACAATATCAGTTTCACACACCAGAGTATCACCGCTGTAAAAACCAGCAATTCCTATTTTCTGACCCTTTTCAAGCGGTGCATTAAGATAGTCGGGCAATACAACTACCGTATTAAGTTCGCTTACACTTTTTGGAACTACAAGATTACTCTGATTTCTGAGTCTGACTTCTACCGCCAAATCAACGCCTTTTTTTACTTTTATCGGCATAAGCATTTCGTCCGGAAACATCGTAGCCGTCACATGAAAACTGCTGAATCCTTTATTTAAAAGTTCCTTTGCTTTTGCAAATGACACATCGTCGTTTTCCGCACCAAGAACAACTGCGATATAGACAGTACCTTCACTGTTACGTCCGCCCTCTGCGATGCAATAGCCTGACTTTTCCGAATGTGACGCTTTAAAGCCAATATGGCACTCATAAGTACGTGAAAGTGTATTTTCGCTTACAAGTTCAGCTTTTCCGTCCCTGACAAAGTCACGCCATGTACGGAAATACTGCTCCAAAGCATCATATTCAGAAAGTTTTGCACAGATTATTGCCAAATCGTGTGCGGTGGTATGCTCCCGCTCATCATAATACCCATAGGGTGAATAAAAAGCGGTATTACGCAGACCAAGCTCAAATGCTCTGCTGTTCATACGCATGACGAAGCTTTCAACAGATTGTTCGGAATATTCGGCAAGAACCGTCATTGCGTCGTTTGCATTGCCGATTATCACAGCCTTCAGGAGTTCTTCAGCGGTAATACTTTCATTCGGTTCAAGCCACACAACAGCCCCGTCAGTACCGGCAACAGCCTGTGACGCTGTCATAACAGTGCTTAGTGTATACTTTCCGCTTTCAATATCCTCCGCTATCAGAAGCAACGACATCAGCTTGCTCAAATAGCCTGCATTCAGCTGCAAATCAGAGTTATACTCATCAAGAACAGCACCTGTACGTGCTTCTATCAGAATATGAGCCGAATATTTTTCCTGAACATCTTCGGCTTCGTCAGCCGAAATAAACAGCACAGATGCAAGCAGTGCCATAAACACTGCCGCTATCTTTTTCAAGATATTTTTCAAATTGTACCGCCTCCCTTTCTGCAATATATATATGAGGGAAGCGTATCGGGTATTACGAAAAAATCAATTTGTCACCGTTATAATAAAACTGTCGGTATTTGTGCCTGAAACGGTATAGTTTCCCGATAAAGGCACACGCACGGACGTAATTTCTCCGGTTGACTTCACACTGTATATATCGTACAGTGTACCATGCAGGTTATATGATAACGGATGGTCAGATGTATATCCGCTGAGCATTTTTATATATTCCTCAAAGCATAGTTTCAGGTCTTTCATAATAGATGCGTGTATTGTCCCGACATACCTTAAATGCCACGGACAAAACACATTACCGGTTATATTTGCCTTTCCTTCTGGAAATCTCACAATATACCCGTAATTATGACAGTTTTCAATAATCCACTTTTCATCGTCACAGCCGTCGTATGTAAAAACAGAGTCCCCTACATTAACCGCCAAATCAATTGTATTTCCCGTAGAGGATTCGGGAAAGAACTGCGGACAATAAGAATCTTCGCCCGTATATGTATCAGTTGTACCATATACAAGGAAATTGGAACGTCCGGTTGCCTTATAGTAGTCTTCCATCATGGAGTTGAGAGCATCTGCGGCTTCTGTATTAAGGATAACAGGGTCTATTTCGTTTACAAGAGTATAGTAATGATTTCTGTAGTTAATAAGATTGACAGTTTCCATCATATCAAGAGATGAGAACGGGTGTTCATAATCCACATATACAAGCGTACCGGAAGCAAGTTTTGAAGCGGGAATATTCAGCTCGGAATATCCTGAAGATTCATTCTGCATAGTTGATATACAGGAATTTTCTGTAGTTATCGTTTCCGGAATTTCTCCTATGTGATACGTTTTGACAATACCGTTGTCAACTATAATATTTGGTTCTGTATTCATAAACCATAGCCTTCTCAGAGCGTCAGCCGCAAAAAGAACGCCTGCTATAAAAAACATTGTGATAATCAGACGACCTTTTCTGAGGCGTGTATTTACCATTATCATTTCCTCCGAAATCGTTATGCACTTTCCGGAGGCAAATCCGGAATATGATTTTATTCCGGTTCCGGCTTTGTATAGTCAGTTCACACTGTTTGAAGATATGTATTTTTCTCCGCCTGCTCCGTAAACGCTGTAGGCACTCAATGTATCATAGACGGCATTCCATTTGTCAGTGCATCGGCACATAACAAGAATGTAAGTGTTTCCGTTAATCTGTGCAAAGCTTTCTATGCAGTTTCCAGCTTCGTCCGTAAAGCCGGTTTTACCTCCCTGTATTGTGACATCGGGCATTTCGTCGCCGTACATACGGCTGAAAAAATTGCTCGTAAAAGTCAGCCCCTCCGGATTCTGTTCCGTCGGAGACACTTTGTACTCATAGGCAGAAATAATTTTACGACAGGTATCGTTCTGAATTGCGTACTCCAGAATCAGAGCCATATCTTTTGCTGTACTGTAATTCTCCTTGTCATGGAGACCGACGGCATTAGTGAAATGAGTACTTTTAAGTCCGAGTTCTTCGGCTTTTTCGTTCATAAGACTGACAAAAGCCTTTTCAGAACCTGCGACATATTCTGAAACAGCCATTGCTGCATCAGCACCGGAGCAGAGAATCATTCCATAAAGAATATCTTCCAGCGTGGGAGTTTCTCCGGGAAGAAAACCTGCTCTTGCGGCTTCAAGTTCCACCATGGGAAAAACCATATCGTCAGTTATTAAAACTGTGTCACTTAAATCCTCTATATTTTCAACGGCGACAATAAGCGTCATTATTTTTGCAAGAGAAGCCGGATACATTTTTACATCTGCATTTTTGTATGCAATGATTTCGTTTGTATCAACATTAATAAGTAAAGCATATTTTGCTTTGTAATCTTCACTGAAACGCTTTGAATGTCTGGTTTTTTCAGGATAGACAACAGAATTTTCCGTTGTATCGCTGACGGGTTCAATAATTGGTTCGATATATGCGGTAGTGGTTTCCGTTTCTGTCTGAACAGTCGTAACTGTGCTTACAGAAGTTCCGGAAACAGTATTTTCGCCGGCATGATTTTTTGACAGGACAAGCCATATGCCGTATATCAGAACGATTAAAATGAGAACCGTCATGAACAATACAGGAAAATAAACCTGTTTTCTGCTTTCCTTTTTATTTTTCATTTTACACCTCTGCATATATCGCTACTATTTTATTATAATGCAAAAAGCTTTAAATGTCAAGCACCTTATAAAATTTAAGAATTTGACAGTAAAAAAATATATGATATAATAATATGGGACTTGAATTTACAAAAAGAGGTATATATGGATTACTATATTGAAATAGAAATAGCAGAAAAAGACCTGTTTCGGGCAGGAATAAAAGAAATTAAATATTACTGGGGCGCTGAGGGATTAGCACACACTCAAAGAAGATTTGAAACAGAAGATTCTCTTATAATGAAAGAACTTCCAAAATCAGGTAGCAGTATTAAATTTGTTAATATAAAAGAAATATATAATTTAAGAGATATTGCAAATTGTTGTCCGGATAAATTAAGTTCAAATAATCTGATGAAATTGCTGAAAAAAATTTCAACGTTAGAAAATTTCACTATTATACTCTGCGGAGATGACGAAACCATAGATTACAGTATAAAATATAACGGAAATCCCGATATATCAGAAATAATATATAATACTTTCCGTTCGGGAAAAAGCATAGTCATATATAAATAAAAAACTGACATAGAAAGGAATGCGCTCATAAAGAAGTTTAAGACATAGCATTTTTGATTTGCATTCAAAAGTGCTATGGAGTTTTTATTGACAAGACGACTGTTTTGATGTATAATAGTTACTAAGATAAATCAGAATTTGTAAATGAAAGGAGTTGAAAATTGTGTTTTTTCCACCAATAGTTTTAATACGCAAGAACTTGATTATAAAAAAATTATCTCAATGTGGTGCTTTTACTGATGAAACTGCTAAAACATTTTCGGAAGCCGGAATTATTAACCCTAATGGGTTCAAAAAAGTAAATGACGCTTTAGAAAAACAAAGGGTATTAGTAAGAACTAAAGAAAACAAATATTACTTGAATAAATAATTGTAAATTATAATATTGAATAATAAGAACAAGCCCCGAAGCAATTATTGATAACTGCTTCGGGGGTTGTTCTTATTATTCGATTATTCGCATAAATCAGAATTGTCAAGTCTTTTTGATTGGATGTCTAATAACTGTTTTCCACTTCTCTGGGACAACTTTTCTTGCATCAGACAAATATATTTCATGATGTAATCTTTTGTTGGTTATATCATTGATGTAACCGTTTTCTTTGATATAATTGTCCATAATTGCTACCGTTGCTGGTTCATCATCAAAAGCACCCAAGTGCATAATTTGAACACATAAGCCTTCATCAATAGTCAGAAATTCTGCTGATGAACAATCTATCTTTTTCTTTTTTGTTGCTGTTTCAATTGCCCATGCTAAATCCTTTTCTGATACAAAGTCGGGCAAACGAATAACTGAAATCCAATGAAACGAGGCTTTATCGGCATAATTTATCCCATCAACATTTTCTTGCCACCAAAAGCCCTCTAATGGTGGTACAACATATTCAAAAAAGCCCTTTATTTTGTAATCTGTTTTACAACTCATTTTCAGGGTATAGGCAACTGCATACAATACACTGATTGCTTGTTGATACGCTCCATTTTCTTCATTAGGGTCACCAGTACCTCTTACAGCTACATAATTTGCCTTTGGAACATTTACTATCATTGGTTTATTCTTAGGCATATAAAATTCTTTATACTCTTTCTTAAAGTCGAACGCCATAGCTACCTCCGTTAAATTCCGATTTATCTTAGTAATAATTATACATCAAAGCCGTTACATTGTCAATAGAAACGCCACAGCACTTTTGACTGAAAATCATAAGTGCTGTGGCGAAAACTTCTTTATGAGCCTCGCCTTTCTCCGACAGTTTTTTAATTTTATTATTTGAATACTNCAAGCAGGAATCCGGCAGCAATTGCAGANCCGATTACACCGGCAACATTCGGACCCATAGCGTGCATGAGCAGGAAGTTTTTCGGGTTAGCTTTCTGACCCTCAATCTGTGAAACTCTTGCAGCCATTGGTACAGCGGAGACACCAGCCGAGCCGATAAACGGATTGATTTTTCCGCCGGAAAGTTTGTACATGATTTTTCCGACGAGCAGACCGCCAATTGTTGAGAAACAGAAAGCAGTAAGACCGAGAATTATTATACCCACAGTCTGCAAGTTTAAGAAACGTGAGCCGACAGTTGTCGCACCGACTGAAATTCCGAGAAATACAGTTACTATATTCATAAGTGCATTCTGAACCGTGTCAGAAAGTCTTTCAGTAACTCCGCACTCTTTCCAGAGGTTTCCAAGCATCAGACAACCAATAAGCGGAGCAGTTGACGGCAGAAGCAGGATAACAAATACTGCTACTACAATCGGGAAAATAATTTTTTCAGTTTTAGAAACAGTTCNGTTTTGTGTCATTACAACCTTACGTTCNTNTTCANTTGTAAGCAGATTCANAAGAGGCGGTTGAATCATAGGNATAAGTNCNATATATNANTANGCACNGCTATTGCAATAGGTCCGAGAAGATGAGGGGCGAGACGAGTTGTTAAAAAGATAGCAGTAGGACCGTCAGCACCTCCTATAATACCGATTGATGCGGCTTCATTGCCGTCAAATCCCAGTAATACAGCACCGAAAAATGCAAGGAATACGCCCATCTGTGCGGCTGCACCAAGCAACAGACTTTTTGGATTTGCAAGGAGCGGACCGAAGTCGGTCATTGCTCCGACACCTAAGAATATAAGTGACGGATAAAGTCCGGACTTTACACCTATATACAGGATATCAAGCAGTCCACCGTTAGCCATTATATGACCGTAACTGTGATAAAATTCGCTGTCATGGTCAAGGAATGCGTCCCATAGTTCAGGGTGATAGAGAGCCTCCGCAGAACTCTCACCGCCGGTAAAGAAGTTTGAAACATTTACAAGCAGACAGCCGAAAGCAATTCCGACAAGTAACAGCGGTTCAAATTTCTTTTTGATTCCGAAGTAAAGCAGTAAGAATGAAATAAGTATCATTGCGAGATTTTTAAGACCGTCAATTGAAAAAAATCTTGCAAATCCCGAATCAAGTGCGAGGGTTTTAAGGGTTTCAAGAATATCCATTTAAATACCCCCTTATGCTATTACTACGAGCGGTGAACCTGTTTCGACAACTGCTCCCTTGCTTGTGACTACCTGTGCAATTGTTCCGTCCTTTGACGCTACAATTTCATTTTCCATTTTCATGGCTTCAAGAATTACAAGCACCTGACCTGCTGTAACCTTGTCCCCCTCTTTTACGTCAACCCTTATTATGTTGCCGGGCATGGGAGCGGAAATTGTTTCGCCTGATGCAAGACTGACAGGAGCGGACGGAGCAGGTGTATTATTTACAGGTGCAGGAACTGGGACGGGAGCAGATGATACAGCCGGAGCAGGTGCAAGAGCTTCATACTCGTCAAGGAGAACAGCTTTTCCGTGTTCCACTTCAACCTCGTATGTTTTTCCGTTAAGTGTAACTTTATACTTCATAATTATTTGACCTCCTTAATGGAAATAAAGTGCAGTTCGTTGATAGGTTTTTTCATTGTATCTGCAACAATAGCCATAATCATTGCAGCCTCCTTGTCGGGAACGTCATAGAGCTTTATACGTCCTGCCGAACCCTTTGCAACAGGCTTTTCCGCAACCGGTTCGGGTTTTACTTCCGTCAGTGTCGGAGCAGCAGATGTCTTGTCAACTGCCCTTGACTTGAAAAATGCTCCCATACAGTAAATAACAACCATAAGCATAAGAAGTCCGGCGAATACTACGGCATAACCAAAAACAGCCGTAATTGCAGCATCTCCGATATTCATAAAAAATCGCCCTCCTTACATTTCTTCTATGGTGTAGACAGCTTCATTTTCTTCCTTTGCACGACGAGCCTGTAAGAATTTCATTGTCTGGTCGGGATAACATATATAACTCATGATATCTTCTTCTGAACGTGCAAGGTCTCCGAGAGCTTCACGTGCGTTTACAAATTCTTCACCTGTTCTTTTCTTGTCCTCGTCACGACAGTCAACAGGCTGACCGCCTTTTCCTATAACTTTTTCAATAAGTTCCTCGCTTACCGGAGCAGGTGCGATACCATATTCACCCTTGATATAATTTTTGACTTCTTTCGAAATATTCTTGTAGCGTTCACCCACGAGAACGTTTGTAACAGCCTGATTTCCCACCATCTGAGAAAGCGGAGTTACAAGCGGAGGATAGCCGAGGTCTTTTCTTACTTCCGGAATTTCTTTCAGAGCGTCATCAAACTTATCCATAGCGTGCATATCTGTAAGATTTGCAATCATATTTGAAAGCATACCACCAGGGACTTTATAAACAAGTGCCTGTGCATCGGTTGCGAGACTTTTAGGATTAATCTGACCGTTGTCAATGTACTTTTGTTTTATCGGCTTGAAATAGTCGTTTACCTTGTTTATTATATTTTCATCAAGACCGGTTTCAATACCATACTGTTGTAAAGCGTAAAACATAGTTTCAGTGGACGGCTGTGAAGTTCCACCGGAAAAACATGATGCCGCACAGTCTATGACATCTATTCCTGATTCAATAGCTTTTGTCAGTGTCATGTAAGCCATGCCTGTGGTACAGTGAGTATGTAGAATAAGAGGAATGTCGCCTACTGCATCCTTGATACCTTTAATAAGGTGTTCTGCTTCATACGGTGTCATTGTACCAGCCATATCCTTAAGACAGATTGTCTGAAATCCCATTGTTTTGAGTTCCCTGCACATTTCAACGTACTTGTCTACTGTGTGTACGGGACTTTGTGTATATGAAATACAACCGGACGCTATAGTTTTCGGAGTTGCGTATTTCATTGTTGCATCAAGGGCAGTTCTGAGATTTCTGAAATCATTGAGAGCGTCGAAAATACGTATGATATCAATACCGTTTTTGATTGAAAGTTCAATGAATTTTTCCACTACATCGTCATGATAATGCTTGTAACCGAGCAAGTTCTGACCTCTGAGAAGCATTTGCAGTCTGTTGTCAGGCAGACGTTTCCTGAGATTTCTGAGACGTTCCCATGGGTCCTCGTTAAGATATCTGAGACACGAATCAAATGTAGCTCCGCCCCAGCACTCAATTGAGTAATACCCTGCTTTGTTCATATTCGAAAGAATATCTTCATAATCCGAATATGGCAGACGTGTAGCCATGAGAGACTGATTCGCATCACGCAGAACAGTTTCCGTAATCTGTACTTTTTTCATATGTACATTCCTCCTTTAAATTATCTTGTAACCTGTTTTATTATAACATATATCGGAAAAAATTTCTATACTTTTTTCATATTTATTTGGAATTTTAATTTTCAATAAAAAATATGTCATTATAAAACAGATGTGATAATTTTATGATAATTGTTGCATAAATGCACCTTGTACTTGCTTTTATGAAAAAAAAGTGTTATAATAAGGTTGCACCGGATATTTCTGTATACCGGTAGTATTATTAAAGTAAAGAAGTGTTTCATATGACAAAGATTACTATTTTTTCAGGTTTTCTTGGTGCAGGAAAAACAACTCTCATCAAGAAACTCATTTCAGAGGGTTACAAGGATGAAAAACTTGTACTGATTGAAAACGAGTTCGGACAGATTGGCATTGACGGAGGTTTTCTTCAGGACGCAGGAATTGAAATCACAGAAATGAACTCCGGCTGTATCTGCTGTAGCCTTGTCGGTGATTTCGGAAAATCTCTTGAGCAGGTTATTGAACAGTATCACCCCGACCGTATTCTTATTGAACCGTCAGGCGTAGGAAAACTCAGCGATGTTATAAAGGCAGTTCAGAATATTGATGCACATGACGTTGAACTTGACGGTTTCACTACTGTTGTAGATGCAAAGAAGTGTAAGATGTATCAGAAGAATTTCGGAGAGTTTTTCAATAATCAGATAACATATGCAAGCTGTATCATTCTCAGCCATACAGCAGGGCTTTCACAGGACAAGCTTGATGAATGTGTTAAACGTCTGCGTGAATGTAATCCGTCTGCACCTGTTGTAACNACAGAATGGGAACAGCNTACANNCAAACAGATTGTTGAAGCAATGACACAGAAAAATACTCTTGATGACGAACTTGAACATCTTCTNCATGAGGAACANAAGCATCACCACCATTACCATGATGATGAACATGAAGAATGTCACCATGAATATCATCATGGTGAGGAACATAAACATCATCACCACGAACATGAACACGGCGAAAATTGCACTTGCGGTTGTCATGACCATGACCACGAACATCATCACCACCACCATGCAGACGATGTATTCACAAGTTGGGGAATCGAAACAGCAAGACCATATACAGAAGCTGAAATCAGCAATGCTCTTAACGCACTTTCTGACGAAGCAACTTATGGTATAATACTTCGTGCCAAAGGAATCGTACCGGCAAGCGATGGCGAATGGATTCACTTTGATTACGTTCCGGGTGTACCTGATATCCGCAGAGGCAGTGCAGGAACTACCGGCAGACTTTGTGTTATCGGTTCAAAGATAGACGAAAAAGCCATTGCAAAGCTTTTCTTTGCCGAATAACAAGGAGGTAATATAATGCCTTATAATGAGGAAGAAACAATCCCTGTATATTTATTTTTAGGATTTCTGGAATCCGGAAAAACAAAATTCATTCAGGAAACTCTCAATGACAAACGCTTCAACACAGGTGAAAGAACCCTGCTTCTTGTATTTGAAGAAGGTGAAGAAGAATACGACACGACAAATTTTCAGAAAGATAATATTTTCCTGCGTATAGTCGATAACAAATCTGATATGACCCCCGAAAATCTTCAGAGACTCGTTGACGAATGCAATGCGGAACGTATTATTATTGAATATAATGGTATGTGGCAGGTTACGGAACTTTTCGACGCTGCCCCTGACGGCTGGGCATTCTATCAGATTATGTGCTTTGCCGATGCTACAACATTTCCACAGTATAATTCAAATATGAGAAGTCTTGTAGTTGACAAGCTTAATGTATGCGAACTTATAGTTTTCAATCGTTTTGAAAAAAGCTATGACCCGAATAAGTTTCACCAGATAGTAAGAGGTGTAAGCCGCAGAAGTGAAATAGCCTACGAGTATACCGACGGTACAGTGGCTTATGACGACATTNAAGACNCTCTCCCCTTTGATATCGANGCACCACNTATTANTATAAATNATNCGNNNTATNCACTGNGGTANCGTGATATAATNNAAGAACNACNGNAGTACGACGNNAAAACTGTTACTTTCAAAGCTCTTATTGCTAAAAATCAGAAGTTCCCTAAAAATACGCTTGCGGCAGGACGACATATAATGACTTGTTGTGTTGATGATATACAATACTGCTGGTGTGCAGCACAATTTGATGATGTGTCAGATATTAAAGAAAAAAGCTGGGTGATGCTTACTGCAAAAATAAAAGTTCAGCGTCATAAGCTTTATCGTGGCAAAGGTCCTGTATTGTTTGTAACTAATTTTACTCTATCCGCACCTCCGGAAAAAGAAGTGGCAACTTTTTATTAATAATACTGAAATACCGGTGTTTATCATCGGTATTTTTGTTAAAATAAGAAAATATATGTCTTCCCTCTTGATTTTTGCCAAATAATCTGATATACTTAATTAGTAATATTTTGGGGTATAGCCAAGCGGTAAGGCAACAGACTTTGACTCTGTCATTTCGCTGGTTCAAATCCAGCTTATCCAACCGGTATTTTGTAATCCTCTCTGATTTTCAGTGGGAATTTTTTATTGTTTCGTACACTGTTAAGTATTTGCTGTTTTTGTTTCCTATTTTTTGATTATCTTTTTCTTTTTGATATTTTTACAATAGTTCGTATGATTATTATTATATGATTATAATTTCTATACAGTTAGAAAAAATAAGACAATTATTCAGCAAATAAAAAAGTACTCTGCCGTAATGACAGAATACTAATTT